>Ga0209611_10005676_pt1 | contig 20776 bp, 19 predicted proteins | sample S1TSphgellanicum_3_FD_187693 | JGI IMG/M metagenome (GOLD analysis project Ga0209611, IMG submission 187693) | Host-associated microbial communities from peat moss isolated from Minnesota, USA - S1T2_Fc - Sphagnum magellanicum MG (SPAdes) (version 2) | ecosystem: Host-associated > Plants > Peat...
TTTTCCCCATTTTTCTCACCACAAATTCCTTCAAATTTTCTTTCTTGGTTCAAAATGTAATGATTTGCTTTATGTAGCCATCCTTTTTAAATATGTTAATGGTTTGTAGGAATAAGAAGGATTAAAAGAATGTGATCATGTGAGTTATATAGACGGTTGGATTTCATGAAAAAACCTCCACACTTTCCAAAGGGAAGAACATCCCTTGTGTTTTTTCTTTTGCAAACATCATATCCATGAATAAACATTATTTGAACCCACCTTTTGTGAATTTGTTGACATCCCTAAATGTAGTTGACATTAGAAAAAAATGATCTTAAAGATTACCTTCAATGTCTTGTCATTGAAAGAGTTTTTTCTCTACAAACTTCATAGACATATATGATGTTTATATTTCTTCTACCTTTTTCTAGGTTTTTGATGATTGATTTTTTCAAAACAAATATTGTTTCACATCTCCAATATCACCAATCATTCTACAAAATTGATCATATACAAATAAAAATTATTTGGTTTTTTTTTAAATTCTTTTTTCAGCATCAAGGTATATTTATTTGGGATGATTTAGACTCATAGATAATTTTTTGAAATGAGTGGTGGGTTTGCGAATAGAATTTTGAATTTTTACGTTACAACCTATATGTTTTTTTGAAATTTTAATAAAAATTCTTTGAATTTTAGTAAGCTATTGCTAGATATTTATTTTACTCAAAACTTTGGTCTTTGTGTTTAGTTCATGTCAAATTATATCATTTAAGACAAAGGAGATTATACTTTCTAATGAAACACAAATGACTATTTATCCCACATATAAAACCTTGTATCGCAATATTTTTTTTAAAAAAATCAATATTTTTAAAAAATTGTAGTGCAGAAGTTGCCATGACATTACAATATAATTATTAAGTGCATGGCATGAAACTGGAACCATCTAATAATATGGGTCTTCTTCCCATGTCTAGAAGTCGATAATGTTTTCTTCATGTGTGAAGAAATTAGAATGCAAAAAAAAGGATGCCTCCTCGCTCTACAATTCCTTACTATTGCCAATAGTGAACTTGGTCGTTCCACAACATTTCCTTTGCCATTGAAGTTTTTCATTTGTGGAAGAATTTGAAAAACTTGATAGGAAGATGGCAAAGCCGGTATAATCACTAGAAATATTACGAACAATGTGCATGCATGAAGAGGATTGGGTGCACAAAGTTGAAATCCCAATGCTTAAACATGACATCACAAAAGGGATGAAGATGAAAAAGGTCTTATGTTCTAATTGGAGCCGATGGAAGAGCACATAGAATCATTAGAAATATTACAAGCAATATGTATGCATGGAAAGGATAAGGTGCACAAAGTTTAAATCTTGATGCCCAAACAAGATGCCATGAAAGAGGATGAAGATGAAGAGGGTCATGTGTTCTAATTAAAGTCAATGGAGGAGCATCAAGAGTTGTTCAAATTCAACCCAATGGATGAATGTGAAAAGATCCAAGATGTTGCACCATACTTAATGGACGAACGTAAAGAAAATCGTAATCCTATTCTCATAATGTGCGAAGAGGCTCTTGTTGAAACCCTTTTGGCAACAACTAAAACATTTGGTTTATATAAAGTTTCTAGAAAAAATGTTTTCACAAATTGCCAGAAAAATGTTATTATGAAAGAAGCTTTCAAATGATTATTGAAAGATGGCGAAAATGGTCACATGGATTGGATAGAAATGAAAATTTTTAAACTAGTGTTTCAAAAATATTTTTAACAAACAAATGTGAAACATTTTCCAAGAAATGAAGTGAACTTGCATGAAAAAGAAATTGTTGGTGCAAAATCCAACACCGCGTAAAGATATATGTAGTGTGGGTTTTTTTGTTGGGCCCATGTTAGATTATATCATTCAAAACAAAGGATATTACAACATAGAATGACACACAAATGGCCATTTATCTATATCTAAAATAAATGGTTGTTTATCCTACATAGGAAACCTTGTATCATGATAATTCAAAAAAAAAATTCACATTTTCAAAAAAAGATAAGTCATGCTAAAGTTGCCATGACATTATAATATAACTATTAAATGCATGGCACTAAACTAGCAAGACCATCTAGTAGTATGGGCCTTTTTCTTGTGTCCAGAAGTCAATAATGTTTTTTCCGTGTGTGAAGAGATTAGAATGCCAAAAAAAATACGGATGCCTCCTTGTCCTACAATTCCTTGCCGTTGTCAACAACGAATTCAGTTGCTTCACAACATCATCCTCACCACTAAAGTTTTTCATTTGTAGAAAAAACTTGAAAATTTTGATAAAAAGATGACAAATATGGTAGAATCACCAAAAATATTGCGAACAACGTGCATGCAGGAAGAGGATCAAATGCATGAAGTTGAAATCTCAATGCTTGAATAAAATGCCACATAGGAAATGAAGATGAAAAAGCTTATGTGCTCCAATCAGAATCAATGGAGGAACATGTAAAATCATTGGAAATATTGCAAGTAACATGCATGCATGAAGAAGAGCAGGTGCTTGAAGTAGTTGCAATGGAAGAACGTAAAGTTGAAATCTTGACGCCCGAACAAGACGCTACAAAGGAAGATGAAGATGAAAAAGGTCATATGCTCCAATCAAAGTTAGTCAAGGAACACGTAAAATCACCAAAAATTCATGAATAACGTGCATGCATGAAAAAGATTGAATTTTCAAAATAATTGTGATGGAAAAACGCGAAGTTGAAATCATGATGCCCGAACAAGATGGTACAGAAAAGGATGAAGATGAAGAGGGTCTCGCGTTCCAATTGGATCCAATGGGGGAATGTGTAGAATCATAAAAAATATTTCAAGTAACATGCATGCATGAAGAGGATTGGCTCCTCAAAGTAATTACAATGGAAAAACATGAAGTTGAAATCTCAATGCTTGAACATGACAATATAGAGGTTTGAAGAAGATGAAGAAGGTTGTGTGCTCCAATTAGAGCCAGTGGAGGAGCATGTAAAATCACTAGAAATGTTGCGAGTAGCGTGCATGCATGAAGAGGATCAATTGTTCGAAGTAGTTGGCATGGAAAAGCACAAAGTTGAAATTCCAATGCTTGAATATATAAGACGCCATGGAGGAGGATGAAGATGAAAAAGATCTTGTGCTCCAATTGGAGCCAATGGAGGAATGTGAAAAGGTGCTCAAACTAAATTGAATGGACAAACATGAAGAAATTTAAGATCCTACACCAAACCCAATGGACAAACATAAATAAAACTAAAATCCTATTTTTATAATGCGCAAGGAGGCTCCTATTGAGACCCTCTCGGTGGTAGCTAAAATATTTTGTGTATCTAATGTTTTTAGAAAAAAGGTTTTCACAAAGGCCAAAAATATGTTATTTTGACAAAAAAATTCAAATGATTGTCGATAAGTGGCAAAAGTTGTCGCATAGATTGGATTGAAATCAACAAAAAAGAAATTCATGTTTTAGAATTTTTTTAACAAACAAATGTGAGACATTTTTTGAGAGATGAAACGAACTAGCACGAAAAAAAAATCGTTGCTACTGTGAAATCCATCACCATGTGAAGATATGAGCAACTTGTAAGTCCATGGATTCTAGTTGAATGTTCAAAATGTGTCAAATGCACTAAAATATGCATGACAACATCATCTTGTTATTTGCATGGGAATTCATTAGGAACAAGTACATCAATTGCATGAAAAATCATAGTTACAAGGTTTATAGATGTTGTTGTAGGCATGTACTCATGCATTTGAAACATATTAATGTTATGTTCCATGATCCATACCTTGTTCAATGTACTATCAAATGATATTCCATTCATTTTTTATTATATTTGTATTATGCAAAATTAGTGGTCTCTAGTATGGTGTAGCTTGTATGTTCATGACATGAGCACATGCTAATTCCTATGATTTATGTAGACAAGGCAAGGCCAAAAGGACATTGTGTGGAAGATTATGATATGGATTGTGATACTGATGTAAAGACTCCCTTATTTTATGGTTGTTAGTTTGATGAAAATGACCATGGGGAAGTTGACAATTTATTTGAAAATGACCTTAACAATGCATAACCCAAGGTGTTTTTTCTAGACATAGTATAACTTGGTTTTGAACTTTTAATGTTTGCATGCACTCCACATAATGCATCATATTCTCATTCATCTTGGGTACAATGTTGTTCCCTGTTTTTGCCCATGTTGTGTTCAATTTCATTGTTGCTTGAATGACACGTCCTAAAGATTAACAATGATTATAGAAAAATGTCCAAGCAAGTGGGTGTGCATATGTTGAAAACAATTATATAGTGACAAGGAAGGCCTTTAACACAAGTAAGAATTTGTAGATACAATTATGAGTTGTTTTTATTGATTTTATTTTTTTGGCAATAGTCTTTGTGATGCAAATACTAATATTCAATTTATTTTAGACCCATATGCAATTGCAACATCATATCATATATGAAAAAAATAGATACATTAATTCATAATTACAATTTATTTGTGTAAAAATGCATCACAAATATAAGACTTCAAAAATTGGGTAATTTAAAAATTAATGTTCAGCAATTGATTCTTCAACTAGCCATTCATTTTGTGTTTATTTTTACCATTTATATCATTCATCTTGAACATTTAAATTTATCAGCACTTCTCATTTAGAATAATGCACTCTTGTGTTAAATCCACAAGCTATATAAAATCAATTGGAACCAAATTCAATTGATATAATGTGATCATCGATCATAAATAAATACATTAATCATCTTAATCATTTTGTCATTTATCAAAAAAAAAATTATAACATTAAAAAAATCTTGAAATGACACAAACCCCAAATTATTAGGTTTGTAAATTATAATAAATATAAAGATATTGAAAATTGGTCAAGAAAACAAGTTTTATTATATTCACCATTTATAAACTTCACAACTTGGAACTAATGCCACATAGAATGATGCATAGTGTTAATTGCATGATGACATTTTAAAGATCAAATCTATGTTTAATCACAAAATGCCATATCCAAATATAGAGGGAAAAGATGGTTCAATTAATTCTAAATCAAAAGCATCACATCTAATTAATATTTGGAATGACAACATAAACAATGAGATAAATGACTTACACCATGTGATTTCAATAACAAACAAAATCAATATTAAATAATTTAATTTTTTAATATCTAACTTTGTGATTTAATCACATGATGCATTAAACCAAAATGTGCAAACATTAAAAATAAAATTTTCACAAAATCATCATATTGCATGATGATGAAAGGATATGAATATCATAGTTTAATTATACAATTTAATGAAGAACAAATACTATTATTTGAAATGATTACACATAGGAAAATAATGAAATAAATCATTGATTTTTAAATTTTTGACATGGGGTGTTGGAATAGGTAAAGCATTTACATTGAAACTCATAATTTAAAGACTATTATGATTGTATAATAAAAGCATGTCTTTAAACTTAAAAAAACCAAAGCTTTATTCATAAGGTCCATAGGTAAAGTTGCATTGAATATTGATGGTTTAATACATTTAGTGTTGAACATACCTATTCAACAATCCTTATTTAGTTTGCTAAATTTATCATTAGACACATTGAATAGGGTTGATATGAACAATTGTAAGTTTTTGTGATAGATGGCATGCAATTTTTATCAAGTGCCCCCTATGAAAAATAGTAGGATATTTCAAAACGTTATGAACTAAATGTAATTATGTGACAATTCAATATGATTTTCATACAAACATTGAACACATTTTGTACAATAATATAAAGTATGAAAAATATTCAATTTAAAAATTCAATTTGTTATCAACAACCACCCAATGGTCTTTATTATTCCATTTTTTTTTAAAAAAAAAATGCAAACATAATGAAAATGTGTGTTTACTAACACATCAAGTCTCTCACTTATTTTCAAAGCTATGGGCATTAATCGCCTATCATGCTTACCCATTTTACAAACTTTCAAATGATTCAAGCAAAATTTCAAGTTTGCATTTAATTATTCAATTAAAAAAAGATATGTTAGTTGAATTATGTGTTAGTAATTATGCAACATCTAATGGTCTTGTGAATGGAGATGACATATTTAAAGCATCAACAACCTATAATGAAAAAATCATAATACGGATATTAATGTTTCAAAACTCCAAAATTGGAACATTAACAAAAAATAAAATCAATCATAATTATGATAACCACATTGAATCAAAATGGACATTAGTTAAACTTATCATCAAAGATATAAAAGTTGGTAAGCCCAATCATTTATTACAACAATTCAATTTTCAATTCAATTTGTAACAACAAAAACTATCCATTATTCCCAAGAATTGTCACTAGATGAATTAGTTTTTTATTGTATTAATGTTTTAAAAAATGACTTAACATATATAGTTATATCTTGCATTCCAATTAAAAGAAATAAATTATTGGCTATTCTTCAACATGAATTTTTTAATGTGGATTCGAATGTATATATAGAAACAAAAAGATTAAAAACAATGGTGTCATGTATTTGTTACAAGACATTACTTTCTTGTAGTTTGTTATTTGTGGTTGGAATCCAATTCAGTATGAACATGGTTCTAATTTTTTTAAAAATGGTTGAAGGGGTTTATCCCCATGGTATGGCTTTACAATTTCATCTTTCATGTTTTGAGATTTCAAAGCACATAGGAGAAACATGTTTGTGTTTTGTGTGTTGTTGAATTTAGATTCTTGCAAGTTATAGGTGAATTTTCTTGGATGTTGTGTGCATGTTTTCATGTATATGACTTTTTTAGTTTTGATAATGTTGGGCATCAATTTTATAGCACACAATAATGGTGATGTGAATATCATTCATTTCTCAATTAAAAACTTACATTATTTTCATGTAATTATACAAACCTTGAATACAACTTTTTATGCAACATTATGAAGACATCAATCGTGACCACAACCTTTGAATGTTTCACATCTTATGTCTTATAAAAACAAAAATATGCCACAAATCAATTGATGTGCACAAATTTATAAATGCATTGAAATATTCATATGTTTCAATCCATGATAATCATGGGTTTATAATGATGTTTGACATGCACATGCACTTGAATTCATTCAACACAACAATTAGCCATGGTTCATATTACATAACGACAACTTTTAATACTAATACATGAAAAACAATACATATCATGTTTGTGTATAAAACTCATTCATGTTCAGTGTTTATGTTTTCGAACAATTTGCAAACTATAATTCAATGTTCTCCATAACATTATCTAATCATCATTTTGGGATATTCTAATGTTGACATCCTTGAAGACAATAATCATGTAAAATATACAAAAGAAGTATTAAATTTCATGAAAAAAATCAAATTAAAATCATAATTAAATGGAAGCATCACAAAACTTGAATTTCAATTAGATCATATATGGGCAAATGTCCTTGAAAATGGATGCAAATATGGTGTAACAAAAGCATATTGGCAAAAAATTTACAAATCAATTTATATTGCACTCAAACTACCAAACAAACTTCCAATGTATAGCAAGAAACCATTAATGGCTTCATTTCTATGAAGTGTAGTAGTGTGTGATTACATGTGTGTAGATGTTGCATTTTCCATTTGGTGACCCCCAAATGGTTTCATCAAGTAATGTCACTAGATGTTTCATCATTTATTACACAAGACACCTATTGGTCGATAGATGCAAAAGTTACCTTGTGACCTAAATTTTTTTTAAAAAAAAGTTTTTGGAGACCATGTGCAAAAATATTTTTCATCTAGCAATCATAGGACAATTTTTTTTTCTAAAGACAAGTCTTCTATCTAGGTAGACCCATCAATCACATCAATAAACCATTGATAACCACCATTCATCCAAAACCATAAACTCAAAATGCAATAAAAAATAATACATTTCAAAGTTGCCAAATGATCAAACAAGTTACCAATTATTCCAATCATCTAGGTATCTACTTTTGTGTTGAAAATTGTCAAAATCTCTTCAAGAAAAATTGCCTACCCTGCAAAATGAAAATTTTCACCCTTCTCCTAAACCTAACAAACTCTTAACCCATTTAACTCAAGAGTTCAAAATAATCAAAACATTTACATTGCATGTTCTTGTAGGATGTCATGTAAATCATTATTTTAGGACAAAGCATCTCATGACAGAGCCTCTTGTTAACTTAGCATTGACTTAACACCCCCTCTTTCATGGGCTGCTAGCTGACATTGAATATTTATTCTAAGATCTATGTTTTTTAAAGATTTGATGTTGAAGTTTGACACAAGAAACTTGTAGATCAGATTTGGGCTCTCAGATACAATCCCCATTATATTTGAAGCCATGTGTTCGTGTCCAAGTTTATGTCAGAATTGTATACATAGCATTTTTATAAGTGATACAACTACCCAAGGGCATTTCTTTTGCTATTCTATTACATATTTTGGATAAGATCTGCTGTTGCAAAGCTTTTGTGACATTCCATTATAAAATAGATCAGATCTGATGTCACAAAGATTTGTTATATTAGAGATCAGATCAGATCTGATGTTGCAAAGCTGTGACATGAGAAAGATGGGCCATGAAAAAATTGAAATACTTAGCTTGTTTCCGACAAAGCACAAAGCAACAGATATGCTTCCAGAATGCACATCACCTTTGTGGTACACATAATGCCCAAATCTCAGGTCAACTCGGCATCAGATGATGCTACATACACCTACAATGAGATCTTTTGTTCAAAAGCGTGGCATTCCAAGGACACATAAGTTGAATAGTCTAAAGACTCATTGCAATATCACCCACAAAAAACAAAGAAAAATGGCAAGTCCTTATTTCCAACTGTACAGCACTGAAAATATATAAAAGTCATCCATTTGCTCAAAGAAGATAATGGAGTGCACAAAGCAGATAAAGGGTGTTATGTCCACCAGAGTCTGCAGACTATCCTTACTTTCTTTATGAACAAAGAGAAACACTACTTGCACTCCAACAAAGGCTATTCTAAGAGAAATAGTTTTAACCTGCTCTGCCAAAAAGTAGCTCATAATGCTCAACTAGTATGGATTAATGACACACATGCTTACATGAGACTGGCTTCTGATTTTGAACAAGAAATAAGCAAGGCAACCAAGAATATTAAGCATGTCATGGGTGAATTATTTACAATAGCCAAAAGCCTATATACAGCTTTACGTCTATCTCTTACAATACCTCTCAAACTCTTGAACTCTACAAAGTATGCCTCCTCTCAACTCAGGACTATCCACAGCATAATTTCAATTCTTTTGGCAAAAGCTGATGAAGATCAAACAGCACCTGATCTCTTGTTATGCTGCTCCCCACCAACTGCCTCAGAACCACACAAGGTTCAATATTTACAGTACGGTCTTTGGATTTTCCTTGGACAACAAATTCTAAGGATGTGCATTCATGGATCTCCAGAGCATCTTTTCATTAAGGTACTTGTTTTGGTAAAGTGTGCCCATCATCAAAGAAGGCTCTGCATGGCCATTGCTGGTTAGATGGAATCCTGCTAGGTCTTCCACAGGTCCTTTCACATAAGGCTTCTCCTCAGATTCATAGTACAGTGGAGGTTGCTCATCATCAGTGCTATAACTGACCCTTGAGCTCTCAAAAGGGATCCCCTTGTTACGACCTAATGGATCATCTATGAAACCATGAGGTCCTGAAGAGTCGTGGAGAGCTCCATCCCATACCATGACATGCAGTCTCACTGACTGCCCAGTTTGCCTGTGGAGAGAGAGCTTGTTGCTCATAGATACAGTATCAAAGCACCGTATAGACCCTGCTGATGACACCAGCCAAGGTGTAATTTTCTCTCCTCCCAGTCGTGAGACCACAAGCAGCTTCCCAGCTGCACAGGCTGCTTGATATACAGTTCGGAGTCCTGCCCGATCAGCAACAGTGCCAGGATCCACTGAAGAGACATGGCAAAATCCCTGCATTCCCAATTCACACTCCACATAAGGATTCCTTTTCTTGTTTGCAGGTCTTGACAATATGCTTGCCACAAAATTTGTAAATTCATCTAGAACGGACACCATATGTAACAATAACACACTAAATAACCAAAAAAGGGTCATACAAACAATGTGCCTCATTTAGGATCAAAATAATTGTAGAAGGTTGAAGAATTCAGGATATGCAAGAGCTCTGTTAGTTGCACCTCTTCTGTGCAACTAATTCCAACACCTAAACGAGCCTCATTCTCCTCGGGCTTCAGGTCAATCGCAAGCTCAGCTGCTGCTGGCATGTACCATAGCCTGACTGCCCGGATGACATCCAAATCCATAGCCTCACGATCCTGGAAAAGTGAAATCAAATTAGACTTCTGCCATTTGCTGCACAGTATTCAGAGCCTGCTAAGATTATCAAGACATGAAGCCTTGCAACAATCACTTTGAAATATGAAATAAATATGCATGTCCAACCTGGAGTCTGTAACAGCCAGAGTTGCCAACATTCACAGGGTCCTGCTTGTAGCCTGGATGCTGATATTCTGCAAACTGCACTTCAACAGAATCAGTAAGAAAACCCTGCGCAAAGAAATGTGCCACAAACAAACCAGAGACAATGCTCTTCCTCACAGATACTGATTCCAATCATAGAGAACTTTGAGCAATCATCCTCCTCCATAACAATCATTGTCCTAAGCTAGGGAGTACAATATCTTGACCTACTTGCATGAAGAGAGGTTCAGTCTGAATGTTGACAAAGGTAATTGGGACCCCAGATGCTTGGGCAGCAGACAGCCAAGCAACAGCACGTGCTGAAGTGTCTTCCACATCAGCATAATCACGAGCTTTAGGTGATAAGGCAGCTGGCATCAACAGAAGAGAGAACACTGTGGCAGAGCCTGAGACAGGTAGATATGACTGCATTTTTTCCTCCCAGGGGTATGCTACATAGCTGTCCTTCACCCTCATGTTGTTCATTTTCACCATAAGTTCATCCTTCTTTGCATATTCCTGAGATCGTCTGGCTGCCTCTAGGATCTTGCGACTTCTATCTGGGAAGAGAACATCAAACAGTTGTTAGCATTCCAGCAGTTTAAGCTCAACAGACAATGCTCCAGAAAACTGTGGCTGTTCCTAAGTTGTGGTGCTCCAAAAGCAGATCCCAAGTTTGAGAACCCCACTAGCAATTAGGTTTGGCTGTAATTTACCCAAAAACTTTAACCAAAAAGGCTTTAAAGGAGGCCATCTAGGACAGGCAACTCTTCAAAAGATGGAGCTGCAAACCTAAGAAAGCTTCTAAGTTCTCATTGTGAAGCATTCACTATTGGCATCCACCGAGTACACCAAATAAAGTGGTCCAACAAAGGTTATAACCTTCAGAAATTGCAGTTTTGCATTCCAACAGGGCACATTAAGAGGTATGTTGTTTGATGCTAGAACAACTAGAAAATTGGCAGCACTTATGTTGATGGAAAACAGCTGCACCCGACTGAAAACTTTGTCTTGATCCTAACAAGAACACTTGGAGTGAAAGACATATACCATAAACAATATACCTTGCAAAGCAATACATTCCTGCTCCATCGCATCCACCAATGTTGCAACATGAGTGGCATCAAGAAGACTTACTAACACATAGTTCTTCTTCAGTAAGGAACTCTCATCCAAGGCCACCTTTGCCTGCACATCAACAATTGCTTGGCCTCTCTTTACTTTTACCTTCACCCCTCCAGGTACATTGGTTAGCTTACGGAGCTCTCGCTGTAGGCCTGTCTTGCCTCCAGCAAATGGAGCCAAGAACACTCCTCCGCCTTCTGTGCTCACCTGCAGCATGAGAGTCTCCTCAGGTAAGTCCTCCAATTCTTCCTGTTCAACTCATTGCCATATCAGGTTAACTTACAGGAGGGACATATTCCCTGATACCTAGTGAAAAACAATAATTCATTGTATTATGGCCTTCAGATATATACAAACATGGGTTTTGTCAACAGAGAGCTCCTTCAACACAAGAAGACACACATGAATTTTGTCAACAGAGAGCTCCTTCAACATAAGAAGATACACATGAGCTGAAACTATGACATCTAGGGCAAAAGATTCAATCGCAACTTCAAGGGAACCACATTTGCAGCATGGTTGTGTTGCACATAAGCATGATGAAAAAACTTGGGAAGTATCCAGGACCATGGCAGAACCTAGAAGAACTGCAGTGAATATTTTTCTCCTTCTACAGTACTTGCATGCTCTTTTGTCGATGAAACAAATTTGTAACAAGCGGCTGTAGGAAGAAGCCAAGGTCATCAGATTGTTCTCGACATTTGCATCATCTGAGATCTTGCCGGTAATGAGCCTACCTGAAGCACAACATCCCCTGACAATAGCTTGGAATCTGTCCAAGAGTCAGACATGGATTGGCTGGCACCAGTAAGCTTCACAGCTACCACAGGACTGTTTACTCCTCCTCCCGCCATGATGATCTCTATTGATGATTGTTCCTTTTGTGTGCGGAGTAGTATCCTCCGCCGACTCCCTCGACCGTCGTCCAGCCGTCTGCAGCTTCCACGAGTTCTGTACAAAGAAATGATCGGCTATCTATCCCAATATCATAACCCCCACATGAAGAAGACTAATAGGCTGCTGCTTCTGTTTGAAAAATGTTGGTTAGGGAAACCCCCGACCGACAAACAGAGACAGGATCAGAACTAATAGCGACCGTAACTTCAATCTCCAAGTCAAACGCCAACAGTAGTATTGTCGACCTGCTGCTTAAACATCAGAAATGGAGAATGGCGATGAGAGAATGGACAAGAAGCAATCGTTGCCGGTCAAGATCAAGATCATTCTCTGTTTGGATCAGATCTCGTGGGGGCGAGAGCCCTCAGATCAGTGCACAAAAAGCACCCCAAAAAAGAAAAAGAAAAAGAAAAAGCAAAAGCATCTCGGGCTCTCTGTGAACGACGAAGACAGGAAGAGAGAGAGAGAGAGAGAGTCCGGAGACTCGAGCTTCACTTTAGACAAATTTTTCGATGTGGAACAGATCTCGTCTCGTCCTTGAAGCGAAGAGAGAGAGAGAGCCGAGAGTGCACAAAAAGAGAGAAAAGAAAAGAAAACAAAAGAAGAAGTATGTTGCGCTCTGATCTGTAAACGACGAAGGAAGAGAAAAGGGCAAAAAGAGGTGGGGTGAGGAGTTCCACTCCTGCTGCTAAACCTCTCTAGTACCTAATCAAAATGCGGCACGATTGTCGGGAAGCCAAACAGTGGCCCCCGTCCTTCTCTCCCTTCCTCCCGGAAGACAAGTTACTTACTTAGTGGCTAGATCATGGAGTGATGTGCCACACTGCGCATCGAACGAAGAAGATACCTTTATACGCATGATCGGTGAACGATCCGAATCTTGAGGAAGGACAAACAAACCCCAATGCTGCTGCTGCTGCTGCTTCTTCTTCTTCTTCTACTGGTGCTGTCACTCCCAGCTTGTTGGAGCAAAACGAACACTTGGTCAGTCCAAAGGGGAAAAAACCCCAAACCAGTTTCTTTTAATTAAAAAAAATTTAATCGGAAATTTGGCGAGATTTAACCCCCGAAAAATAGAAAAAATTAGTCGAATTTACAGTAGGAAAAACAAAATTTTCCAAAATTTTCCGAATTTCTTTGTCGAAAAATAGCGAAAAACACTGACCCAAACTATTATTAATTAACGTTCATTCTGCAACTCAGTAAATTCTAATCACTTTACATACCCTCCTACCTAGGCTGCTTAGGCACTACTAATTCATTATTTTTTGGATTTGCCAATTTTATTTTTTTTTCAAAAAAATTAGTTACCTACTTATCTGCCATGCCGAAAATGTGAAAGAAACTCTCCAGCACACTGGCTTCATTATTTGGTTTTAATTGCCTAATTGTAAAATATTTAAAATTTTACTGTCAAAAGTAAAGGACAAAAATAAATAAAAATTTAGGCACCTTGCTGCGAAACCGGCTCCTGTACTACAGTACTGATATGTCAGAGATTGCCTCGTGTGTTTGGAGGGCACCTTAAATGTATAATATTCCCTTCTAACAGTTTCCACAGGATCCCCTTCCAACAGGTGAAGTTGTCTTGTGTTTTTGGACAGGTTTTCATGCTGTAGAAGGGTAGGGCCCCCCTCAGCCCTTCCTTTTAAGATAGACACATTAAGGCCCTTCAATGAGGGTGTTATCAATTGTGTTTTTTTTTTGGGCAAAAAATCGCCAAAAAACAACAAAGGTTTTGAGCCTACAATAGGTCCATTGGGAAATTGGGGAAGCAAATCAAAGGTTTTTGCTTAACCCTCATGTTGCCACATGGGAAGATTGTCACCGTTCAAAACAAGCCTAACCCTAATTTACCTTCCTCCCTCCCCATGGTCACATTTTGTTTGTCAATGTCATTATCATCTCTAATAAAATTTTCACCATCATGGCTTTTGTTGGTAAATCATATTTGTTAGTAATAGCAATGTCATGAAAGGTAAATTTTATTAGCACCACTTTTTGGTGTACATCAAGATTTTTATGAAGGTTAAATTTTGCATAACAACGGTAGTTTAATGAGTTGGAGTTCCTACAATTGATGTTTGCTTTGGGGATTTTTCAACTTTGGCAATGTAATGAATTTTAAGAGCTTGTGGTTTAAGCTCATTGAAGGAGGATCAAATATGGTGCATGAATGAACATGGGTGATCAATGAAGGAATGGTTGAAGCATTCCATTCAAATTGAATGTTGAGATGTTGACCTTTGTCGCCCAACCTTGTTTTGTTGTGACACATTAAACATTTGATTCACTTTTCGATCATGCTTCACTCAAGTTGTAAGTTTTTGAATCTCATAGCTAAGTGTTCAATGAGCCTATGATTTGTTTTAAAATCAAGAGTTTGGATGTTGCAAGTTTCAGGTTATTAAAAGAGGCACACATTTATAACCCATCAAACTATTTTATTTTCATTGTGTTACATTTTGTAAAACATTTCAACTCTTATTCAATGTGATTCCTTTGCAAGTTCCAAAAAACTATAGGTTTACATTGATTTTCCTTTTTTTTTCAAAACTTAAAGATGAAATTGGTCATTTTTCCCAATAATGCCCACCAATATCTTCACCACCTAATGATGAATTATCTCACCTTCTTGTGTCCAATTCAGCATGTGAAGCTCTTTAGAAAGGACAAAAAAGTTGTATGAAAAATCAAAAGATTTTAGGACATTTGAATTGTCAAATTGCCATGGGTAGAATCTATTTTGGATGAGAAGGGTGAAATACATTATGTTTGGTGCAAAATATACATATTTGCTGAAGGAAAACAAAAACTTTTGGCTCCAAAATTTAACAATTTATTGAGACACCAAGGCCATAAAAAAGCCAAGGTTTCAATGCTTGACATTGATGTAGGCACATTTTATTGCATGTAACATAAATTCAATGCATGCTCAAAATGAGTGCAATTACACAACACATGATCAACCCTATGTTCTAGATTGACTCCAAGCTTATGTGCCATGAGGCACTTTGAGCAAAAAAATAATAATATTCAATTTGTTGTTATTTATCATCTTTTTTCCCATGGAAGTCCTATGACAAATTATGAAGGTTTGAAAAAGCGATTTTAGTTTTTTAAAATTCAATATGTTTATAGGAAGTATTGGACTAACTCATTCAGTCGAGGGATGACATAGGTGATGCATGTTATTTTGTTGGAGGTTACCAAAGAAACATTTTTTGTTGCCATTTTTATTATAGTGAATGGAAATGAGGTGAGCACAATCAACAATGTGCAATGACTTTCAATCCACTTGCATGATTAGAAAGTGGAAAAAGATAATGATCCTCTTATGTGTGAAAATTGTAGGTCTTTCTACTACCTTAGACAACATGTTTTCTTTGATGTTTGGACACATGCTTGAATTTGGTGGCCTAGGTTTGGAGGAATTATTTTTGAAGAGTTGGTGAGCATGGGTTGTAAGGATGTTAATGTCTTCCAAAGCCATTAAACAAGAATGACCATGTAATTGAAAGAGAATGTTGTCCCTTTTGTTACCAAGGTACATTGTTTTGCTCACAAGACCAATTTGGTAGTCATAATTTTTTCAAATGTCCCTTTAATGCATCACTTAGAAAGTGCATTACAAAACTTACGTGCATTTTTTACTCATAGCTTGAAAAAGTATGTAGAATTCTAAAAAATTGTTGATCTCCTCAATATAAAAAACAATGAGGTATTGCAGAATGTGAAAACCCATTAGATTTCTATGTTATTTCCAACAAAGTGCATTTATTATGAATATTAGCTTCTTATTGAAAAAATGTAATTGAAAGTGCAAAAAATGATGTTGTTACCAAGACTTTGGGTTCTTTATGTGATGTGGGTTCCAATTTAAGGCTCCCATGTATCCTTCCATTATTTGATTGTGTGCATTGAAAAATTTCACAGAGTTGCACACAATGCAAGGACATTTTTGTGTATGACTTTGTGAAACCTTTCAAGGTAGCCTAACATTAGTTTCATATGCTCTATTGTGGCTCTTTTGGTAAATTTGAAGATTTGGCATTCAATGACCAATGCAATTGGGTCTTTAACCAATGAAAGCCTTCCTATGCAATGGGTTTTTAGCCTAAATGGTGGAGATGATGCATAATATCTTGCATTTTCATTTTCTAAACACAAATGTCCTATCTTCACTTCCAACATTCATGGTGTTACATCTATTTAACATGTCACCAAAAGTTTGTTTCAACATGTCAATGCGCAAAATGAAGGATGAATGCCAAGGGGTAGCAAATGGCCTTATTGAGGAGCTTGAAAAGTTATTCCTTGAGCATGAAATCATGATTGTTTTGGGTGTGATTTATCCATAGTATTGGGTTACAAATCCAAAAGAGGTAGAAGATAAGTTTGTTTTTTTCACATGGGTATGTTGAAAGCCACCTTAAGTGCCCCTCCAAAGGTGGGTGAATCTAACTAAATCATTCATATTTTACTTTTAAGTTGGACATTTATGGAGCAATTCATTTTTTTCAAGATGACAATGTTAATAATAATTTTGAAGTGATTTTGTGTGGAAAAGATGAGCTCAATCCTTTTACAAGGCTTTGGCGCAAAATATTTATATTTGGAACTCTCAACCATAAGCTTTTGCGATCCATTGAATTCACCAAAATTGTTTCAATCTAGGTTATTGGGTCTATTAAAGACAAACAAATGTTTATCATCATCTCCTTCAGGAAAAACAAGGCACAAAATCATTTGAGCACACACTTGGATTTATGCATTAAGATTTTTAATCAAAGGCTTTTTATTTTGTAGAATTTTCCTTATCACAAAACCATTGCAAAATGATAGGGCAAACTATGTTATTATGTAGATGTGTTAATGACAACCTTTTGGAAGTTGAAATTTTTTGGGCGTTTCCTAGTTTGTGAATTTGAAATCTACAAATCAAATAATATTGTGTGAAAATTTTGATATATAATTTTTTAAAAAAAAGCTAGGCATATTGAATGGGTTTCAACATTTTCCATTAAAAAATTTCTTAATGCATCAAGTTTGAACTTTTGTGACATTGTATATTCAATTTGTTTTAGTCTTTTTGATCATTTTTTTTTCTTTTAGGAGGTGCATAACTTCAAAGCTTGTGAAACGTTAAAACATGGTCAAGTGATTTTGGGTGAGTGAATGAATTTAATTGAAGGATTGCTACTGATTCTGCAATCATTCTTTTGAAATACACATGAAAATAACATTCTTCAAAAAGAGTTACAAATACATTTGTTTCTTCTAACATTAGTAATTTAGGTTATAATAAACTCACCCAATTTGATTTTGCAAGTATCACACAACACTGGAATTTGGAAGCATACCACGTGATGCAATCATTGATGCATCTTCAATTGAAACCCAAATGAGTTTTTTGCAAATTTTGATTTTCATTCTTTCTAATGGAGTTTTGGATGCAAATAGATTTTGAATTACAAAGATCCTAAACCTTTCTTGGGGTGGGGAGTCAAATCCCCTTCAAGGATTTTAAGCTTTGATTTTTTCTTTCAAAATAATGCACAATGCAAGTTGGTTTTGTGTAGGAAGTCAGTGTGATGGATGCCAATAATAATGCAATAGCAACAATAATGGAACAAAATTGGAAGTCATGGGCTATGGCAATATGTAGATGTACTTTTTAAAAAGATATGTTTGCAAAGATCTTGGACAATTTGATTCCTTCATCTTGTTCATAAGGTTTTGTACCACAAAAACCGCCATCAAGTGCTATGTGTGTTAAGAATCTTTCAATATTTTTAATGAATGTTTGGGGTTGAAACTTGACAACAATCTATATGAATGTTCCCCTTAGGCCTGCACCTTTATATTGCCACTTCCTTTTCTCTTGATCCAAAGGTTAGAATGACATACATTCACGATTTTGTTAAGCTGCGAAGTTTAAAGATGATCACCAAGACTTTGTAAGAGATTTCAACCTTTTGTTGTTGTTGTTCTAGGTCAACAAATGTACTCCCATTGCAAGAACTTTGTAGTCAAATACACTTACGTGGTGAGACACATATTGCCAGTTCCTTTGATCACACTTGTTGACAATGTAACCACTTTGTAAACATTTCCAAATGACAACTTCACTATTGTAGCCACTTTTCAATCTAAAGAAGTTATCAAATCTCCTCCTTCTCACACAAATATTTAGCCACCTTAGCCATCTTTGCTAATTGAAGCTTTAGTTGTGTAACCACATTAACAACTACCTACACTTGATTTTATTTTATTTTAAAAATTGCAACCTATCACCTATTACCTAATTACAAGAAGAATGATTTTTTTTCATTTTTTGTTCATTAATAAATTATTCTCTCCACCATGCTAGCACCCACACCTGCACCTTTACCTTTTTGAGTGAGGCCTCTTAGTTGCCATATTAAGCTCAAAAAAATGTTAGATTTGGACTTAGAGACTTAATTTAATCTAAGCAAATGGGGGTATTTGTAATATTTACAAGCAATTTAAATGGATTTTGCCCATCATACTAGCCCGGGTGTTGATTCATCCAAGGTGCTTCTGCACGAGCCACCTCTTTTTATTTATTTTTTTCCAATGTGGTGATAAACTACAATATGAGGCACCTCTTTTTTTTTCTTCCATTGTGGTGATAAACTACAATATGTTTCAAACACGTGGTCAACCAAATGAAAAAATAAAAAATAAATGTAAAAAATGAACACCGATGCCTATTTGGAGGATACCTTACAAGGCGGAAAAATTTCACTCTTGGGGAAAGTCTTGTGTCTTGTCCCTTCCCCAATGCCCATCACCATTTTGTTTGTTTGTTTGTTTCTCTCTCTCTCTCTCTCCTTTTTGGCATTCCAATTTCTTTGTCACAAGCTACCTTCCATTCTTTTTGTCTTTTTATCAATTTTGGAACTCCCAACACCCCTAGTCCACAAGAATTCTTGTTTCAAATAGTCACCATAATAATATCACCAGGACTCATGCATGCCATATAGGTACCCATTGTAGCCTAGGGTCACTTTCCACAATGGACAAAACGAATAATTAATTTTTGTCAAAAAAATATTCGTTTTTCTAAATTTGAAATTATTGTTATTATTATTTCATGATGTACTACAATATAATATAATATAATATAATATATTGTCATATGAGGAATGAAATTACTCACATTGTAGCCTACAATAATTATTATGATGATTTTCAACACCTCAGCTTTATATTTCCATGAAAATTAATTTCACTATTTTAAAGGGTTATTTAATGAAAAAACCGACCCTAGGGTAAAGTACCAACCAGGTTTCAAATAAAATGGACATGATTTGTCTCCTTTGGCTCCCCTCTTTTTGGCCTTGCTTACCAAGGCAAGAAGGATATTGTGTTTAGATTCATCATAGAGTATAGTAGCTTAATGGATTTTGGCCCCTAGGTAATAATAATAATAGGTCTATTTTTTTTATATGAGGATTTTTGAAAGATGATATTTTGGCTTGTGTTGAAACTTGAGATTAGTTATTATAGAGTTATGATATTTTGAATGCTTTTGGTTTCTTTCAGAGGATTTTTTTTGAAGATTATATTTTTGCATGGTGAAATATTTGAATTTTCATAATTCTTCTTTTTTTTGCCTTAAGACACTTTTTGATGTAAATGGCAAGGCCACAGTGTGACACACCACCCCTTTGTTTGTTTTTGCACTCTGTGCATTTTACTTCATCGATAAAATAAATAAAAACACTACACTTTCAGGAATTCCAAAACCACATAAAATAGAACTCCGTTCATTTGCTATTTTCACTAGCTAAAATTGAACTAAGCTTGTAATAGGCATTAATTAATTAATTAAGTAATTAATTAATTAATTGTTAAGTTAATCCTTAATCTCTGGTCACAGTTTTAAACTTCCCATATTTTCCGGAGCAAAATAATCAGCTGTATCCAAATTTTATTTAATTAATTAATTATTTAAAACAGCTGAAATTTTAAACCACAATAATGGCTGTTTTTTTTTGGGGGGGGGGGGGTTAAGTCCAGGTTTTTAGGATGCCCTAGATTCGCTCGACCTTTTGCTTATCGCTGCAGTTTACCGTCCAGCCGTGGTAGCAAATGCAGATAACGACACGGATTACGCGCGTAATGGGCGAGTACCTGATCACGGGTTCTGTTGCACTTTACAGAATGCCCCTAGGTCTAGAGTCTAGAATGTCTCTCTTCCCTAGGAGACCT
>Ga0209611_10005677_pt1 | contig 20768 bp, 19 predicted proteins | sample S1TSphgellanicum_3_FD_187693 | JGI IMG/M metagenome (GOLD analysis project Ga0209611, IMG submission 187693) | Host-associated microbial communities from peat moss isolated from Minnesota, USA - S1T2_Fc - Sphagnum magellanicum MG (SPAdes) (version 2) | ecosystem: Host-associated > Plants > Peat...
CCTCCCAGGTACGCGACTCCCCGTTTGAAACCCCGAGTCTCGGCACCAAGCGTCCGTACTTTTCGCTGCGCGCCGCCGATGGAACCGTATACCGTACCGCGGAACGCCTGATCCCGCTGCAAGGGGGATCCAATTTTCGCGATCTCGGTGGGTATCCCGCCGCCGGCGGCAAGCACGTGCGCTGGGGCATGCTGTATCGGTCGGCGGCGATGCCGAAGCTCACCGACGATGACTACCGCTATCTGACCTCGCTCGACATTCGATCGGTGATCGATTTGCGGTCGAAGGATGAGCGCGAGTTGTCGCCCACCGATTGGCGGGCGAAGCCGACCCCGCGAATGATTGCAGTCGATTATCCCGGCGACGTCCTGTTCAGGCGGCTGCAGGGATACAACGGTCCGGCGCGGGAATTCGTCACCGAGAGACTCTATTGGGACATACCCTTGCTGCTGCGGGTGGAGTACCGGGACCTGTTCGATGAAATGCTGCAGCGGCACGCCCCGCTGGTGTTCTTCGACAGCGTCGGCGAAGATCGCACGGGTATTGCCGCGGCGCTCATTTTGAGCGCGCTCGGAGTGCCGCGTGAAACCATCGATCAAGATTACCTGTTGTCGACGCGCGATCGCCGCCCGCAGAACGAAATGGCGGACGTGAATTTGCAGAACTACGCGGCCACCAACGCGGAAGCGCGCTTCCTGATCGAGTATCGCAATTATGCCGAAAAGAATCGGGCTGCAGCTCAGTCGGCGCAGGCGAGCGGCGCAAAGACCCCCGCCCCGCAGGCGTCCGCGCCCTTGATGGACTCGCGCGGGCGGCCACTGCTAGAGGACGCGCTCGAGGAGATTGAAATCGAATTCGGCTCGGTGGCCAACTACCTCGACCAGATGCTCGGCGTCCACGCCGCCGGCATCACCAAGCTGCGCGCGATCTATCTGGAGTGACTCACCCCGTGATCAAGCTGTACGACTACGAACTCTCCGGCAACTGCTACAAGGCGCGGTTGTTGATGCATCTGCTGGGCCTGCCTTTCGAACGGATGGAGCTGGATTTTTATCCGGGACGCGAGCACAAGAGCGATTGGTTCCTGGCGATCAACCCGCTGGGTCAGTTGCCGGTGCTCGACGATGCGGGATTCGTGCTGCGCGATGCGCAGGCCATCCTGGTGTATCTGGCCAGCCGCTACGATGCGACCGGGCTCTGGTATCCGCGGAGCGATGCGGCGGCGCTCGGTCGAATCGCGATGTGGCTCGGGTTTTCGGAAAGTCTGACCGGCAGCGCCGGGGCCGCACGGCTGCATGACACGATGTTCTATGAACTCGATGCCGCGGCGGCCCGGGCCCAAGCGCACGCCCTGTTTCGCGTACTGGACGAACACCTCTGGTTCTGTGAACAGCAGGATCAAGAGTGGCTCTGCAGCGTCGGGCATCCGACCATCGCGGACATCGCGTGTTTCCCGTACGTCATGTTGTCCGAAGAGGGCGGGGTGTCACGGCTTCCCTATCCCGCCATCCGCCGCTGGACCGACCGCGTGAAGCGGATTCCGCAATTCGCTCCGATGCCGGGCATCTTCGGCGCCGCGGCGGCGGACCTACCGCTGCCCGCCTGACGCCGCGGCCGCTACTGCAGCGAATGAACCGGCCGGTTCGCGACCCACACCTGGCGGATGTTGGCGCGCGCGGCGTTATAGATGATCCTCTGCAGGATCTGCTCCGGCGTATGGCTCTGATCGATGCGCAAATTGCTGTTGGCCACACGGGCGTCGATCAAAATCGCATCGAAGGAAAATCCCTCGCGGAACACGCCCAGCTTCATGCCGAGCGCCTCGCCGCCGCCGGCGGTGGCCAGCCAGAACGCCGTGAGTGCATCGATGCGCGCGTCGGCACGCCGCCGCTCTGCCCGGGCGATACCGGGATCGACGCCCGCTTCGAGCAGGCGCGAAGCGATCACCGCGTAGCGGGCATTGTCCAAAATCGAGGGGCTTCCGCCGCCCGCGACGTCAGTGCCCAAGCCGACATGCACGCCCTGGTCGAGCACGCGCCGCAGCGGAAACACGGCATCGGAGAAGTACACGTTCGACAGCGGGCAATGCGCGATCGCGGCGCCGTGCCGGGCGATGAGCGCAATATCGTCGTCGCCGATGAAGTTGCCGTGAGCCAAGACCGTGCGCGGCGTGAGCAGGCCGAATTTCGCGAGCGCCGCGGTGTCCGTGATGCCGCAGCGATCGAGCACGAACCGGTGTTCCCAGTCGCTCTCCGAGCAATGCGTCTGCACGTGCAGCCCGCTCTCCTGCGCCAACGCGCCCAACCTCGACAGGAGATCATCGGTGCAGCTCGGAATGAATCGCGGAGTGATGACCGGCCGGATCAATGCGGCCTCGTTGCCCGGCATCGCCTGCACATAAGCGATGAACGCGCGCGTCTCCGCCTCGGCGATGGCCGCGGACGGGTCGCGGTAATAGTCGGGGCATTGGCTGGGATCGTCCATGGCGACACGCCCGATCAGGGCGCGCTGCCGGCGGCGCAGGCAGATGTCGGCCAGTTTCTGCGTGGCCGGCAGATGAATGCTCGCGTAGTACAGTGCCGTCGTCGTGCCGTTCGCGATCAGTCCCTCGACCAAGGATTCGTAGACCTCCTCGGCATACTCCAGGTCGGCGAAGCGAGCCTCGAGAGGAAAGGTGTGCGTCTGCAGCCACTCCTCCAGCGGCAAGTCGAGGGCAAGCCCCAGCTGCGGCCACTGCGGCGCATGCACATGCAAATCAACGAGCCCCGGCAGCAGGTATTGACCCTCGCCGAGTCTCAGCAACGTGCCGTCGGCTGCAAAGCGCTGAATCAACGCCTGCCTTGCCGCCGAACCGGGTCGGTGGACCCCCTGGATCGTGCCGTCGCCGCCGGCCACGATGAGCGTGTCCGCGAGGACTTCCAGCCGCCCCCGCAGCGGTGCGTGCAGTGCCGTGCCCAGATATGCGCGCTCGGCGTCCACGCGGCTCAGCGCTCGGGCCGAAACGGCTGCGCCAGCGACAGCGGCGAGTTCAGGCGCAGCGCCTGTGGATTTCGCGAAATGGCCACCAGTACCACGATGGTCGAGAGGTACGGCAGTGCGCCGAGCAGTTCCGACGGCAGCTTGACCCCGAGTCCTTGAGCGAACAATTGCAGCACCGAAACCCCGCCGAACAGCCACGCACCCAACAGCAACCGACCCGGCCGCCACGCTGAAAATACCACCAACGCGAGCGCAATCCAGCCCCTGCCCGCCGTCATGTCCTCGACCCAGAGGGGGGTGTACGCAAGCGATAGGTACGCGCCACCGAGTCCGGCCATGGCGCCGCCGAACATCGTCGTCAAATAGCGGATGCGGATCACCGGATATCCGATGGCGAGCGCGGCGTGCGGCGCCTCGCCGACGACGCGCACCACGAGCCCCGGCTTGGTCCGGTACAGAAACCACCAGACGCCGCCCGCGGCCATCCACGCCAGATAGACCATCGGGTCTTGACCGAAGAGGATGGGCCCGAGCACCGGCAGGTCGGACAGCATCGGCCAGTGAACCTTGGCGATCGAAGGCACCGCATCGCTGCCGAAGCGGTGGCCGATGAAGCCGGAGAGGCCCGACCCCAGTATGGTCAGAGCGAGGCCCGCCGCATATTGATTGGTGGCGAGCGTCAAGGCAAGGACCGCGAACAGCAACGAGGCCGCGGCCGCGGCGGCCGTCGCCGCGCAGACCGCGAGCAACGCCGGATAGCCCGCAAACGCGGCGCCGAAGGCCGTCACCGCACCGATCAACATCATGCCCTCGACCCCGAGGTTCAGCACCCCGGAGCGCTCGGCCACCAACTCGCCCACCGCCGCGAAAATCAGCGGAGTTGCCGCCACGAGGGTGCCGCTCAACAGCGCGATGAGCAGGTGTGTCATGGGTTAGTGTCTGCGCAGCCTGATCCGGTACAGGATCAAAACGTCCGCCGCGAGGAGGAAAAACAGCAGCAGGCCCTGGAAGCTGCGGGCGAGCGAGGACGGTACGTTGAGCGACATCTGCACCGCCTCGCCGCCCAAGTAGAGCAGCGACATGAGCAGGCCGCCGAACACGATGCCGAGCGGGCTCAAACGGCCCACGAAGGCGACGATGATTGCGGTGAACCCATAGCCGGGGGAAATCACCGGCGTGAGCTGGCCCAACGGTCCCGCCGCTTCCAGCATCCCGGCAAGGCCCGCGGTCGCGCCGCTGACGAGCAGGCTCAGCCAGACGAGCTGCGGCTGCCGAAATCCCGCGTAGCGCGCCGCCGCCGGCGCGCTGCCGCCGACGCGCAGCTGAAACCCCAGGAAGCTGCGCTCGAGCAGCACCCAGGCCGCGGCCACCGCCGCGGCCGTGATGAAGATCGACGCGTTCACCCGCAGGCCGGCCGCCAGCGGCGCGAGCATCGCAGCCGGCTCGAACAGCGCGGTTTGCGGATAGTTCATGCCCTGCGGGTCCTGCATCGGGCCGTTGACCAGGTACGCCAGCAGCAGCGCCGCGACGTAGTTGAGCATCAAGGTGACGAGAATCTCGCTGGCATTGGCGTGCGTCTTCAAAAACGCGGGAATCGCCGCCCAGGCCATCCCGCCGAGGATGCCGGCCAGCATCATTGCCGGCAGCAGCCAGCGAGGCGCGGCGCCGCCGAAATGCAGCGCCAACCACCCCGAGCAGATGGCGCCGATGGTGAACATCCCCTCCGCGCCGATATTCCACACATTGGCGCGAAATCCCACCGTGAGACCGAGCGCGATCAGGATCAGCGGCGAGGCTTTCAGCAGCCATTCCGAGACGCCGTTGAGCGTTGCCAGCGGTTCGAGGAAGAAAATCCGCCACGTCGCGAGCGGGTCGAGTCCGAGCGTCCACAGCAGCGGCATGCTCGCGATAAGCGTGAGCGCGAGCGCCAGCAACGGCGAGCCCCAGCGCATGAAGCGCAGCGGCGCGGCTCGCGGTTCAAGTTCGACGCCGAGCATCACGCAGCAAATGGGGCAGCGGCGTCGCTGCCGGCCATCAGCAATCCGATCTGCTCGACGTCGGTGCCCGCGCAGGGGCTTGCGGCGGACAGCGTTCCCCGGTGAATGACCGCGATACGATCGCAGATCTGCAGCAGTTCCTCGAGGTCCTCGGAGACCACCAGCAGCGCGGCGCCGCTGCGCGACAATTCGATCAAGCGCTGGCGCAGATATGCGGCGGCGGCCACGTCGACACCCCAGGTCGGCTGCGCGACGATCAGCACGCCGGGCGCGAGCGCGACTTCCCTCCCAACCACGAACTTTTGCAGATTGCCGCCCGACAGGCTGCCGGCCAATGCGGCCGGCCCCACGCATTTGACACCGAACTGATCGATGATGGCGCGCGCGAAGCGCGCGGTTTCACGGCGCCGGATCAAGCCGCCGCGCACCAGACCTCGCGCGTGGCCCGTCAAGAGCCCGTTGTCCTCGAGCGTCATGCCGGCCACCGCACCGCGGCCGAGACGCTCCTCGGGTGCGAAGGCGAGTCCGCGCCCCCGCCGCGCGGCGACCCCGAGATGGCCCACCGGCTCGCCGTTCAGCAGCACGCACTCAGGCGCACTCGGGATTTCCCCGCACAGCACCGACAAGAGCTCGCTCTGGCCGTTGCCCGATACGCCGGCAATGCCAAGAATCTCTCCCGGGTTCACCGCCAACGACACGCCGCGCAGCGTGACGCCGAAGGGGTCCTGCGGCGGCATCGACAGGTCGCGGACCTCGAGGCGCGGCCTGGCAGCACCGGCTGCGCGGCCGCGCGCCACGGTTGGCACATCCGCGCCCACCATCAGGCGCGCGAGCTCGGCGGCGCTCGCCTGGCGCGGCTGCGCGCTGCCGACCACGCGTCCGGCGCGCAGCACCGTGGCGCTGTCGCACAGCTCCCGAATCTCGTCGAGCTTGTGGCTGATGTAGAGGATGCTGCAACCGCCGGCGGCGAGCGTGCGCAGCACCTCGAACAGCCGGCGCGCGGCCTGCGGCGTCAATACCGCGGTGGGCTCATCCAGGATCAGCAGCCGCGGGTCCTGCAGCAGGCAGCGCAGGATTTCCACGCGCTGCCGCTCTCCGACCGATAGATGGTGCAGCAGCCGATGCGCGTCCACTTCCAGGCCGTAGCGGCGGCCAAGATCGGAGACGCGCACGGCCAGCGCCGGCAGATCGAAGGGCCCGTCCATGGCCACCGCGATGTTCTCCAGCACCGAGACCGTTTCGAACAGCGAGAAGTGTTGGTAGACCATGCCGATGCCGAAACGGCGCGCCGTCGCGGGGTTTGCCATCGTTACCGGCACGCCCTGCCAGAATATTTCGCCCTCATCCGGCTGGACGGCACCGTAGATGATCTTCATGAGCGTGCTCTTGCCGGCGCCGTTCTCGCCCAGCACCGCATGGATTTCCCCCGGCGCGACGGTCAGCGACACGGCATCGTTCGCGAGGGTTTCCCCGAAGCGCTTGCTGACCGCTCGAAGTTCGAGGCGATTCAAAATGTCAGGCTCTGTGGAACTCGATTGGGTACAGGCATTCACCTGGCGGCGCGATCGAGCGTGGAGGCGCGATCGAGCGTAGAGGCGCGACCAAGCGTGGAGGCGCGATCGAGCGTGGAGGCGCGATCGAGCGCAGAGGCGCGACCAAGCGTGGCGGCGCGATCGAGCGTAGAGGCGCGACCAAGCGTGGAGGCGCGATCGAGCGTGGAGGCGCGATCGAGCGCAGAGGCGCGATCGAGCGCAGAGGCGCGACCAAGCGTGGCGGCGCGATCGAGCGCAAGCAAAGCACGTCGTGATGCATTTCAGCCCCTCAAGCTCAGCCCTTCATGCTCCCTTGCATGCCGGCGGCCAGCCAGTTGATGCTGCGGATGTCCGCTTCTTCCAAGGCCGACCCCGCACGCACGCGCACCGTCCCCGCCTGATCCTTGATCTCGCCCGCGTAGGGCTTGAGCGCACCGGCCTTGATCGCCTCCTCGCTCTTGGCGAGCAATGCACGGGCATCCGGCGTGACGGCATCGGCAACGGGAGCCATCTTCACCACGCCCTCCTTGAGTCCATACCAGCGCGATTGCGGCTTCCAGGTGCCGGCAAGCACATCCCGTGCATCCTGCACGTAAATGCTGCTCCAATCGAGCACCAGCGAGGTGAGCAGCCGCGTCGGCGCGAATTTCCGGATGTCGCTCGCATAGCCCACCGACCACAGCCCGCGCTGTTCCGCGGTCTGGGCCGCGACCGGACTGTCGGTCATGGCGGCGATGACATCGCAGCCCTGCGCCGCGAGCGCCAGACTGGCCTCTTTTTCCTTGCCGGGATCTTCCCAGGAATTCATGAACAGGATGGTGCAGGTGATGCCCGGCTTGATGCTCTGTGCACCCAGCAGGAATGCGTTCGCGGGACCCACGATATCGGGGATCGGGAATCCGCCGATGAAGCCGAGCTTGCCGCTCTTGGAGGCCTTGGCCGCGAGAATGCCGGCGAGGTAAGTGCCCTCGTGATAGCGCGCCTCGAAAGCGCCCAGGTTGGCGAGGATCTTCGCGCCCGCGCAGCAGTCGAACGCCACGGCCGCAAACTGCGGCGCCACGCGCGCGATCGCCACGCCGTGCGAGAAGCTGGTGCCGAAGATCAACCGATAGCCGCCGGCGGCCAGGCTGCGGAACACGCGCTCCGCATCCTGGGGCTGGAACACATTGTCGACGATGTGGATCTCGACCGCATTGCCGAGCGCCTGCTGGATGGCCCCTACACCCAGGGTGTGCTGCTTGGTCCAGCCGACTTCGGCGGCGGGCGACACCAACACCAGCCCCACTTTGAGCGGCTGCGCCGCGCGCGCCTCGAACGCGGCGCCGCCGAGTGCAAGCACCGTTCCCGCTCCACCCCACCGCAGGAGCTCGCGCCGGTTCACAGACGCCCTAAAAATTGTAGTGCACGCCGACCACGTACTCGCGCGGCGGGGCATACAGCTGGGTGGTCTCGCCGCCGAATTGGTTCGTGAAGCGCGACAGCACCGCCGCCCGGTCGGCCAGGTTATTGACGGCGAAGGAGAAGTCCAGGACTTTGGGCAGCAGCGCGTAATCGAAGAACAGGTTCACCATGGTGTAGGACGGTGCGGTGTAGATATGCGTCTTGCCGAAGATGGTATCCGCATAATCGTCGCGGTACTGGGCGCTGATGCGCGACAGCAGCGAGGAGCCGCCGGAGAACGTCGTGGTCTGGCTCAGGTTGATGGTCGCGATCAGCGGCGGCAGACTCGGCGGCGCGTTGCCGTAGACGTCGCGATACGCCTTCAGACGCAGCGCATTGAGCGCCGGACTGCCGACCCCGTTGAACCCCACACCGGTGACGCCGTTACAACCGTAGAAAACGCACTCCCCGTTCGGCGTCGTATCGATGAACTCCTGGTTCGCGGCATTTCCGGACACGTTGTCGAGCGCCAGGAAATGCGAGGTGATCCGGCCCTTTTCCCAGGTGAAATTGCTGTCGACGCGGAAGCCCTCGGGCAGCAAGGCCGCGACTTCGCCCTCGATGCCGTGAATCTCGACGTGCGGAATGTTGTCGACACCGCCCTGGAAGTTGATCAGGTCCTCCGCCTGGAACTGCATGTTCTTGTCCTGGTAGACGAAGGCGGCCAGGTTCACGTTGAGTTTCTTGTCGAGGAACGAATTCTTGGAACCGATCTCGTAGGCCGTGATGGTTTCCGGTTGGAACTGGAACGGCACCACGAGCGGCGAATTGGAGATGTTGCCGCCGCCCGGCTTGAAGCCGGTCGAGACGCTGCCATAGAGCAGATTTGCCGGCGTGAGGTCATAGTCGAGCGCCACGCGATAGGTGGTCTTGTCCTCCGCCTGCGACACGAATATCGCCTCATTCGGATAGAACAGATTGTAGAAGTCGTCGAAGTAGGTCGAGTTGTAGTCATGCGTGTAGCGCAGGCCCGCGGTCAGGCGCAACGCGTCCGTGAAGTGGTAGCTCGCCTGGCCATAGAGCGACTCGGACTCGCGCCCTTCGCTGCCGACATTGGCGAAGTAGAGCTGTCCGGAGTAGATCGTGTCGGTGATGAAGTTTCCCAACGGCGTATTGGGAATCAACGGCGCGTTCAGCAAATTGGGACTGGCAGTCCCGTCATACGTGGGGTCTCCGGCAAACAGAAAGTACTGGTCATAGGCCACAGTCGTGCGGCTCTTGAGGAAGAACCCGCCGACGATCCAGTCGATGAAACCGCCGGGTTTCGAGGTGAGATTGAGCTCCTCGGTGATGCTCTTGGAGTTGTGCTCGAAGTACTCGACGTCATGTGGCTCGCCAATCGGGTTGGTGATCGCCAGCGACAGACCGTCTTCGTTGACGGAGCCGTGATGATTGACCTCCTGGTAACTCGACAGCAATTTCAGCGTCGCGTCGGGGAAATTGTAGGTGACGGTTCCCGCGGCGAGCTGCTGGTTGTAGATGAGCCGCCCGGGCCAGTCCGAACTCTCGTTGTACGGGTTGGGGTCCGGATCGTCGATGTTCTTGCCCTCCGCCTCGTGCTGGCGTGCCTGGGCATATTCGACCCGCAGCAGCACCGACAAATCATCGGTCGTCTGCCACAAAGCCTGAATGCGCCCGTGAGCGGTGTTGACGTTGTCGAGCGGGTAGTTGCCGCCCGCCACACCCGTGGCATTCACGTAGCCATGCTGATAATTCTGGTCGAAGGCGGCGCGCACCGCGATCGTGCTGGTGATCGGCAGGTTGATCGCGGCGCTGGTGTGCACCAGGGCGTAGGAGCCGAATTGCGCGTCGGCATAGCCGTCGATGGCGTCGAAGGTCGGCTGCTTGCTGATGACGTTGATGGTGCCGCCGATGGCGTTCTGTCCGAACACCGTGCCTTGCGGCCCGCGCAGCACTTCGATGTGATCGACGTCCAGAAACCCGGAGTCGAGCGCGACCGGGAAGGCGATGTAGATACCGTCCTCATGGTAGGACACGGAGGTTTGCGCGGAATCGTCCTGCGGCACGTTGAAGCCGATGCCGCGGATCGACACGCTGCGGTTGTAGCCCTCGCTGGTGGTGATCACCAGACCCGGCACCTGGCCGTTCAAATCGAGCGGGTTGACGATGTTGAGCTGCGCCAGCGAATCGCCGGAGAGGGCGGTGATCGCCACCGGCGCTTTCTGCAGGTCGATGTTCTGTTTTTGCGCGACGACCTGGATCTCTTGCAGCGTATCCCCTTCGGATGCTTCGCCGGTCGCCTCGACCGCGGCGGCAGGCGCTGCCGCCGCCATCTGCACGGCACCAAGCGCCGCCAGCACCATCAATGCATCACCCACCGCTCGGCGTGGCTTCATCGCGCTCTCCCTATGCTTCCGCGAGTTGTAGACTTTAAACAACACCGCGGAAGAGCGCGTTCCCCGTCCTGCCGATTCCCGAAAGGTGCTTGGCCTTTCTTTAAACTGTGGGAAATGTCGGGCGCTCTCTCGACGATTTCGATTTCTGACCTAGCCAGCCTGTTGTAAATATGTCAGTCAGGCGCCGAGGTGTCAACGAAACCCGCATCGAAAGAATGCGGAAGGAATCGCTGCTCCGATTGGGAGCACGCCGTGCGCCGCTACGCCCCAAGATATTGCATTCACGCTGTCGAGCCCAATGAGCGTGACCACGATGCCGGTCACCAGCGGAGTGATGATGCGGCGCGCCCGGTGAATGAACGGGCCGGCCCAGGATCGGCACCAGCGAGGCCGCAGCGCCATCGGCGTGACCACGCCCACGAACACCGCCAGCACGTGCTGCAAGGCGACGACGAGGGACAGACGCAGCGGCGGCTTGTCGTTCAAGCCATAGAGCAGGTCGGGGGGCGCGACCGCCGATCGAACATCGTCGTCGGCCGCCGGCATCTCCTAGATTTCCAGCGCGACCGGCTTTTTGAGTACGAAGGTGAGCAACAGGTAATAAACCGCACCGATCGCAAGCCAGCACGCGCCGAGAACCTTGGCTGTGGTGTCCATTTCGTACAGCACGTAGGCGATGACCAGAAATCCGGTCACCGGAAATACGAAATGACGGATCCAAGCCCGGCTTCTCCGACGCAGCACGTAATGATTGATCACTGAAATGTGCAGCAATAGAAACCCGCTCAGGGCTCCAAAATTCACGATCCGGCTCAAATCATCGAGACGTTCTGAAAAGACCCAGCCGACGAGCAACGAGACGGCCGCCACTAGAAGAGTGCTGACGTAGGGCGTCTTGTAGCGCGGATGAATCTTCGCGAGAATGGAGGGCAGCTTGCCGTCACGCGCCATCGCAAAGAGTATGCGTGAGACCGCCGCTTGCGCGGCCATCGCATTGGCGATGCCCGACGAAACCACGACGGCCAGGATTGTGACGAGGCGCAGCCACTTGCCGCCCGCGCGCTCCGATATCTCGTAGAACGCGTTTGCCGGCGACGTGAAATGCATCCCCCGGGCCAGGTCCGCGGCCACCCAAGTCTGCAAGATGAACAGTGCGCCCACCAGCAACAGCGCCAGAAGCGTCGCCCGGCCGACACCACCGGCCGCGCCCTTGTTTTCCTCAGCCAGCGTAGAGATACCGTCGAAGCCCAAAAAGGACAGCACCGCGATCGAGGTCGCGCCGGCTATGGTGGCGAAGGAGAACACCGCGGGATCGTAGACCGGCTTCAGCGTCAATGCGCCCGCACCTGCACCGCCCGCGAGCGCGATCAAACCCAGAGTCACAAACAAGGCCAGGGTCGCCAATTCCAGAACCAACAGGTACCAATTGACCCGCGCCGTGAAATGGATGCCGAGCCAATTGACGAAGGCATTGAACGCAACGAACCCGACGAGCCAGATCCACTCCGGTACCGCCGGCATCAGCCCGCGCATTGCGACCGCGCTGATTACATACAACAGCGACGGAACGAGAATGTAGTCGAGCAGGATCAGCCACCCGGCAAAGAACCCGGCCACTTCGTGAAGACCGCGATGCGCATACGTGTATACCGATCCCGCGAGTGGGAAGGCCAGCGACATCGAGGCATAGCTCACCGCGGTGAAAAACATACCGGCCAAGCCGACCAGGTACGCGAGCGGTACCATGCCCTTGGCGTCATTCCAGACGAATCCGAAGATCGCATAGGGCGCGATCGGCACCATGAATATCATGCCGTAGACAACGAGATCCCAGGTTGAGAGGCGGCGTGCCAGCTGTTCACGGTAACCATACTGCTCGATATCCGACATCGATCAATTTGTCCTGTCGTTGAACATGTGACGCGGTGCGCGCGGGAGCATTCTAGAATCGACCGCCGTCGACGTCATTCAGGAAGTTGACGAGACCGGCGAAGTAGCGCTCCTGATCGTCGAACATCGACATGTGACTGCCGTCCGGCAGATCGAGACTGCGGCCATTGCCAAACATTTTCGAGATTCGCGCCATGTGGGCCGGATCCATCGTGTCGTGGCGCGCTCCGATCGCGAGCGTCGGCACTTTGATCCGATGAATATCGGCAAGCCTGTCCCATTGCGCGAGCTTGCCGCTTGCGCCCAATTCGCTCGGTCCCTGCATCGGAATGTAGACCTTCGGATTCAGGAATTTGAACGCACGTTCGGCCGGGTCCGGCCAACTGCCGATGGGCATCCGCAGCACGTGATGCACGTAGTGGTGCGCCATCAGCAGCTGCATATAACGCGGATTTTGATAATCCTTTGCGGCCTCCAAGCGCTTGATCCCGGCAAGCGCCGCGGGATCCATCGCCGGCATCAACACCTTCTCGGCGTATCGGTTGTACTCCGGAATGCTCATCATCATGTTGGAGATAATGAGACCCTTCAAATTTTCCTGATGAGCAAGAGCGTACTCGACCGCGAGGATTCCACCCCAGGAATGGCCCAATAGATAGAAGTTCGAAGCGTCGAGCCCCAGCGCAACGCGCACCTGCTCGACCTCGTCGACGAATCGCGGCAGCTCCCACAGTTCATCGATATCCGGCTGATCGCTGAAATGAGAGCCCAGCTGATCGTAAAAGTAGTATTCGACCCCGGCCGCAGGCAGATACGAATCACAGGGCTCGAAATACTCGTGCGTCGCGCCCGGCCCGCCATGCAGCAGCAGCAGCTTGATTCGCGGACTGTTGCCGAAGCGGCGCGTCCAGACCTTGAACTTTCCGTGCGGCGTGTCGATTTCAATGCGTCGCACGCCCCCCGACAGACGGTCAGCGCGGCGGCTATTATCGAGGTAATTGTCCGGGGCGCCGGCGCCGGATTCATGGTGCGACACGATTACTCCTGCGCGCGGTGATGGTCAATGGAAAACACTGACGAGCGTTCGCAGAATAGCATCGACTTCCAATCCACTCACCGGCTTTCGGGAATTTACTGCGCCGTCAAAGATCTCGACGGTCGAAGCTCTGGCTGCGCGCTTCAACGTCGCATTTGGCGCGGCGCATTCAAGAGATCACCAGTTGCCCTCTGCCATCCTTCGCTGGCGTTCGGCCTCGCGCGAGCTTGTGCTGGGTTGCGGCCCGAATGGCGGGAAGGCGGGGAGCGCGCCGCCGGGTTCATAAGTCGCGATCACTGTGCCCTTTGCAGTGACCTTGTGATCGACCATCTTCAGCATCGTGGTAGGCGTGCCGTCGCCGAACAGCCGCTTGCCCTTGCCCAGCGTCACCGGGAAGGTCATCAGCGTCAGCCGGTCGATCAGCCCGGCGGCGAGCAGCCCCGGATAGAGTGTGCTCGATCCCTGGATGATGAGATCGGGGCCGTCGTCCTGCTTGAGCGCAGCGACATCGTCGATGTTCTTCACTCGATGGCTGTTCGCCCATTCGAGCGGCTGGTCGCCGTGTGTCAGCACGTATTTGTTCGCGCGGGTGAACGCCTCACCCATCGCCGCTGCTTCGCCTTCCACATAGGGCCAATACGCCGCGAAGATGTCGTAGGTACGGCGACCGAGCAGCAAGTCGTACTCGCGCGCGAAAAGCGCGCCGATCGCATCGCCCGCGGCTTCGTCCCACAGTTTGAATACCCAGCCGCCTTCATCGAAGCCGCCGGTAACGTCCTCGGCAGGTCCGCCCGGGCCATGCATCACCCCATCGAGCGTGAGGAATACGCCGCCGATGATATTACGCATCGGCGTGCACCGCTCTTTCGATCGCGGCAACACTCATTTCAAAGTCGTCAGACTTCGTCGCTTTCAAGCTGCTGTACCGAGTGATCCTTTTGTCCATTCGACAAAACTAGCACAAACCGCAGCTTCCGATAGATTGCGGCTCAAGGCTGCCCGTTGGCACCGTGCTGGCGAAAGCCTGGTCGTGTGAGCAATCGCTCGAGGTAGGCGTGCACCGAAGGCAGGGCTGGCCGCGTTGCGAGAGGCTCGATCGGCGCAATGAGCCACCGTTGGGCAGCGAGGCCGATTACGATATCGGCCAGCGTGAAGGCCGCGCCGACCACATAGGCACCAGTGCGTTCGAGCTGGCCCTCGAGGATCTGCATGTGCCGGTTCCAACTTGCCACGCTGGCGGCGCAGGCCGCGGCATCCTGGTGCTCGGGGCTCTTCCGCACAAGGCCCATAAAGGCGTAGCGCCACGAGTTGTTGAACTCGGTCGCCAGCCAGTCCATCCACTGCTCCACGCTGGCGCGCTCGCGCGGTTTGGCCGGTAGCAGGTCGTGGCGGTGCTCGCGCGCGGCGAGGTAGCGGCAGATGGTATTGGACTCCCAGAGCACGAAACCAGCGTCGATAAGCACAGGCACCATGGCATTCGGGTTGAGGACGAGAAAGGCGGCGTCCTGTGTCGGACGGAAACCCGTGCCCCACTCCTCATGCTCATAAGTTACGCCAAGTTCGGCGCAGAGCCACAGCACCTTTCGCACATTGATCGACGGTGATTTACCGAGCAGCTTCAGCACGCTTACCCTCCGCTGCAGAGTTCGCCCTGGAAGTAAAATACGCACGAGCCTTCGATCTCAACGCGCTGATCAGAGACCAAGCGTAGGTGCAGCTCACCTCCGCGCGCCGAGGCCTGCCACGCGTGCAGCTCACTGCGGTCGAGCCGCTCGGACCAGAAATGCGCGAGTGAGCAATGTGCGCTGCCCGTCACCGGATCCTCGGGAATGCCCTTGATCGGCGCGAAATAGCGGCTGACGATGTCGTAGGGCGCGCACCCCTCTGCCGTGACAATCACGCCGGCCACTCCGTCGAGCGCGGCAACGGAATCCATATCTGGCGCAAGATTGCGCACCAAGCCATCGCCGGCAAGGCGCGCCACGTAGTTGAATCCGTCGTGTGCGACCTCGGCTACGTCCTCCGCTGTCACTCGCAGAGCCTCGACCAAGCCGACGGGCAGCTTAATGCTTGTGCAACGGCGCACCGGGAAGTCCATCACGTAGCGACTTGCCGCGACTGAGGCTGCTCCCGCGCGGCGCACCGTCAGGGGCCCGCTGGCGGTATGGAAAACGACGCGCTCGCGGCCCGGCTCGAGCCGCTCCATAACGACCGCGGCGCTCGCCAACGTCGCGTGGCCGCACAGGGGAACCTCTACGCGCGGCGTGAACCAGCGCAACCGATAGTCGGCACCCTCACCTGCCAGAAAGGCCGTCTCGGCCAGGTTGTTTTCGGCCGCGTGGGCCTGCAGAACGGCGTCTCCGGGGTACGTACCCATTACGATGACGGCGGCGGGATTTCCCTCGAAACGGCGGCTGGCAAAGGCGTCGACCTGAAAGATGGGCAGTGGCATAGGCATCCAAAATCTGATTGGCACTTTATTTGGCACTACTTTACGGATATATTCCATAGCCAATTCTTAAATGGACTGATCTCAGAGGGTTGCATGCCGAAGACCGGAACCCCGCTGCGCTTCAAACCGAATCCCGACTCCGCCGTGCCGCTCTATCTACAGCTTTGTGAGGCATTGCGGACCGACCTGCGCGACGGTCGCCTACGCGTCGGCGACCGGCTGCCTTCGGAGCGTGACTGCGCTGCCCAGCTTGGAGTGAGTCGAACCACCGTCACGGCAGCCTACCAAGAACTCAAGGACCAGGGCCTGCTGCGCGGCTTTGTGGGTCGCGGCGTCATTGTCATGGCGAGCGACACCGATCAGTCACCGGCTGGCACCGTACCTTGGCCGCAACTCGGTGCGCGGCTGACGCGGTTCGCGCCGCCGCCCGCCCAGCGGCGCTCGAGCGGCGACATTCCGCTGGCCGACGGCTGGTTGCACCCAAGTCTAGTTCCGCACGCGGCGCTGGCGGCGGTTGCCGCGCGCATAGCTGGCCTGGCCGAACCGTTCGCCAATGTCGCGCCCCCACAGGGCCTGGCCGTGCTCCGCGAGGCGCTCGCCGCGGGCCTGCAGGAGCAGGGCATGCGCGTCACGGCCGACGAGCTGCTTGTCACTGGCGGCGCACAGCAGGGCCTCAACGTCATAGCGCGTACCCTGCTCGGTCCGGGTGACGTGTGTCTGGTCGAAAGTCCGTGCTGGCACGGAGCCTTCCGCGCCTTTCGTGCCGCCGGCGCGGAAGTCGTCGGAGTACCCATGGACCACGAGGGTATCAACGCCGATGCGCTCGAAGACGCGCTCGTGCGGGCGCGACCGAAGTTCGTCTACCTCATTCCGACTCTGCAATGCCCGACCGGGCGCGTAATGGGCATTGAGCGCCGACGCCACGTATTGCAGCTCTGCGAGCGGTTTCGCACGCCCATCGTCGAGAGCCATGTCTACGGCGACCTCGTATTCGGCCCGGCGCCACCTTCGCTCAAGAAGCTCGATCACGCGGGCCTCGTCATCCAGCAAGGTAGCGCTTCCAAGAGCATCAGCCCCGCATTGCGCCTGGGCTGGCTAGCTGCCCCACGCGAAGCCCTAGGATTGCTGGTCGCTGCCAAAGCCAGCCTAGACTTGAGCACGCCGGCGCTCACGCAGGCCGTGTTGGCCGCCTTCATCAACAACGGCAGCCACTCTCGCCGGCTCGCAGGCCTGCGCACTGAACTCAAGGAGCGCCGCGATCTTCTCGTTCGCGCGCTGATACCCCACTGCCCGGGACTGCGCTTCACTGCCCCAGGCGGCGGGCTCTACATCTGGGCTGAAGTGCCGCCTGGCTTGAGCGGAGCCGAGGTGGAGGCCGCCGCATCAGACGAAGGTGTGTCAGTGCGCGGCGGCGAGTCATTTCTCCCCGAGCAAGGCGCTTCAGGCCACATTCGCCTGTGCTACGCATCGCCTGAGACTGGACAACTCGTCGAGGGTGCAAAGCGCCTTGGCCAGGCCTTGCGCAACCTGAGGGCACCGCCGGCGAGACCTGGCAATGAAAGTGCCGTAATCGGCTGGGTGTGATGAGCGCTGCTCGAATTCAACGCCGCTGATTTTCGGCATGATATCCACCATCACTGGCGGCGTACCCATGCGAAAGCAGTTGTCCGGCTCGGCGAAGTCCTTGGCGCACAATCCTTCGATTAGTGCCCCAAACTTTGCAAGCGCGGCATAAACGGCCTGCTGTTTTCAGCGTCGGCGCCAATCAAAATGTCCAAGTCTTTGGTCGCACGCGGCTGGGCGTGATACGAAACCGCGTATCCGCCGACAATCAGGTATCTAACCTGTCCGGCGTTGAAGGCTGACAACAGTTCATTGAAGTCTTGGTGCATCAGCCGCCTGCCTCTTCATCGCATACAGGTCAAGGTTGAGGTCCATGACGGCGCGAATTCGTTCGCGTCCTGGCAAGCTCTGCCAAGCTCGATATTCGTCAGACTTCATCGCCTTAAGGCTGTTGAACCGTGTGATCGTCTTATCCATCGGACGAAATTACCACATACTAGCGTCGGCCACACTTCGGCCACACTTCGGCCACACTTCGGCCACACTTCGGCCACACTTCGGGCACCCGGGCCTCGCAATGACCTGGAAATTTCGGAGCGGGTTTTGCCCAGTTTCGCCCTGGCCAAGATCAACGACTCTTACACGACTATCCGTGCCCGGCGAACGCATCATCAATAGCTACGTCCTGTCCGCTGCCGGTGAGCGTTTCTCGGTCTCGCTATCCGCGGTCGAGTTCTTGCCCGACGGGACAGGGACCTTGATGCGCGTGACCGAACACGGCGCGTACATTGACGGCAATCCTGAAGGCCTCAAAATGCGGGTTCACGGAATCGGCGAGCAGCTGGAACTGCTGGGCCGGGTGTTGCAAACTGAACCACACTGAAGCTCTAGTTCAAGGATCCAGCATGCCCAAACTCGTTGCACGTTGTATCGCCATCTCGTTGGACGGCTTCTCCGCGGCAAAGGGCCAAGCGCTCGATGCGCCCTTCGGTAAGGACGGCTTGCGCCTGATGGAGTGGGCATTTGTCACCAAGTTCTTCGCCGAGATGACCGGTCGAGAGGGTGGTGCCGAGGGCCTCGACAACGACTTCCTCGTCCATTCTTTCGACAACATCGGCGCTACGATCATGGGCCGCAACATGTTCGGCCCGCAACGCGGCCCCTGGCTCAACGAGGACTGGAAGGGCTGGTGGGGCCCGAACCCGCCCTATCACCACCCAGTCTTCGTGCTCAGTCATCACAAGCATTCGAGCTTCGAAATGGAAGGAGGCACCAGCTTCAGTTTCGTCAACGATGGCATTGAGTCCGCTCGGAAGCAGGCTTTCGCGGCGGCCAAGGGCAAGGATGTCCGCATCGGCGGGGGCGCCTCCACGGTCAGCCAGTATCTGAACGCCGGCCTTGTGGATGAGTTGCATTGCGTGCTGGTGCCGATCCTGCTGGGAAACGGCGAAAGAATATTTGAGGGATTGGATCGGCTCGCAAATCACTACGAGGTGGTCGAGTACATCCCCTCAAAGACCGTCGCTCACGTGCGCATCGTCAAGAAGACTAAGTGACGAGTGGGTTTTTGCCAGTTTTGCCCATGAACTCAGGGTTCACTACTGCGGCCGACCATTTCATCATGGGGAAGCGCCCCGGTCACTCCACTCAATTGTCTCCGGCAGGTATAAGCGCCTGAAACTGTCATCCTTTTCCGCAGCGTAAAACAAAACTTACCGTCACATCTCCGCCAAATAACTCCCCTTGGAGACGATAGACGGCGATAGATGCCGAACGACTGCCGCTACTTTTCGCGATAGCGCAAAGCATCGACGACCAATCCGAACGCGGGTGACGACTGACGGCGGCTGGGATAGTAGAGATGATATCCGGCCCATCGCGGCGACCATTCTTGAAGGACCCACACGAGTTTTCCTCTCGAAAGGTGGGTCCGCGCAAGATCCTCCGGGATATAAGCAAGTCCAAAGCCATCCAATGCCGCGTCTCGAACCTGAAAGATATTGTTGAAGATGAGTTGTCCGTCCACACGAACCTTCAGTTCACGACCGTTCCGTTCAAATTCCCATGCCCACAATCCCCCGTGTGTATGCAGGCGCAAGTTGATACACGAATGTGCAATGAGGTCCTGCGGTGACTTTGGAGCGGGATGCTTGGCGAAATAAGCTTTCGTTCCGACCACGGCAAATCGCACATCGGGACCAATCCGAACGGACACCATATCCTTGGCGACCTGTTCGCCCAGGCGAACGCCGGCGTCGAAGCGCTGAGCGGCAATATCAATGAGCCCGCCCTCCATATTGATCTCGGCCTTGACATCGGGATACTTCGCAAGAGCTTTGGAAAGCTTTGGCCAGATAAGCGTCACGGCAGGATGATCACCCGCAGTGATCCGAATGGTGCCGGCCGGCTTTTGGCGCAGCGCGTTCAGCGCTGCAAGTTCCGTCTCGACTTCCTCGAAGCGTGGTCCCACCGTACGTAGAAGCCGCTCGCCCGCTTCTGTCGGTGAGACGCTCCGCGTCGTACGCGTCAGCAATCGAATCCCCAGCCGTTCCTCGAGTCCGCGCATCGAGTGACTCAAAGCGGATGGCGAGACTCCCAGTTGCGCGGCGGCCTTGGTGAAGCTTCGACTCCGCGCGACCATCAGGAAGGCCTGCAGGTCGTTGAAGTTTTCGCGTGGCATTGCTGAATTCCCCTCACAAGTACATGCGCATTCTGCCCGCTAATCATCGGTGGGCACAGCCCGTACAGTGAGGTCATCGGGAACCAAAGCCGAATCGATGTACGACGAGAGGACTCACATGATCAATAACCCATTGGATTTCAGCGGCAAAGTGGCACTCATCAGCGGGGCCGCCGCCGGAATGGGGCTCGCGACTGACGCAGGCATTCGCGAAAGCAGGTGCGACTCTCGTTCTCGCGGATTTCAACGAGAAGGCAGTGACTGCTGCGGCTCAGAAGTTGGCCACCGCCGGCTATAAGGCTCTCGCCGTTCGCTGTGACGTGAGCGAAGATGCCCACGCGGCTCTGCTGGAAAATAATTTATCGGGCGGCCATTCGGCCACCCTTGTAGCTACGAGGAGTAAGACAATGGAACTCAAGCGTGCCGGGTCTGTGCCATCCCAGCGAGGCCCGGATCAGTATTTCACCGGCGTAGTGCGGATCGATCCGCTCCACAGCGCAGCCGCTCCGGCGCGGGTGGCCTGCGCCAGCGTCACCTTTGAGCCCGGAGCCCGAAGTGCCTGGCACACTCATCCCTTAGGTCAAATCTTGGTTGTGACATCAGGCTGTGGCTGGACCCAGTGCGACCGTGAACCCATCGTCGAGATCAGGGCGGGCGATGTCATTTGGTGTCCCCCGGGGCACAAGCATTGGCACGGTGCGACGCCAACCACGGCTATGAGCCACATCGCGATCCAGGAGGCCCTGGATGGCGTCGCGGTCGTCTGGATGGAGAAGGTGACCGACGCTGAATATCTTGCTGGACCGAAAGGAGGCTCCCATGACTGAGCAACCCTCGCCCGC
>Ga0209611_10005678_pt1 | contig 20764 bp, 18 predicted proteins | sample S1TSphgellanicum_3_FD_187693 | JGI IMG/M metagenome (GOLD analysis project Ga0209611, IMG submission 187693) | Host-associated microbial communities from peat moss isolated from Minnesota, USA - S1T2_Fc - Sphagnum magellanicum MG (SPAdes) (version 2) | ecosystem: Host-associated > Plants > Peat...
TAATACACACTATCTACATAGTATGTACTACAAACTAATAGCATAGTGTGATGTATGATGTACAGGGTGATTCATATTAGGTAATTTGTTGTGGGGAGCCCCAAAGTTCAATTTTTTTCTTTTGTGATGGGCATAATTGATTGGCCCATTACTAAAAAAAACATTAATCAAGCTTTCAACAGTCCCAAAAAAGATATTTATTTATTTATTTATTTATTGTAGTCTCCTTCTTTTGGGTGGGAACATGGTGAGGAACACACTGATAACTTGGGGAGCATGTCGATAGTAACTTGATGGGAACACATTAGGAACAACAAAATCCCAAAAAAGTTCAACACCCCTCACCCTCCCAAAGACGAAAAAGCTTGGGCCTCTTGGGTGCCCAGGCTAATGGGCAAGGCACCAAATGTGGGAAATGAATTTGAGCATTCAATATCATGTGGTCAAGTTTACTGTTTCAGACCAACAACAACACGAGCCTTTTTACCAGGTTTTTCCAATGATCAATTACCTCGACTTCAGTCCAAAAAAGTGGTCGGTATTCCCTTGATGCACTATTGAACATAATAACTTCTGACCCTGCACCAGAGTCCTGCATTGGGCTTGACAACTGTACAGTAGCCTCCCACTTAAGTACGCACCCGTTTAAGTACGCATCCCGGTTAAGTACGCATTTTATGACAAAATTTTTAGGGATCAACATTTTTCAGTGGAACATATGTACTCACTCATTTTTGTTTTTATAATAACTAGTGTGTGCCCTTGCCTAAGGCACAGGTGTGTGCGTGTCAGGGAGGAGAAGCAAATTTTCCCACCTTCCTTCCTTTCCCTCTTCCTTTATGTTTTTCCTCTCCACCTTCCTTGGTATGTTTTATGTTCCCTTATGTCCCCAAATAATTCCCAATAGCACCATTTTTTGACAAAAAATATCACAAATGATTTTTTAAAATGGAGGCCTTGGTCAAATTTCCCAATTCAAAGATTGCAGAAACAACAGTTCGGGAAATGCAGGAGCCCCCGAGAGACGTTCTGTAATCTTGCACAGCTACAGTACCCAAAAACTTTCCGAAAAGTGACTGCTGATAACTTCCCTCAGTGGGTGTTCTCTGGAGCAAAAGTTGCCGACCTCCGCCACACACAGTCCGGACCGGACCCGGCTCAGCACCTCGTTCTTGACGTCGGCTATCCTGGGTCTCCGTTCCGCGCTAGAATGTCGTAACCTAATTTCCTCCAATAGCTTTGCCCACAGACTGGGAACAGGAAATTCCGCCCTCCGATTAGCACCGGGCCCGGTCGGCCTGAAACTCGAGCTCCGTCAGGGACGTAGTGAATTTATATATAAGATAGAGTTATCCCTAAAGTAACGTTGTCTTCACCCTGGCCTCCTTTCACCCTTACCCCTCTTTCAGTGGTATCCGCCAAATAAAGACATTTTTATTAAATCTCAGTATGAAATGCTGAAACCCAGCATTTAATGCACAAAGTTCAAGATTAATTACAGTACACACTTGGGAATGGAGCGTCTAAAGTACGCACCTACCGGTAAAGTACGCACAAAACTCCAAGGTTCAAGTTGCGTACTTAAGTGGGAGGCTACTATACCCATACCCGACCCACAGCTGCGCGTGGGTCAACTGTACCCACCCATGGCACCTTGTCCATACCCATCAGTCCATCACCAAAATAAAGCTACTTAAGAGTACTTTGAAGTGTTTTTAAAAGGAGGGACGTGCCAATGATTTATTGTAAACAGTTACATACAAATGTCACGATTAGAGCGCAGGAACATGAGGTTGTTTATCATTCGGGGCTTTAGTCGATTACGCTTCTTGGTCAGGGTGTTACCAGCGTCCGAGAAGTTGTTCTCGGACATGGCGCTGGATGTCGGGATGCACAAGGTGGACCGCACGACTCGCGCCAGTATCGGGAACAGGTCCTTGCCTTTGCGCCTCCACCACGACAGAACGTGGAACTCACCGCTAGCGTCACCGTCAGCGCATTACCTCATCTCTCCATCGGTGACCTTGTGCTTCATGTACGCCTCGTACTTGTTGTCAACTCTTGCGTTGAGGGCGGCGGCGGCGTCATGACCTTTAGCAGGAAGGACGTTGTCTTCCTCATCGTCGTCGTCGAGCATCTGATCGTACATCGAAATCGACGAGCGCACCTTCTTCCTGACTGGTGATTGAGCAGGCAGAACGTCTTCTTCTTCGTCGTCCAAGGGTGCGTACTTGATCATCGCATCCTTGAGCTTATCTTTGGCCTACTCGATCTGGTTGCACTCAACACCAAGGCGGACAAGACGGGACTTCATGATTGGATCTAGTAACGACACCATGACGTGGATATCATCAAAAACGAACTTGCTTTACAAGAGCGGCAACATGATGCCCTTGATTGCCTTGATCGAATCGAAATCTTTGGTTGTCGTCACGTTGCCATCCTCGTCCACCACATCGCTCAGGACCAGCCGAAGGTGACCCAGGATCACATGGCGCCACCACACGACCTTGTGAAGAGTCGGGTACTTGAACTTCTCAAGCGTAAGCGTCGCCTGCTGGAAGGGGGCAAGGAAAACGATCAGTTCCTTGAGGAGCGCCCGTGAAATGTCATTGAGCTTGTTCAGCTTGTCCTTCATTTGCAGGAGCGACATGAACTTGTCATACATTTCTTCGATGTTTAGAAGGTAGCGGAGCAGCGAGTTCCATCGAGTTGCATTCTCCTGCTTGAGCGTTTTGCTGAGCTGGCTCTGCAGGTTCGCGCACTTGCAGTATTCGACCAACTTCTTGCACGCGTTGATTAGCATGAATAGTGGCAACATGTGTTGGACGTCCTTGTACCGGTAGAATGGTTTGCTCCTGACGCCATTCTCCATCTTGGTCGTTTTGTTCACGACAGTCGTCAGCATGGTCGCTAGCTTGTATTGAGGCAGGCAAGCCAGTAGAAAGCCAACGAGATGCCATTAGCGCCACAACAGTTCGAACCGCTATCCGAGACCACGATGATCTGCTGGTACATGTCCGCCATTACCTTGAACATGGCTAGACCTTTACTGAATTCCTCCAGGACCATTTCCGCCGTGTGGCTGGCTTCCTCAACAGGCTTTACGTGTAGCGTGCGGGCGTACAGATTAAACCTTTCGTCGATGTAATGAATGGTGATGGACATGTACGAGTTCTTCTTGACCACGTCCATCCACAAGTCGAGAGTACATGCCACGTTCAAGCCCGAGTCGAAGTGCTTCTTGAGAATGAAGGTGAGGTTCTCGCGGCCGTTCCGAGCATGTGAATCGACGTTATGGCTGACTGTCGTTGGGTTGGCGAGCAGCTCGTCGATTGTGACTTGGCTAGTGCTGCTCGATCCGATGTCAAGTGCCGTCTAGATGAGCACCTTGAGGCCCAACCCGTTCAGAGATTCGAATGGGCGCATGTCGGTCGTGCAGTAGTCGGCCGCCACTGCCGTCATCGTCTCCTTTTCTTGCTTTGTGACAATGTGTTTCTTAAAGAACACCTTCGCGGTGACTACCTCAGAGGCGGGAATAGGACATTTGTGCTTTGAGATCGTAGTTGTGCCAGTACTGGTTTTGAAGGTATAAACTTTGTTGCAGGACTTGCAAGCAGCATAATTTAGTTTTACGTTGTTGCGATCGTAAACGATGCCGAACGCTTCCCAAACACCCGACTTCTTGCCTGGCCCGTTGTTGCGAATCACGTACTCCCCCCCATTGCTCTTTAGGTCATGTTTAATTCGTTGAGCCAACATCATGGCTGGCATCAGCTCGAAGCCGCTCTTCCAGAATCCACACTCCCACTCGAATCCCGATTCCTGGACCAGTGGACCCTCCAAGCTAATGCTAGCTCGGATTGCGCCAGGCTATTAATAGCTCATCACCACAGCACAACACTGTGCTGATGAACTATTAATAGCTATTAGCGTGGCGCAATCCGAGAGCTATCACTATTGACTACTATATGACGAGTCACCCTATAATCTGCTAAAGTCGTTGTAAAGCCCGGGTCCCTCGTACCCACCCATTACCCACCCATTTACCCATGGGTATGGGTGGGTATTGGGTACCCATGGGTATGGGTACCCATTGCAGGACTCTGGCACTGACTCCTAGTGTAAAGCAGGCCTTTATTGTAGAGAATGAAAGAATCTGGCGATGACAAATTTGGATCTGTGAAACAATTTGGCGAAACTTTGCACAATTTTGTTTTGTTTTTGCTGGGCTATAGAATAGACCAGCCCATCATCAATCGGCTGCCTATGATTGAACATTTATTTGTAGCTCTCTCCTTTTTTGGGATCCTGTGGGCTGTGCGTCTTTTGGCCTTTCTTTGGCTTTCCCTTTTTGTCTCTCCTGCGATGGTTTCGATCATCAATCTTTTATTGAATTTTGATGTGATGCTTATTTATATCTTTATCATATGTGCTTCATTTTGAATGATTTAAAATGTTATGCGAGTGAATGTTATTTCAAGCTTTTAAAATCATCATTTTTGAAGTGCAAAGGAAAAGGAGTAATGAAAAAATAACAAGAAAAATAAAAGGCTTTCCAAGTTACAAAACATTAAAAAAAAAATTTCCCTCTTTGGACTCCTATTTTCAAACCTCATAACTTTTTAATTTTTTATTCATTTTAAATAATTTAAAATGACATAAGAGCACCACCTGAAGTTCTACAAATCATGTTGAATCTCTAATAATAACATAGCAACATAGAAAGAATTTTTGGAATGTTCCAGAATCAGCTTTCATACCATTTAGTGGTTTGTTTAGTTTTTGAGTTTTTGATCCCCTTTACTTTGACAGGTCGTAACTTTCTCATTCTAATCTGTTTTTCAGGATTGTTAGTGTGTCAGATGCGTCGAGAGGAGGACTTCAAGTCTTGTTTTTTCAAGTTTTGTTTGGACACCAGAAACAACGGAGGCCTCCCCTTGGATCCGGCCTGCCTTGAGGACTTAAGTGTTCAGTCATCGGCTGGTCTACCCTATCACATAATTAGAAGGGAAAAAAGACACTGTTCGTGCACAAGTCGCTGCAGATTACGCAGTACTTGTGGTGGAGTTGTGTGTGCCGAGAGGATGCTGCCTGATCCATCCTCGCTATCAATCCCAGTGCTAAATTCTCCCTTCGCTGCACCCAAACAACAAGCGGAGGACTCGGACGTGCCGTTGGGGTCAATGAAATTCATGTGGCATTCAACGACTTTGCGACTGATGTTCAGCAGGATTTGAGAGCCGGTTGAGCATGTAGTTGAGCGGAATTGAGAATCATTGCGAGACAGACATACTGAGAAATCGTAGGATTCAAGTGGGCAGCGGAGTCGAGGAGGAGGAGGAGGAGAAGAAGATCGAGGACCAAGAGTGCAGTGCAGCAGGACTAACTGCTTGGGCTTTTTGGGTTATTTTTCAAAAAAGGGGCAATTCTTGGGTTATTTGTTGATGAATCTGGGCGCAATTTTGAGAGGTTTGCACAAGGGGGCGGCGAACAGGAGCTGGGGAAGAGTGTGGTGGAGGAGTTGGTGGGAATATGAGGAACGGGGTTTTCATGGAACTTCTGAAGCATCGGACATCACGCTGGTGTCTCAAACACTCAAAATTGCATCGCTGGTGGACGCCTTTCGGAGTCGAGGTCACTTCGTTGCTTCACTTGGTATGTGTTTTGGACCCAATTGTCCATCCACATTTTCTGGGTAATTTTGTAAACAACGTGGAACTCTGTGGCACATATGATTGAGCATGAAAAAAACATTCAAGATGTGCCCCATTTCTTTTAGTACTTGGGTGTAGCCACAGTAACAGGAGCCATAACAAGTGTAACCAATGCTTGGTTTTCATGGTTTTCATATTAATAGGAGTCATAACAAGTGTAATCAATGATTGATTTTCATGTTAATAGGAGTCACAACAAGTGTAACCAATGCATGGTTTTCTGTGAATTGGGTGCGTCCTCGTAGATCCTCTTGGAAGAACATTGGGACCTCTTGTGGAGGGAAATGATTCAGTTGAATATTCAGAGCCAGTGAACGCCAAAGACTTGTTTGAGCTTTTGAAAAACTACCCAACTCTCAACTTGGAGGCAGTTGGCCTCAAGGGAGTTGACCCTGATAGAAGGTGATCCATATCTTCCTCCAACTTACACACAAAGCTCAAACATATGCTCATTTTTGTTGGCAGGTTGTTGTTTAGGGTTTAGGGTTTATGTGACACAATTTTTGTTGCTGTGGTGACACACAGTATATACCTAGTAGGGTCCAGCAGCTGATGCCCCATTTGTTTGGAGAACCAGGTATTTTTTGGGGGACCATCTGCGGATATCACGAGCAACACAGCTGTTTTGGACTGTGAATGAGGTAGTGGCATTACTGCGAGGATCCTACTGTGGCACGACAACCGTTGAACATGAGCATGTTGTCTCACAGCCTGCCAAAGACTGGATTCGCCTCATGGTTGAGCGGCCACAGGCACACTCCTTGTTTCCTCCACCTTATCAGCAGCGAATTCTTCATCATCTTCTCTACACTGGTATATATATCTTGACCTAAGTTTTCTGTTCCCATTAGATTTCTAGGCTGCACTAGAAATCTGTCATACATCATTTTAGGATTTGGGGTTTAGGATGTGTACTGGTTTTTAAGGTTGAACTTGCAAGTGCACTAGAATCTTGAGTTTTTGTGAGGTTGGCATGAAAAGATTTGCAGTATATGTAGAAATTTGTTGACTGGGCAGCGGTTGCTTGAAACAGACTACTTTGAGCGATTCCTTGCCAAAAAATTTCAGGCCTCTAAGCGATTTGGAATTGAAGGATGTGAAAGCTTAATTCCTGGGCTTTTTGCCCTTATCGAGGTTGGCTTGAATGATCATGATATTTACTGTTAAACATATTGAAGATGGAAGTCATCTCAATTTGGTGCTGTGATTTGGAAAGAGTCAAGAGCCTTGTGAAGGAGCAATGTGGCTTTCATAAACTGCATTGAAAATGTAGGCTAATGCTGTGTAAGATGTGTGGTGCAGCGTGCTGCAGAAACTGGAGTAGAGGCAATTGAGTTGGGAATGTCGCACAGGTTGACCTCTCCAGCAAAAACTCATGCTTATCCTGCTCCTTCATTCTCAACATCTGGCCATTAGCAAAAGAGTAGCTGCACTGCCCTGCAACAATCAGTACTCTTAAGTTGTTGCCCTAGGACAATAGTAGCTGAACAGTTCTTGCTATAAAGGTTCAGTGCTTATGACTGACTTATTTGGCTCCTGAATCAGAGGGAGGTTAAATGTGCTCCATACTCTCCTGTCAAAGCCACTGGGAAGCATTGTGACTGAATTCAAGAGTGGAGGCGACCATCAATTTCTTCGAGTTGGAGATGTTAAATATCATCTTGGAACACGGGGCACTTTGTTCTTTGGTGACAAATCGGTATTCATCATCACAGTCTAGGGTTTACAGTTGTCACATGGATTAACACTGGGGATCAGGTGATCTGGGGTTGCAAACTGTTTACTATTGTCAGTAAAGTGTGAAATGCTGTGAAGTAGTTAACTGAACTTTGTGTCTATTGCTGATGAGATGTGTGTCAAAGGTGCAGGTTCAAATTTCACTCTCTCCGAATCCAAGCCATCTAGAGGCAGTAGATCCAGTGGTGTTGGGAAAGACTAGGGCAAAGCAATTCTTCAAACAAGATCACAGTCGACAGCAGAACATGGTAATCTCAGTTATTTGTTAACACTGCTGAGCTTGTACCAAACAATGTCCACATTTGGTGCCTTACATGTACCTGGATCTTAGCTGAGAAACTCAATTAGGATTTCTTTAACTGGAGCAAGCTCCAGTAAGAGTTTGTTATGGTGTGATGAATAGGTGAAGTCTAAATTCTGTTGCTAATCACTAGGCTGCAGCAAAAGAGTTTGGGAGTATGAATTGGAAAGGCCATATGGATGGACAGATGGTAGAATTGACACTTCTTTACATTCCTCTAGGTTATGAAGTGATGAACAGAAATACATCAAGATATGTGCAGAGGATACAAAGAGATCAACAGATTGTAAATACTACAGATTAATAACAACCATGGAGACAGTTTAGTATACCCAATCAAAGAAACTGATTGGGCAGGGACTAATGGATGCAGGGCCTTTTACTGCACGGGGATGCAGCATTTAGTGGTTTAGGTCTTGCTGCAGAAGTTATGCAGGTATATTTTGTATGAACTTCCTCTTTCAGGACCTCTAGATTTCACAGCAACAGGCATGCAGAGAATTTCATTTGCAATGAATCAGGGAATTTGAACCATCTAAATTGAGTGGAAATGTTTAATACAAACTTCCTCCTTCAGGACCTCTAGTTCCCACAGCAGCAGCAGGCATGCAAAGAATCTCATTTGCCCTGAATCTGGAATCAGAATCATCCAAGTTTTGTGGATGAAAAGTTTTGACTCTCCTTGGTGGATTGGTACTCTTTGTGATGTTGAAGCTGTCAGATTTACCAGAGTACACAACAGGTGGGACCATTCATGTGATAATCAATAACCAGATTGGTTTTACAACCGATCCAAAGCTTGCTCGCTCTTCACCACATCCTAGTGATGTTGCCAAGGTAGTCTGGTTTTCTTCTCTAATTGACTCTTGTGTTGTCTATCCAAGGAAGCTGTCTGTGATTAGTAGTTGCTTGTAGATACTGGAAGGCTGAAAGTTGTGTTGGGTCCTTGGGGAATGCTCATGTGTTTCATGCCAAAGGGTGTGGGAGCTCCTATATTTCATTGCAATGGTGATGATCCAGAAGGAGTGGTACAGTGTTGCCGATTGGCTGTGGATTGGCGTCAGGTACTACACCCTTTTCTTGTTTGTGTGGGCATTTGCATGTGTATATGTCAAATTGAAGCTTTTTCAGTGTCTTGAATGGGTTAGACCTAGGTCTCAGATCTATAAAACAGTACAAGGTGGCAATGTGATTTGTTGCATGAGAGGTCAGTGTCACAGGCATGATATTTTTGTGACCTGCAGAGATTTCAAAGAGATGTGGTTGTGGATCTTGTATGTTATCGGCGGCATGGGCACAATGAACAAGTATGAGCTCTCATCCAGGGTCTCGGGTAGGATTTAGGCCAGGACCAAATCGGTTGTTTCCTTTCAGGCTTGCTCCTGAACATGGAAAGAGTCCAAGCTTTTTGGGCTTTCAGATTACTCTATTGCATCTTTCACTCACCTTCCCTTGTGACATTGAGTTTTGTGTGATCTATATAAGCTCTTATGGGCAAATTTGGGAGGATGTTAACAGGATGATCCAAGAGTGACACAACCTTTGACCTACCAGAAAATTCTCAACCATCCCACTACTCTGCAAATTTATTCCCAGAAGCTGTTGAATGAAGGCATCATCTCACAGGATGTATGATCTGTGGTTTGTAAGCCAATAATTTCATTTCTTCTTTTGGTAGAAAACTTTATTGTTGTCCATCCAATTATTGAGTTCAGGAAGACTTGTTTTTGTTAAACCTAAGATGATTATTCATTGACTGCCAACTCAAGGATAGTTTCTGTCTGACATGATATTTTGCAGATTATTGATAGGTGGGCCAGTGAAGTGGAGACCAAATTTGAGACTGAGTATGTAGCAGCTGATTCCTCTGCTCCCACTTTACATGAATGGCTAGCCAGCAATTGGCAAGGTACACATAATATTTGGATGACAACTAGCTTTGTTGTAACATTGTTTTCTTAGTGTTGATCTAAACCATAATGATGCAGCAGCCTGCATTAGTTTGTGAATGAGAAAGAAAGAACTAAGGTATTGTACAGTGGCAGGTGGTGGAGAGAGGCTGGGCTCATAAGACTGCCTCTATAGCCTGTTGCCATAGACCACTCCTCCTAGTTTGGACTTTGCCAGATAAGTTTGAGGAGGAATAATTTGGGGAGTCCAGACAGCCACAGAAGTCAATAGAATGTGAGGGAGGGGGAGAGAGAGAGAAAGAGATTTGTGGGGATGATTTGTTGATATCTTGGAGTTCAGGAGAAGCACTAGGGTCTTCAAGGTCAAAGCGATATGTTCAACCGACTGGAGTGGATTTAGAGACCCTGCAGAAAGTGGTATGCAGCCTCCTGGGACTTGCTTATGTACATGTTCTGTAAAGTAAGACTCTTGCAAAGGTTCTGTTTGTTATAATACCTGTTCTTAAACCTACTATGTGGCAACTGGTCTCTTGGGTGGCAGGGCCGTGCAATTAGTACTCCACCACCAGGCTTCAACTTGCATCCAGATGTGAGTATCTGAAGTTGCTTCCATCTTTCTTTGATATCAGACACAATGTTCTAGATACTTGGTAGTGAACATCCATGCACTTCTATAGGTTTGTGTAAAGTCTTCCTGCATTGAATGGTGTGCAAGTTGCAGGTTGCATCTCTTCTGAAGGCAAGATGGCAAATGATGGAAAGTGGAGTTGGTATTGATTGGGCCATGGCGGAAGCATTGGCATTTGGGTAAGATCTTCCTATGCAGCTTAGTTCTATATAAGTTTTTATTATTGTCATCCTGACATAAAGGATTTGAGAGAAGTTGTCAATGCATGATTGTGTTGTGTTTAATGCCTAAGCATACAAGCCTCCTGCATAATATGTTTGTCGGGTCCTCCTGCATCATATATTAACTTCCGTAGGGTCCTTCAGTAACATATATTGTTTGTGTGGGAAGGTCACTGCTGCTGCATGCAGATCCAACAAAGGGTCAAACAGTGGAGCAAAATCGTCACTTTTCAGTGCGTCTCAGTGGGCAGGATTGTGAACGAGGAACTTTCAATCAGCGTCACTCGGTTCTGTATGACCAGACTACAGCCAGAAGGTCTGTTAAACCTTTGCTTCCACAGCTTTATAGGTACTGTGCTATGCAGATTGTGAACTTCCTTGTAAATGTCATACTTGTGTCACTGAAACTGAGCTCCATTTTGCTTCAAGGTATATACCGCTGAATAATGTATGGCTCGGACACCAAGCTCAGTTTCTTGTTTGCAACTCAAATCTGTCTGAGGCTGCTGTTCTTGGCTTTGAATATGGGTTTAGCCTGGAAAATGAAAACTCACTTATCATATGGGAGGCTCAGGTATGATGAAAGCCGAAACATAATGCATTCTGTTCTTGTAAAGATGTCTGTACTAGTGCTATTTGTATTGTAATATGTACCTGTATGATTGGTGGAAAGTCTTGGGACCTGATTAAAGAGGTGGTTCTCTCTTCATCACAATCCCCATGAGCTTGTATCAATTCAATCCCTATTTTTGCAGTTTGGAGACTTCACAAACAATGCACAGTCAATAATTGACAACTTCATTGCATCTGGTGAAGAGAAGTGGATGACAACAACAGGGTTAGTTCTTCTTCTGCCCCATGGGTATGATGGTCAAGGACCAGAACACAGCTCAGCACGTCTGGAGCGCTTTTTGCAGGTGCTATTGTTTTTTTTTCATGGTCCTCTCACTTGTGCCTTTTGTTTCTCCAGCTTTCAGATGGTTTTGTGAGGTGCTCATGGTTTATGGAAATTTGCAGCTTTGCAACGATGATCCCGACCACCTGCCTGGATTTGGCCCTCTTCACAAACACCAAATAGAGGCAGGCTTCACTGCTGCTGACAAAGGTGTGCTCTTTCTGGGTCACAGCCTTCCATCAGTGCAGTGAAGATGAAGAAGATGAATCCAAAGATCATGATGATCATGACTGTGGTTAAGATTATCTTTGAGGAGTGACATTAATCAGTGTGCATTCTACAAACCTGCTTTGAAATGTAGAACTTAAAGATAAAGGTGGCTGTGGTGATGCAGATGGAAAAGGCTACTTGACTAAGGCAGACTTGAAAGCAGTGATAGAACCAATGAAGGGAATAAATGCAGAACGTGCTGACATTTTGATGCAGGAGCTCGATATAGGACAAGCAGACCAAATCCAACGGTGAGATTCATATCTATAAGTTATGTGCTAATGTGTTTTCTGTGCATCTTTTGAGCTATTCTAGGAACCAAAGCTGCTGAAGATTAGTGTAGTTTTGAAGTAATCTGTCAGCATTTCCAGTTCCATCTTTCAGATCTTTTATTCATCCTTAGATAACAGAGGTCAATCCCTTGATTGCTAATCAACATGCTCAATTCAAACTAGGAAGCTTCTCCAAAAATGGATTTGTTCTTTTCAATGGAGCTTTTGTTTGTCATCATCTTCTTTTGCTTGGCTTCCCTTTTCCCTTCTGCTTTCTTTGAGAAGATTCCTGTGCAGACATTTTGAGGTGAACTTACATCTAAAAGGTGGTGTTCTGACATTTCTAAGCAGGCAAGACTGGGATATGTTCATGGCACAATGGATGCGTCGCAATGCTGAAAAAGACCACAATCTGTATGTTGCCATTTTTATCCTTATAAAACCTCCCTCTTCCAGCAGACTGGTATCATCTGAAATTACTCATCTATCTCGGGTTCCGGCTCTGACAGGTGTGTCGTCAACATTACTACTCCAGCCAACTTTTTCCATGTCTTGCGACGCCAAGTGAGCTTGCTACACTCATTTGCAACTGGAATTTCTTGAATTTATGAGATCTTAAATAACACGTGCTTTTGTCGTGTCTAACTTGAAATGCTTGTGCTTTCCTTTTAGATGAATCGCCCATATTCCAAGCCTCTTGTCATCATGAGTCCAAAGGTAACTCATTGCTTTACTTGAACTTTAGCTACTAGCCTTGTGGGAATTTTGACTTGAGGAGATCCTGAGGGTAATACTTTGCTCAGTTAGCAATATTTGCATACACAATTGAAAGTATGGATCATGTCAAGTTCCTAATTCTGCAGCTACGTTGTGATCTGGTTTGATGGCAGTATCTTCTCCACCATAAGCCATGTGTTTCCAAGCTTGCTGACATGGTAACTGGAACATATTTTAGGTGTGTTCATTCTCAAATGCAATTCCCTGTGTTCTTGCCATTTTTGTTCTAATTGTTTTGTCATGTGCATGTGCATGTGCCTTTCTACTTCCCTGTCATGGCCTTGGGTTCTAGAAGTCTTAACAAAATTCCTTGAAGCCCACTCCTCAACTCCTTACCTGTCTTCTAGTTTCCTGTATAAAAAAGATGTCAACCATTCAGGCGTGTAATAGCGGATGGAGACCCAGCAGACAATTTGCGCAACACTCATGACTTGCTTCCTCGGAAAGATGCACGCAGGCTCCTTATCTGTTCTGGAAAGGTCATCTCGCACTCTCAATCACTGAGATGGATGCATTTGTTGTGAGAGAACACAGATTTGAGAAGAGGAAAATGGGGATTGAAGAAGAACTAAGGGGCACAGTATTTCTGCATGACTTGAACAGATATTTTATTTGCTAAGCCATGGAAGGCGGAGTCGAAAAGTGCGGGACATTGCCATTGTTCGGTTGGAGCAAATTGCTCCATTTCCGTTTGACCGTCTGGCTATGGTGATCAACCGCTACCCAAAGGCCCAGCTTGTATGGGTCCAGGTATACATTTGAAACTTTATGTTCAAGGCACCAATACAAGGAACGCTGAAAATTCAGGAATGCTTAGGCTGTCTAGGATGAATTTTATTTCAATCGTTGGAGAACTGTCCAGTCATAGACTTTCTACACATGAAATGGTTTTTCTTTGCAAGGCAATATCAAATGAGTTCTAAGGATATCATTATTTGTATGGAGAGCTCGTATGGTAAATTGAGCTCCAGAGGGAAAATGGTGGGCTAGGAGGAGCCAAAGAATATGGGGGCATGGACATATGTTCAACCACGACTGGCTACAGCAGTTCGTGAATTATGTAGCCATCGGGAGTTTACAGAGCTTCATTTCATTGGCCGTGCAACTTCAGCTACCACAGCAACAGGAAGCTTTCAAGTCCATCAACAGGAGACTAAGGCGATTATTGATTCGGCCTTTTCTGCGTGAATTTCCATTCTAATGTACATCAATAATTTTCAGCCACAGATTCAGCAAAAGTAGAGAGGCATGCTCTTGAGGGTTGTTGAAAGGCCATGGATTTCTAGTGCAAAATTGCACATTGCTACAGTTACTTATCCACATCACCTGGTCCACCAATCTCAATCCAAATCCGAGTAGCTACCACCAATAAGGCAAGAAGATGATGGATGATACAAAAAGCTCATAAGTTACAAATTTGGAAGTGCTGATTTTGTTCTTTTCCCCAGTAAGTGTACATTTTGTCTGATGTCATGTGTGACAATTGCTAGCCTAACATATTGACTATGCAATATGGGGCTGCAAAGTTTGTGCAATATGGGGTTTTACAGTAATTTAGTGATGAATCAAGCTTCTGCATAGGTGTGACTTGTTATTGGTCAGATAGAGGGCAGTGAAAGATGCCATTGTGGAATGTGTGTTATTTTCTTTTTTGTTGACACTTCTTAGCCTGGTCTTGAGGGTTTTACATGGTTCTCTTTCTTGTTTCTGGATTGCAGTTGTGATAAACACAGGCAGAAAAGTTGCAGCAGGACCAAGGTACTGTAGCCTATGCACAAGAAACACAATGAGTGATTGCATGTATGCAAAAATGCTTTCAACTTCTATTTTGACTTTCAAAATGGAACATCACTCTCTCCAAGTTCTCTTCTTACTATACCTTGGATCCCTACTGTAATGCATATGCATGCAAGAGAATGAAATGTGTGATTTGCACTGGCTGTATCAGAACATCTTGTGCCTTAAAAAGTGCCATGAATTACTAACTCTGTGTGTCTTGCCTATGCAATCCAACAACATGGAAAACAGTTCGCATTTCTGCACTGGAAATGAGTGTCACAAGGCACTCAAGTAGCTGATGTGAAGCAGTAGTTTGGGAAAAAAAAGCACCATGTGATGAATAGCTCCTTCATGCACAGATTTGTGACCATCCAGTTCCCATCTGCATTATTTGGTTTTGAATTTTGGTAGTTGTGGTCAACTATGAAGTTACAATGCACAAGCACCAGCTGGTTATTTCATGTATTATATGCCATTATCATTCTCTGAGTATTTGTAGTATGACACTCTCCATCATGATGGGCTTTCCATGAGCAGATGTCACTGCGTGCTAAACAAGAGGGCTGCAAATGGCCGAATGTGACAAACTACTGCATCCCCTACTCTCCCATATGGGCAGGACGGACTAACCTCTACCTACAGTCATCCTACACAAGAGGGCTGCAATTGGCAAAATGTGATAAGCTAATGCATGCTCTACTCTCCTATATGATCAGGATGGATTAACTTCTACCGATTGTCTAATCATCACACAGTAACTCCCACTTGGTTGACAACTACTACCCGTACAATCAAGAGTAATAGTTTCAATATTTCACTCTGCCAAGTAGGGAAATCAATTTTGCTATAGAAAAATCCTTGTTTCAAAAATTTCAACCCTACTTCACCGTTTAAAAGCTATGCCTCAGTATGCATACTGGTAACATAAAAGACAGCACCAATATACATTTGGTGGAGCACCCAAAGATATACCTTCTACATTGCTTGAGTACACTAAGTACACCTCCAACCTGTCTGCTGCCTGATGTGTATTCACTATTCTACTCCCAAAGGGTCCAACCCCAAATCACAACCCAACACAACAAACACATACCTATCCCCTAGAGCATTCAGAATCCAACCCAAAAATACATGACCACAAGGCTAACCCACCTCTCAAGCTGACTGCTGTTATGACTTATTCAGAATGAAAACCATCATCCAAACACCTTAAAAGTAGTTGAAACTCTCAACATACAACCTGTCAGAAAGACATACAAGATGGTAAGGAAATCTCACCAGAAGAGTGTGTTGGAGCTCTACATCACCAGCTACCTTATAAAATCTTTCCCTTCCTCCACTCCTTGATAACAGTTCCATCCCCACAATGCACACAAAAAGCTTAACTACTAGAGCTGTGCTTCATTAAAAATCTAACCTGTGATGCACACCTGGTTGGCATACCCCTCAATAGTGATTCCAATACTCAAAACGCATACAGAACTGTGCTTACAATCCCAAAGACATGATCAAGGCATGGTCAGATAGCAGTAACACAACATGAGTAGACAACCTGCAAGATCCATGACCCAGTAAGCAAGATACGGACCACTTGTTCTTCACTCACCACATGGAGGCAACCACAAGATCACACAATATTTGACATAATGGATGCTTTTTGTCAGAGGGGAGCAAGATAGAAACAACCTGCAACTACCCATTACCAACCTTCCAATAGCAATTCCCATTCTCAAATGCACAAAGAAATAAGCAAACTCCCTACGACAACACAAGATAGAACAGCAAGCACACTAAACCACCTTGCACCAGGGCAACCTATGATAGAACACAAGCGTCAGGATGCAAGATAGAATCTTGAACCTGATTTCACAGGTCTGAGACTCTGCACAAGACACCAGATTTACAATCTGCAAACCTTGTATTGCTGTACCCGAAATCAGCAGATGACTTCCAAATACATCCCTCAAACTAAATCAGTCCACAAATACATCCTCTTTTCCACCCAAGATGCCTATCATGCTCATTTATGAGATGTTCATCCACTGGACAAATTTAACATGACTCTGTATACCAAGACCCTATACACTGCAAGATGATTCAATACTGCTTCACAACAAACCTGTGTCAACCTTATTCACAACATTCACATTTGTTGCAATGAGAAACTACATTTTATTGCAATGACAAGCTTGCAGATACTAAGCAGCAGCCAAGGCAAAATCTGACCAGCAGAACTCTGAGCCTTTCACAAGTGCATAGCAATATTGAACCACTCAGAAGATCACTATGCAGTGATCAATACTTGAGTTTCTGAAAACTCTTATCCAGACATACCCAATACATAAAACTTGAAAGTACACAATGTTTCCAGACCACAAGATGAAACAAAGATTAAATACATGAATGATAGTGCATTTTGTGGAGAAAGGTATATTACAAAAGCCATCATAATCATGACATCATGATATATATGAATGTACAAATTGATCCTAGGCACTAGATTTAAACACATGATTTCAAAATAAATGTCAAGTTAGTCATGACAGACTCTGTTGCGGTTTGCTCTGGTGACCTTGGGGTCTCAGAATGTCCATCACCTGTGCCATATACACAAAGTCCACATGTGCACCCATCCTATGCTCTACTTTTGGTAGATCGGCCAAAACCCATATGAACTTCATAAAACAATCACAAATTTGTAAGGCCTACATATCCAAAAAAGAATCTCCTGTTCTCTCCTGCTACAACCCCTGTACTTTGTAAGGCGGCAGTAAGTGCCTACTGCCATTTTGTTTTCTGTTCTACCTTTTACTCCTCACCGCACCAACCAATCACCTCACAATTCCATACATGAATCCTCTTTTGTTAAACCAAAATTTGAATAACCCTTGGGTATATCCAAATAAACAAGACAAATCCCTCCCTCCTATCCTCCCACAACCAACCCATAACACAAATCAAAAATCACCCAGCATTCAGTGCTGCAAGCCGGCAAACTGATCTCCATCAGGTCCCTTCACCAGGTGGGAGTCTGCTCAGGCTCTTCTTTCACCAGCTCATTAACCCATCCAAGGTCTGGAGCATCTACATTCCCAGCTTCCATGGGGTTTTCTTTACCCAGACGGCCATAGATCTTGGCGCGCAGGTCCCGGCCAGACTCAACACGCTGCACAGTCGAATCTTCTTCATTCTCATCATACTCCCAGCGTTCCTTCTGTTCCCAGTGCACCTTGGTGGGTGTACCGGGTACACTAACAGAACAGCGGCGCAGGGGCGAGGGCCCTGAGGTGTAATGCTGCTGCAGCCACTGGGTGCTGGGTGAAGTGGAACTTCCAAGCTCCAGCTGCTGCAAAGTTGCAACCAGCTCCAGCATAGACTTGCTCTGATGGTGGCCTCCAGCGGGTGAAACAGGAGCAGATCCGCTCAAACCTACTGCCAGCTGCTGCAAGCTCCGCTCCGAAGGAATGGACAGTGTAGGCATGGAGTTAAGCCGATCCAAATGTCGGCGATGCGCCGGAGTGGATGGGGAGTGAGGACGAGTTCCCCCGACACCAACCATGCCCTGGCTGCTGCTCTGAGAGCGAGCTAGAGTCGCCTGCGCCTGCGTATACGCCACCCCCTCGGACAGTGAAGCCTGCAGCGACGCTTGTGTTAGCGCTTGAGACATGGCAGCTTGACCGGCAGAAGACAAAGAAGCAAAGCTCGGAGCCATGGAGCTGGGCCAGCCGCCATGAGGCGAGGGGGAGGAGGGAGAATGTGGAGGAGATCCGGAGGGAGAGAGAGGTGGGGACAAGGGTGGTGGAGACTGCGCATGTCCCACAAGTGTGGACGTAGGAGAAGACATCTGCGACGGTAGGCAGCAGTGACCAGAAAGCGCAGGAGACATGAAACCGTTAAAATGGCTTAAAGCAGATGATCCAGCATTCGTAGAGTGGGAGGAACCGTCATAGGAAGAACTCCTTTCATACACAAAAGCTCCATCGTAAGCACCTCCACGTACCGGGCATCCATCGTATGTAGAGGCAGCACTCAGCGCCGATGCTTGCGATCCGCCCAGTCCACCACCGCCACCACTCCTGGCAGCAACCGTGGCCGCCTGCGCAGCGGCTGGCAGTAACCGCAACTGCTCTGGCGTGTGAGCAAAGAAACAGACGCGGCGACGACAGTTACGCCCGTCCTTACACGGCTGTGTGCGATAGCGAGCTGGATGCAACCAGCACTCGAAAACCCCATGCGCGTACTCGCAAGCATCTCCCCGTCGGCAAGTCCCTTTTCTGAAATCCGGGCAAGCTGTCCCCGAGTAATGGAACCGCCGCGGATCACGTCGCCTCGCCTTCTCACCAGGATGTGCAAAGGGACACTCCGTCCAGTCATGGCTTCTTCCCCGCATGCACCGCCGCACCTTGAACTCAAACATACGAAACTGATCGCACCCGTACATGTCCACGGCAGACCACGCCTCCTCATCCTCGTTGTTACAAGGCAAAAACTTGTTGAAGCTATGAACAACAGAATCGGGAAAAGTCGGCGAGCCCACAACCGATCCACTCATCATCGCCGATCCGCCGAAAGATAACGAGCGCAAGTCGGAACATCCGTGACCAGAGCCTTTACCTCCTCCTTCCCCTCCTCCATCGAATAACCCTTTACCCGATCCTCCATCGCCGAAAGACTCTTCCACTCCGTCAAGAAAAGACATACCCAAGTCCGATTTGGCCGGAGAGTCAGGAGGGCTGCCAAAAAAGTTGAAAGCGTGCAAGCTCCCTGTATTGTTGTTTCCGAAGCTGTGGCTCCTCTGGTACACATTAGGAACCGACTGAGACAGCCCTAGCGAGGACGGCTCCGAGTCTTTCATCCCCGCTGAAAAAGAACTCAAGCGACGCATCGTATGCCGTGCAGGGGACTGACTATGCGACGACAAAGGCGACGACGAAGGGTAGCCTACAAAGTCGTAAATCGAACCACCACCACCGCTGTTCAGGTTCTCCAAACCAAAAGGGTTCTCATCAATCAGCACTCCTGGCATCTTCGGTCTCTTAGAACCCAAGAAGAAAGAAGTGCACCCTACTCTTTCTGGTCTCTAGGTCAGACCGCCCTAAATTTCACCTCATCTCTTGTGCAGCAGCCTGTCTCGACCCACAACAACTTCACCAAAACTCCCCCATAAAACCCCCAAAGATACCAGCCTCCTTCCTTCAACTGAAAAACTAAACCGACCTGATGGCCAACACAACCATACCACCTCCAAAAACTCCAAAGAAACAAAAACACACGGAACGAAACAAAAACAAGCAAAAAAAAACACACACGCACGCACGCACACGCACACACCCCACAAGCCGATCTATTACTACAAAACAATTGTCTCAACTTCTTCAAAGGCCACACATAAATATACACAATGTTTACAGTTTCCACTACTGATGTTGCATGCTCCGGGGGCTGGCTGCAGCTTCTTCTGCTGCTCCGGTTGGTGAGCAGACGAGAGAAAGAAGAAAGAGCAGAGGAAAAAGGAAAGTAGAGACAGATGGTAAGGAGCCAACGACTTTAACCCCCCGTGCCACTGCCACTGGTGCGATTGCTACCGTTCGTTGGCACGGCCAGTGGAAATAGAATGCTTGCGCTGCCTGCTATTCTTCTGCTTCTTCTTCTTCTCACCTCACCTGTCACCTTGGACTGGTGTAAGACTTGAACTGGTCACCTGAACCCTTATCTATCACCTTACCTACGCAGGCATGGGCGTCTCCCACTCTTCTTGGTCGGTTGTTAAGCACCTGTCCGGTTATCATCCAAGGGGTCCCAAGGGTAGGTTATATCTAACTCTCGTCTGTAAAGCAGCTCAAGTCCCCCCATCAGTCTTGAGCTGATGAGAGACCTTACCTCTCGCTATTTGTATATGTGTACATACATATACCCACACATATCTATACCCGGCTGCCCAGCAAGACTATATATATATATATACTAGGATGCAGGGCCCACGGAGGGGGAGGGCTTCAGCCAATCACGAATTACCGAATCAAGCATGTGCGGACACCAATTATTTTATATAAGTAGATAGCAGTGAAGACTGAACTAATAGGGTAGATACTCCTATCACCGAACACTTTGGCAGATCTTTCTCAATTCTTCTCCATTTTGAGTGATTTAAAATGCTATAGAAGCACCTCCTCAAGCTCTACAAATCATCTTTGAAATGCAAAAGCCAAATAAGAGTAGTTTTTTAAAAAACATTTTTTTCGAATTGCAAAACGAGT
>Ga0209611_10005679_pt1 | contig 20763 bp, 13 predicted proteins | sample S1TSphgellanicum_3_FD_187693 | JGI IMG/M metagenome (GOLD analysis project Ga0209611, IMG submission 187693) | Host-associated microbial communities from peat moss isolated from Minnesota, USA - S1T2_Fc - Sphagnum magellanicum MG (SPAdes) (version 2) | ecosystem: Host-associated > Plants > Peat...
TTCTTTTATCCATAAAACCATGAGGAAGTTGTAAGCAGTTGGTAGAAAACCCAAGAATCAAAGCACAGCCTGCAGGGACAGGGTGTTGAAAACTTACAGTGATTTCAATGGGCACTTTGCTATCAATACGGGCAAGTGTATAAAGGTCAATGTAATCCACATCCAACCGTTTCAAACTTCCCTCACAAGTTGTTCTCACCCACTCTGGGTCACCTCGTATCGTGACTGTCCTATCTTTTCCAAAAATGCCTCCGAATTTAGTGGCAATTTGCACCTTTTCCCGGATGCCTTTGATGGCCTATTCACATGTATCAATTTTCCCCTCCCTTCAATTTTCCTTGATAATATAATTGAGCTGACATGTGGCATTAAGCTGCAAGACTGTGTTAAATCAAGTGCTTGATCCACAACAAAATGCTTTAACAATAATTCAGTGTTGTATGGTTCGATTGAAAATGAAAAGTTATGACTGAGAGCCAAGCTCTCTTTGAAGCGTTAAAAAACACAACTTCCTCATCAACAGAAAGACAACAAACCATGGTGATGTCAGCTGAGATCCAAGTTCCAGCTCACCATAGTTTTTACTCAAGGAGGCCATGGGTCAGTGTTTGTAAACACAATGCTCAACCAAAGAATCCCATGCAAAACAAAATTAGGCTCCCATTCACAAATTAGTGCAGTTGATTAGGGTTCTGGGTTATGTGCATGCAGAAATCCCTACAAACAGATATGCCAAAAGCATGCAAAGTGGGTGGGGTTGGAGCTATACCTTGCCAATGAGAATCTCGTTGGTATGAGGACCATAAAACTCAGCAGTGTCAAGAAATGTGACACCACAGTCCACAGCATACCTAATGAGCTCAATCATCTCTGCATCCGGCTTTGAAGGTCCATGGAATGCACCACTCATACCCATGCAACCTAACCCTAGAGCTGATACTTCCAACCCTTCAGGGCCCAGCTTCACCCTGGGGACAGTGGGAAGAATCCCAGATTCAGCAGATGCCATAACTCACACACAAGAAACCCAAGCCCGAATGCTGCTCTCCTCAACAACAGCAACAGCCACCAAAAAATGTCCGTGTCACAAAACAAAGCTCAATTCCAAATCTGAAAATCAAGTTTGGCACCAAGTTGATGCACACTGCAAATGGGAGCAATTGGTGTACAAAAGTAAGAAAACAAAAAATATATATATATACAAACAAAAATGCAAAGCTGCAACATCAGGCAGGACATTCAACCCTGAACCAATTTAAGATGTCAATTTAAGACTGCTGTCAGCAAACCGTGGTCATCATTCAGCAAGTACCTAGTTAGTATATATCTATCTAAAAGCTAACAAAGTGAAACAACCCACGAAAATTCTCAAGATTTTTCTTTCAAGAAAAGCAAGATCAGAGTGAACCAGGAAAGGAAAGTTCAAAGGAAAGCACTACTACATCTTCCTACAGATGTTATATCAAGCTAGATCTTATTTTATTTTCTTGGAAAGGGAACTTGTTTGGCACACAAGTTCAAAGTCAAAATCCATTAATGCACTGCAAAACATTAAATGCACATGTCCCCACTTTTTTTTCTTTTTTTCATTTAGAGGTTATATATCTAAAGGACCTCTAGCTAGAGGAGGGGTTGGAGAACCAAATAGAGGAGGTTGTAAAGGAGGTTGTAGCTTTGAGAAATCTCTTGATGTATGTGTGAATTTGGAATGGAAAATTTGAGTAGTTATGTGAAAAACATTGCATGATATTTCTTTTCTTTTCTTTTCATGGAGTATAATAAAAAATAAGTTTGTTTGTTTTGTAGAAATAGGGTTGTAGGAGAGTAAACTACCAATTGCTAGACTACAACTAAGGTTGTAGCAAGATAAATGACCTTACATAGCAATGAAAACATTTGTTGCAACTTTGCAAGGCAACATGAGATGATCAATAGGTGGTAGATAGAACAACAGTAACAACAACACTTGCAACAATGATTTTTTCCTTCTTTATGCAAATTTTGAGTTGTTTTTAAAATAGTATTTCCTTTTGGAATTTTCAGAAATGTAAACTATCGCCTTGTTTTTTAAATATTTTTGTTGTTTGGATTCTTGGTCTCAAGTTGTCAGAGTTAATTGTTAATTTTTTTATTTTTGAATTCTTCCTGGCAAGTTAGTTATTCCACCAAAAGTTGGGACTTATAGAGTCTTGAGAGATAGTACTAAGATTTGCAAACCATACCATGATTTTTTAAAAAAATTCTTTGGTTTAGGATTGTTACATTTCATGTGTATGTTAGTAATTGTGAATTTTATTTTATTTTATGTTTGTTGTTGTTTCTAGATTTATGGAAGAAAAATGAAAAAAAAAAAGTGTTTTCCGTATTCTGGGAAAAGTGTTGATGAAGAAGTGAGATTTGATTTTGGGTTGAGAAGTAGGAAAAAAAAAATTGGAGGCAGAACTCTACTACAAAATTGTAGGTGATGGTGGTGCTATAGTGGCAAACATCAAATTAACACTTGTGGGAGATATTGTACCAAGAGGGAACACCCAAAACTACGAATATTCCAATCTATTGATAGTGATAAATATTTTCTTAAGTAAAGGAAGGGTAAAAAGTAGAAATTGGGGTGGGAATTTAATGTGAAAGGACTCTAACTTTTGGATGTGAAGGTGGGGAAAGATAGATCTATCCATGGAAAGGCAATAAACCCCAAAAACCTTAACCAAACTTTAGGGCTTCACAACAAAGCCTATTATGCCACTTGTTGGATTATAGTTATCAAGGAAAAGGTAAATCACTGCTAAGTAGCAAGATGAACTAATTTGTGATTAATGTTTCATCTTGTTATAAAATCACCATGAATTGGATGTGGACAAGGAACTACATAATATAAATGGAATTACTCCATGAATTAGAGGAAATTAACACAAAAGAGAGTCGTCAATGAAAAACAATTCAAAAAAAGTTTAAGCACTAATGGAGGGTGAGAAAAATTTGTCTCGTTCTTGAAGAACAAAGGAACAAGCCTTGGCGAGCAAAGCGATAAATACCACCTACTTGTACCATTCTCAAGAAGTGAGTCTGGATTAGATGCAACAAGCTTGAATGTGGAAGAGGACACCACCTCGCCCCATAAACAATCCCAAAAGCAGAACCAAGCATAGGCATATGGAAATGTTTTTTTTTCTAAGGGGGACCCCTAATCAATTTAAGCTCCATGCTGCTAGGCATTACCAGTGACAATCAACTATTTTTTCATATGGTTTTCAATAATTCATCATTATTTATGTCAATGTGTAATTTAAATTAATATATATTTCATGGACATGAAAAGACACATGTTAATTTGTTTTGTTATATTCAAGTTCTTTCATGAATAGAGGAGAAAAATAAGATAGTTATAAAATGGGGATAGTTATTAGGAAAGGTAAGAAATAGTTATTAAGAAAGTTAATAAGAAAGAGAAGTAATTATGAAAAAAAATGAAATAGTTAAACTTGAAAATGAAGCAATTATTTCTGAAATTGTCTTTGTAATGGTCCTTGGACAACCATACGAAGAATTCCAAAAATTTCTCCAGATACCAATTCCGATTACTCATCACTAGAATTTTCAACAAGAATGACCGCTAGAAAGAGCAGGCAATAAAAAAAACTTGGAAAACCAAAAATTACAAAATTTGTCAAAGACAGAATCCTAAGGAATTAAGCTTCGATACCATGAAGGGTACCATGAAGGGTGGCCAGGAATATTAATAACAACAATATTAATCATAGCTAGTGCACTTTCGTCACTAGCTGATCTGTGACAGACAACTCTTTCACCTTAGGACTTCTTTATTGTCATTGATCGTCATTTCATAGCCATAGGTCTTATTTGCATAGGTTTTCACCTTATTTATGTTGATTGCTTGCTTTTGTTTTTTCTTTGTGTTGTATCTACTTGTGCTCTCATTTGCCTTGTACTTTTGAAGGATGGGTTCCTGTCCTTGATTTTTATATACATGATTTTTTTCCCTCTCAATGAGCCGCATAAAAACTGAATGTGTGGTGCATGGGTTGAAACGCACAGCATGATTTTCATGGTGTTTCCTAGATGCTATTGACACACACCTTTGTCCCATCTGTTGTTAGCAGCTGAGTGACAGAGTTGTAAGCTCCAACATGAATAGCTCAAAAGAATGAAGCTCGCTGTATTCTGGGGTATATTCAAATGAAAGCCTAAAGATTTGCTACTATAGGAGTTGTTTTCTCTGAAATCTTTTCGGTTAGGAAATCGAGGGAAGACACAAGTAGAGAAAAATAGACCTTTCCAAAACCCTGACTACAACTATAATAGCTCACTAGAGATCCCACTTGGAATGAAGAATTTGTCTTCACTGTAGTTGAAGTCGATGTGGAGTAAGTTATTAAGCATAATGGTCTGGGATGAGGATTGATTTGTTGATGATTTCTTGGGCCAGGTCAGAATCTCAGTTCTTAGTGTTTTCAGCAGAGTTCTTTTAGGAACTTTTTGAAGCAGCAAAAGCAGCAATCATCCATAGGAAGATGTAGCAAAAGAGGCAATCATCCATAAGAAGATGTAACAAAAGTGGTGATCATAATTAGCCAGATTCAGCCAAATCTGGCTAATTAAACCAGATATGAATTATGGATCTTTAATCACCCTTCTATAATTTGGCTACATGCTGAAAACCAACAGTAGAAATCTGGCGATTATATTAACAATTTTTTTCGCTTCTGGCAATCGAAACTCAAAACCTTCAAAAATCACTTCATTTTTTAATTTGAATTTCGCATTTTTGAGAAATTTTGTCAGTATAAAAAACAAGGCTTTTGAGTAGCACTTCTGTTATGTTGTTGTTGCAATGGAAGAATTGCTTCTCTTAATCTACAGAACCTGCTGCCACTAAGGGATTGACATATTAAAAGGAAGATTTCACATTGTTGTCCAAAGTTTGTACTTGTCAATCTTGCTTTAACTACTGTTCCAGTATCAAAATTTGATCCTCAGCCATCTTGATTCCCACTTTCTTTATCCTAATTCATGTGTTGTACACAGCTTAACTACTTACAATTCTCACTTCATTTGTGTTTCCATTGCAAGCCGGTTCATCGGAGCAAGTGGGATGCATGGCCACAATTTTTGAAAATGGTTTTGGACTAGGTAACTGGCAACTAGATAACTGGTGATCGAGTGCGCAGGTTACCGGACATAACCATCCCTGATGAGAACGCCCTCTTTTCATCCACGCAGCGAGCGGTGATGAAATATTCATCGAAGCAGCATCAGGTGACAGAATCATTGGAGCAATGAGAGCCCAGGGTGGTATCTTGTGCTAACTAGTAGGGTGCCAATGTAACTGAGGTTGGAGGTAATGGGTTGTACTCCTGACCTGATAGCCAATTGGAGCATTGAGATTCTCACGAGGGATGGTTATGGATCTTATATGTCCTGAGATTATTCCACAATACTTTAGTCTAAATCTGCATGTAAAATGATGTTTGATGTGCTATTAGTAGTTATGAATGTGTTGCCGTTTTGAAATCATTCCTTGTGATCAGAAATTGCTACTCAGGTACAAGGCTCAATTCCACGAGGAGAGTATGTGCAAGGTATTATTACCCTTCACCATGTCTTGATGAGTATGATACATAAGTCTGTCTCTCCCAAGTCATGCCTTGCGGCATGTCCATCTGAATCAGGTTTTGATATTGAAGAGCTGTAGCAAAGCAAGAGATTCAATGTCAGAGTTTTGTACGCATTTTGCCGAAATGATGACTCTTTTTTGTGCAGCAAGGTTAACCACTTTGCTATCCTTGCAAGAGAATGGAGCTGGTGGATTGTTTTCTTCTCTGGGTAGAGTGTAATCCACCAAAAATTAAGCTTGCAATCTGTACATGTCCTCAGTCTGCATCTCCATTGATGAAACAACCTGCAAGCCTAGTGGTGGATGAGACATGCAGAAAAAGATGTTTCTCTGTCTTTTGCAAGTTGGTGTTCCCTGTTCTTATCTTGCCGCCATCCATGCGTGTTCTCCTACCAAAACACTCTTGAACAGACAATGCAGTTAGCCATTAGTCAACTCATCTTGTTCATCTGACTTCACACAATCTTCCATATACATGCAGATTGCAACAATTTTTGTATACAAAAGAGTTCCTTCTGCTTGATCCTTATGAAGCTGAGACTGTGCATGGGTGAGTAGATCTGAGCTTGGTTAACCAACCTGGGATGCTTGAAAAGGCAGGCCATTCAACAAACTTTCCAGTCTCCATACAAGAAGGATAATTGTGAAGGACCAACTCTCAACTGACCTGATTCTCCCCACCAAACATCGAGTTTCGTTCATCTCAGAATTGTTGCAAGTATTTGTTAAGGGCTGACATCTGTGGTGATGAAAGAAAGTACACTCCGCCCAGTTTGATCTAACCTTTTTGACATGTTAGTACAATAATGAATGTGGGTTAAAAGCTGAACGTGTTGCACTCAGGAGCTTTGCAGGGACATCGAAGTACTGCAAAGAGCTGGTATCTTGAATATTCAAACCTCTAGTTGATGAAGATGGTTGCACTACAAGAGAATGTGGTTTTTCTCACACAAAAGCCCATGGCTCATGACACATTTGTGATAAACTTTGTGGTTTCATCCACTACAATATTTGGTGTTTATTGAGGCATATTTTTTACTTTAAATTGACATTAGGTTTTGGCACATAATACTTAACAAATTCCAAACAGCAACACATTGCCTTAAGATTGGGGTTAGTCATAGGCTGATCTGGACATTTAGGACAGCCATTGAAGCCAAGAAAATGGAAGGAATGATTATTGTCATGTGAGATGGAGAGGATTGTAATGGTTCAAGCTCCAGTTCTGTCATGTACCCCAGTTCTGGAAATTTCCAAGCTTCTCCAAGCATGATGATGAGAGGAGAGAGTAACCAGGTATGTAGGTGAGGCCTCAGACACTACCTTGACCTATAAACAGGTGAGTAGCAGCTCTGACAGTCATTTGCTTCTGGATTGTGAGACACTATACCTTCTCTGAACATGCTTGCCAGAACCCTGGCACGTTCGGGAGTATTGTTCTGTCTTTATGTAGAAGAAACCAGGACCATCAGTGCTGATCTACAAGAGAAGGTAAAGGATTACCATCCTTTGTTCAAAGATATCCCACCCAGGAGCAACTTCTCCAGAACCTCAACCCTAGATAGCAGAGGAAACAGAGGGCAACCAAGTAAGTGTATATGACATTTTGCAAGTTTGGTGCAGGGCCAACATGAATCAAGCTGAGATCTGTAGGTCACTTCTGCACTGGTGCTGCAGCTGGTATCTTTTGCTGCAATTGTGTACTTAATACCAGGATGAGATCTCTATGGTATCTGAAGCATGTGAAGGTGCATTTAGCTTGACACTAGGGGAACTGCCCACCTGCCCATAGTGGGGGACAATTGCACTTGGGAGGCAACCCCAAATAACAAAATGAACAAGGGATGTGTTACACTGTGGCCTTGCCATTTACATCAAAAGGTATCTTAAGGCAAAAGAAGAAATCTGGAAATTCAAATATTTCACCATGTAAAAATATAATCTTCAATAAAATCCTGTAAATGAAACCAAAATCCTTCAAGATATTATAACTCTATTATAACTAATCTCAAGTTTCAACACAAGCCAAAATATCTTGAAATCCTTATATAAAAATAGACCTACTACCTAGGGGCCAAAATACCTTAGGCTACCATACTCTATAATGAATCTAAACACAATATCCATGCCTTAGTAGGCAAAGCCAACAAAGTGCCTAAGTAATGTGATAGATTTTTTTTGCAGGCCAGTGTGATTGCTGGATTTGGTGAAATGAATTTGTTTTCTTAGTTAACTTGAGTGACCTAATAGCCTAGTCAATGTGTGATAGCTATTTCAGACAGGGTTCTAACACCTTACTTGTGCACTTTGCTTTTAAAATATTTTCATTTTGCATTTTTTTTGGTTACAATTTCAGAAATTAGACACATTGGGGGTATAATTTTAAAAACATTAAACAAGTACATAAGTTGATTGAAAAATGGTGTCTATACTATCAGTGACAGAGATTTGCCAGTAGAGAGGTAATAAGAAGAGGTAATAAGATGCAAAGACCTGTAGAGATTGTTTGGAATTAGTATAAGGCCCACTTTAGACAAGGGTCCAAGGTTCACGGTCCAATGAAACAGAGCATTGGTCAATAATGATAAATTGGATCCATGACAATCTTTTGTATGATTTGACAGTTTTTGATTTTTTCTTTTGAAAATTAGGCACTATTTGAAAATTATTTATGAAGACTAAACATTTTTGTCCAATCTATTTATTAATTAATTAAGCACTTCATTTTCAAATTAATTTATGCGTACCTAGCTATCCACCCATGGTAACTTGTCAACCAATTATAAGGTGGTGCAAAGTCTCTTCCAATGTTGGGAGGGTATCCGGTTTGCAAGGTAAAAACTGAGGGTTTAGAGTCAACTTTTTTTTGACCTGAATGCAAGTCGACACAATTTTGTTGGAACCAATGCAAGAATCAGGCCAGAGAACTAATATTTTGTTCAGTACGGAATTGAAATTGAAACTGTGAAAAATATATTCTTCAAAATAAGGCATGATATCTAGATTAAAAAGTTGATTATTTAAAAAAATTAATGAGTAGGATAAACTTTATAATTAAGTATCATAATATCTTGGCAGCTTTGGCAACATCCCCTTTTGAATAATCAATATATTTTGAGAATTTGAGTTTGACAACTTAGTTTTGATTTTGAAATTTTTGATAGGTACAAACTAAATATAATAAAACTACCTTCACTACCCAAAGTTTTCAGTTGTCTTCTTGGTTGGACTACCTCATGAACTTGTATATGCTGAAGAAGGCTAGGGTTCAGGTGTGATCGTAAATTTTGAATTATTTGGCATAATAAGCTACTATTCTTTCAAAATTAAATCCAACAAAATTAAAAATAATTTAATTTGTGCCAAAGGTGCCAAGATATTACAACAATGATTTTAATTAGTTGTTGAATTCTATACATACATAGACCCTTGGTTTTAATTCGTTGTAAAACTTTGTACTCATATAATCTCTAGCATTGACAAGTGTTTAATGTGTGCTAGAATTGAACCTAGTTCTTGAATTAAGTAAAAAAGTTATTGAATTAAAAAAAATTGTAGAATTAAAAATAAAAATTTTAAGAACTTGGCTCAAACCCCCACCCAGAGAACCTCCACCTCAGATTTACAATGTCAAAACTGAGACCAAAGTTTCCCTTTCGAAAGGAAGAACCACAAAACACTGTTCTCTTCGTCTCTTCCTTGGCTGAATTATGCAACAAAACAAAGTTGAGAAAAGCTGCAAGGATGAACCGCATAGTCCATCTCAAATTTATTCTACACCCACAAGAGTCTATCCAATTATATCATAATGGGCTTGTCAAAAAGTATCAGTGATGATTTTTCTGATATGGAGCTGATGTCTTTTCTCTAGTAGTGTATTTTGAATCTTGTGTCCTATTAACTGGAGGTACAAACCGCAAACAATCAAGCTATGCATAGATAAGAAGAGAGATCAAAGAACTTGAATGAATGCAATGGGACATAGGTAGTAGACAATTGAAATCATGTCGGACTTAATTTAGTGCAGCACCAAGCAAAGCGAGCAAAGTGTGGGGATAAAAAGTGCAAAGGCAATAAAGATGTATGTATCTGAGCCAAATAATGGTGAGCTTTATGTAGTGCAGTTTGCAACAGAAACACAGTACCTTTATTGCACAATGCACAAAACTTGGTGTCAATAATAGCTGCATGACAGACTTTTCATTCTGACCTCAGAACCTCTTGATTATAGCTCTCCTTCATCACTAGTGTTTTGTTTTTAGGAATTTTGTTTGTAGCCAAAGTGGCAATCATCATTAGGAAAATGTTGAAAAAAAGATGATTATCCTTAGGAGGAGTTAGCCAAATATGGCTATAAATCAGATATTGAATTACAAATCTTTAATCATCCTTATTTTATATTTTTTTGCTACATACTTTGAAACAAATATAGAAATCTGGCTATTTTTACTATTTCCCCCATCATTTCTGGTGATTAAAAGCTTCTAAAATCAGTTCATTTTCAACTTTTAATTTTTTCTTTTTGATGAAATTTCACCAAGAAAAAGAAGGCTGCTCAGCCCCCCAAATTTCAAGAGACTTTAAAGTCTTGTGTGTGTGTGTGTGTGTGTTTGTGTCTAGTTTCCCACTCTGCATTGTCAAGTTTGTGGATGAAAACTTGTGGCTCAACCTAGCTATTGGAAATCTATGTTTGTGCTCCAGGTGTTTTTGTGGCCAAGCATTTGTTTTTATTTGTACTGGTGGGGCTCTTGGTGAGATTATTAATTATATGAGACGCTTTAAATATCCCCTAACGAGCTTTGTTTAGTGCATTTTGGGTTTGTATTTTGTGACCAGCATGGTTTTGCATAGAACTTTATTGTGTAAGTTTTTTTTTTATTGCATGCTCAACAATTTTTCTTTTTTTTATGTTCTACAAGTTTTATGTTCCCACCTTAATTTTGAACTCAACACATCTCAATAAAGAGCATGAATACCAACCACCGGCATAAATTTAGACATTGAAAACCAACAATCTTATTTCGAACTAATCAAAACCTTGTGACAGAACCATGCAAGGTTAAGTTTTGTTGACCACCTTTGCGTTGGACATACCCCATGAGGAGGCGTTCAATGTCTTGGATGTTAAGCTTTAACATCATCTGTTGAACTTTGAGTACATCACATTGTGAATGCAGAATGTGAAACCCCTTTACAAACTTTGCAGATGTCAACTTTATGTCCTGCATGAATTAGTCAGCCCTCTAGTCTTGTTTCAAAGAAACACTGAATACATGGTAACCGGCTCTGTCTCCCTTTTTGCCCTGCTCCAACTGGAACATTGAGACATATGCAAAAAGAACTGGTCCAATTTGTAATAAAATGGTTGATTTTGGACAATTGAGTCTCCAGTAGGCTACAGCCTACAACAATATGGTCTGAAATTGTGTATTATTTGACTTTCTGAAATCCAACAGACATGTGTTCCACACTTACCTGATCATATCAGTGGAGTAAATTTTCCACTCAAATGCTTGCAGTCTAAAAAGAGGAATCACCTGGCCACAGTGAACAAGCACCCATCAGCCCGCCGTAAAGGATGAATGGTAAGTGGTCTGGAAACAGTTTTCTGTTGGGTTCCAGTTCCCTAGCTAACCGTGGTAGTTAGCTCTGTAGGTGCTTTTTATCTACCTACTTACTAACAACCCACCAGCAGATTGGTAGTAGGTAGGTAATAAAAATAGCCATTACCTATGTATAAACCATCTACTTACATAATAGTTAACTATTTTCCAACCTTTCTACCTATCTTTGAGACCTATTGCCTATGGAATTGGTTACCAAGGTCAAACCTAATATTAACTTACTTGCGTTTCATCCATAACTGAGTAGTACCAGGCATCCAGTAGATCGTGCACTGGTGGGTGCTGGTTCACTGTGGCAGAATCACCTCACCCCAAGGCTCAGTGGGAAATCATGCATTATCCCCAGTGTTGTGTGGTTCTTCGATTCTGTTTAATGACCTCAGGTTCTGTTTTTTTGACAATTTTAGAACCACAAAAATCTCAATTCTAGGACTGTAAGTGCAACTGAAATCATGAGAAATGATACAACCATATAGGGTAAACTGGCCCATCACCAAACATAGGCCAGTCATCGAGCACCCATGTAGTGCAGCAGCTGGCCTGTGTTAGAACACAAAAAATCTCATGAGTGCTGTCTCTTTAGCCCATTACCAAACACTTGGCTTAAAAAACATTGTTCTTGGTTTTTCATATTGGTGACCTGTCATCAAATTTTAGTGTTTGGTATTAAAGGTTTAGGTGGGCAGATTTGTAAAACTTTTGAATATTTTTACAAGGGACTATTTTGGTGATTGGTCATGGGTTGATTTTCATTATGCAAGGGGGGAACATGGGGGGTTCTTTTAATGTTTGGTTATGGAAAAAAATGGTTCAATTTTACAAGGGTCCCAAGTTTGGGGTGGAATTGAGTGTTTGGTGATAGGCAATTGAACTAAAGAATAAAATGACCATAACAAGTTTGGTGATGGGGTGCATAGGTCATGTTAAATAGCACACAATTGACCACAAACAAGGGTTAAGATTTACAAGAATCCAATGAAAAAGTAGCAATTACACATTAATTAGGGAAAGGTTTTCAATTTCCTCACAAGTCCAAGCACATCCCATTCCCACCAAAAATAACATGCCCAAATTCACAAGGCTATGGTGCAAGTTTGGATACACAATTCTATCTTTCAAATTCAAAAGCAAAACTCTTTTATAATGTTAGAATTTCCACGTTGTGAAAGAGATAGTCTCAAATCTTTCATTAACATTTTGAAAGCATATGTTGACCAAATAACATGAAGGAGTTGTAGAAAGTTGTAGATTAGAAACATAAGTCTTAGCATATCAACAAGAAGAAAGAAGGCATCTTAGAGTAGCCAAAGAGGAACCAAAGGAAATAGATTAACAAAATCTAGACACTAGGCTAGCCAAAGAGGAGTTATAAAAGCTTGAACATCAAACTTTAGATCCTAATGTTATCAAAGATTATGAGACAAAAAATTCAAGTTTGTACCTTTTATAAGGCCATATAACACACCCTCAACATTTTGGAGGTTGGGGCCGGGGGGATCTAAATCATCATGTTGAATGTGCCTTGTAAGAAGCGAAGTGGATTGCAAGACCAACCAAGTCAAGACAAGAAGAATGTCATCTCCCACCATTTGTTGGACAATGACTAGTAAGAAAATAAAAAAGGGTTTATAGATGCAGTCCTCTAATCACTAAAAGCAAATGAATCAATGAAGCATTGGAAGAGACCGTGGATGTAATTGAAAATGGGACAACTTTGTTGAAAAAAAGAAGTAAACATTGGAGTATACCTTTAACTTCATTGTTTAATCACTTGTATGGGAACACAATATCTAGGAAACTTGGACTAGTAGGAGTGTTAACACTAGAAGAAAATCAAGTTGTGGTTGCTTGGGTTTTGTCTATGTAGGAAGTTGGGCTATTAATTAACCTGTAATAGTTAAAAATGAAAGTGGTAGAACTCACTCATACAAGGCCAACACCTTTTCGAAGAAGAATACCACTTGGACCTCTTGGTGGTACTAGTTCAAGCAGAGACATCGTGATTTCAACATTTGTTGAGTTGAGGGATTGGATATTAATTGAGCACAAGGACTAACAACACAATCCTACCAAAGTTTCTACCACAATTTATAGTATTTTTACAATAAGCATAATTATGTTGTAGATCATATTTGGAATTTTGATGAAAAAGGCATCCAAGCAAGAAGATGATCAAGAGCAAAGGTTTTAGCAAAATGAAGTTCACATTATGTGTACAACACTATATCGAAATCCAGGCATTACAACAAAAGGTGTTCCTATATGTTAAGTGATTTCACTAGATTTTAACTGAATTCACTAGTTATAGTGAACAAGACTTAATGGGGACATAGTGAATTCATTGGTTTAGTGAACGAGGACTTGTGAATTGCACCCACATTTTGTAGTAGTGAGGGAGTGGTATGAGGGGTATGTATGATGTGTATAAATCACCGTATAGAAGACCCATTTTCAACTCACTTGTAATTATAATACAACTAATTAATACACTGTATTTCTAGGGGGATAGTTGCACATTAGTTGTAATATTTAAAAGATAGTTACACAATAGTTATATGTGAGTTGTTTTTTGAGTTTTAATTGCAAGGTAGTGTGGTTTCAACGGACATGATTTTTCATAGTGTTAAAACATATTTTTCATCCATTTTTCTTATATAAAAATTCTTCAAACTTTATGTACAACTTACAATAAACTCAATGAAATGCTCTATGATTTCAAAATGTAATTTAAATAGGTTTTTTATATCTTTTTAATGTTAATGTTGAAAAAAGACTATTTTTGAAATTAAATTTTCTTAGGACTACTTTTTTGGCATACTTTATCATGTTTGGACGCCTAACAAATAAACATTTGTTCATCTTGGATGGGCATGGATCCCATGTCACCTTTGAAGCAATTGAACAAGCTAAAAATTTTGGGTCAGATATGATCACTATACCTTTGCACACATCACATGCATTTCAACCTTTGGATGTGGCTTGCTTCAAGCCTTTAAGACAGTTTTTAAAAGGGAAAAAAACACATCAATGTTTAGTAGGAATTGGATGAAGTTGAAGAATTTAAAAATCTAGAAAGTTCAATTCAAGAGGTAATCATTGCCCCATTTGCCTGTAATAAGAATCAATGGAAGAAAAGGGTATTTCACACATGGATGACCATGTTGTGATCTTAAAAGAATATTTAAACATAATGTAGTGGAAGGCAATGGATAGGGAGGCATCACAATAATCAGAAAAAATAGAAAGAAGGAAAGGCAAGAGAAGTAGTAAGAAAAGTAGTTACAACATTGATTGCAAATGAAAAATAGGCTAAATGGAAACTTACAAAACACCAACAAGCCAATTTCATTATTGTTTAATCATTTTTAGCAATTCGAAAGGCATGAAACAAATGTCACCACAATTTTAAGGCGGGTATGCAAGCTAACCCTATTGGATATAGGGGTGTGAATCTTGGTTCAATAATAAAATAAAATGGAAAGAATAAAAACACTAACAATTGCTGGAGAGAATGAACAAAGGAGAAGAAAGAAAAGAAATTATTGTTGAGAATGAACGAAGAAAAGAGAAAAACAACAACAATTGTTGAAGATGATTTGAGGGGTAGCACATAAGAAGGTCAAGAATTGAGGAGTGGTGTAAGAGGGTCAAAAGTTGAGGAGTAACCCAAAAAGGTCAAGAATTAATGAACAACATACCACAAAAAGGTCAATAGCTGAGGAATAGCACAAGAATGCCAAAAGCACAATCATAGCAGGGTGTATGCACTTTAAAGTGGCTCATTTTCTACGGATGTTCCACTCCCTAAAAGTCCATACGGTAGTGTTAAAATGGTAGTCTATTTTGATATCATTAATTTAGTGGGGAATTACATGGTGGTTAATGAACTTAAAAACCCATATGAAAATAAGCCAATATAAATAATTTTTTAATGTACCTGTTAAAATAAAATAAAATGAAATCCCCCCAAAAATGATTATGATATGGACTTATGAAAATATGGTTCATTTTAGGCCATTCAAAAGTTCATAACTTATTTTTGGCTAATTTTTTTCTAGCAATGTTTTTGCACATATGTTTTTTTTGTTTTAACATATCATATATTAAGTCCCTATACTATATCCCAAATAAAATTCATACACAAAAATGAATGTATACAGAAACACAAATAGCAAACTAGTCCATATTTTTCAACTTCAAAAGTTCATTACTATATATTTGGTGTATATATGTTGTAATTTTTTTTAATAGATGTCTTCTTCAAGTTGACAATCTAAATCTAATCACAAATTTGGAAAATTATTATTTTTATGCTAATAACATGTAGATGCACGTCATTTTACAAAAAACTGGATTGCAACACAAAAAGTGAACCACCCTACCTTGTAACCACCCAACACAAGGGGGTCAAAAGTTGAAGAATAGCACAAGTCCATGAAGTTGAAGAACCATAAGCATTACCTTTCGAAACATAAACATAACAATAATATATGCACAACAAAGGTCTAGCAAACAACACATGTGCAACAAAGGTGCAACAACAACACATGCGTGCATTGAAAGACTAGCAACAACACATGCACAATAAAAGTGCATCAAAGCAAGGTGCCTTGATGCGGCCACCACTGGCACACAAATAATGCAACTAGACTTTAGAATGAGCACCACCATTTGCACACACAAAAAAATTGGCATTAGGAACTTCAATCAAGAGTAGCAAGTAAAACCTTGAGCAACTGCCTTGAAAGTTCGATGAAAGTGAACCACCATAGTTGGAAGAGTTTCATGAAAATGGGCATCTGAGCCTACAAGCCGAAAATGAGGGAAAAAAAGTCAAAGCCAAGCGTGAGAAAAGGAAAGAAGAGAGGGAAAGGGGAGGGGGTAGGAGATTCTAAAGTGGCATCACATAGGAGAGCGATGGGTTAGTGAGGATTTAGCAAACCTTTAGGGTTTGATCACCAAACACATTTTTCCCTTTTTTTTTAAGTTTTTAATCTGGGCCCTTGAATACAAGTGCACGATTTTTTCAACATGTGTGATCAATTTGAGAATGTTAATGTTTGGTGATAAGCAGGATTTGTTAGAAGTGTTAGTACTACAATGTTCATTGATAGGATATGCAATGTTTGAACACAGGTAGGTCTAATGTTTGAGCAATAATTTTTTTTGGCAATGAGGTCAAGACCTTTTAGAGCCCATAAGTCCAAATTGCACTTGATCTAGAGTGCAGTGGGTGCACCCAGACCTCTTTTACAATCCATCTTTGGACCTCAGAGGCAACCAAGTTCCTGGATGTTTGTAAGTATACTATGACCAGCCTCTCTACCCTACCATGTTTAGATAATTGGGCCCCAAATAGAATTTGATAAAAGAAAAATGTTACACTGGTGCAAAGTCTGTTCGGTTCCCCTCTGGGTTGAGCCAAAAAATGAAAGTGGAAAAGGAAATGAAATTTGTCCTTAGGATGGACCCCACAGCTCTTCTCAATTTTCTTCTACGACTAAGAAAGTGGATTTACAATAGTCTGTCCAGATCAGTGGTTTTTTTCTTTCTTATTTATTATTATTATTATTATTTCTTGGTGGTGGACAAAACAAAGGCAGTGTATTTTAAAGACTTGTCTTACCTGTAGCCCCAAAATTGGGGGAGTTGTCCTGAAATTTGAAGAATTTTTTTCCGGAATCACTAGATTTTTATGATACGTTCCAGTAGGTGACCAAGAATATAGAAGGATTCTGTTTGTTTTCAAAACTTTCATATATAGTACGTAACGAAATCTAGCTAAGTTATCTCATGGATGATCGCCCAAAAAAAACCGTTGAACCCATCTACCTCACAAAATTGAGAAAAAAAAACCTTGATCCAGATATGGCATAATTCCTGGGTTTGTAAAAAGCTATTATTAGTAAAACCCTGATGTCTCCCTGTCACATGCACGTGATAATATTATGAAACTTGTGTCTTCTTTACTGCAGGTACAAACAAGCAAGTTAGGCAGAGGTGGAGAGAAGAGAAAAAGAAAAGAAGTCGAACAAATGAAGGCAATTGGGCATGAGGAAAATCATGCCCACCTTAATTTATTGCAGTTTGTCCAGCAGAAAACAAAGCGAGGAGAGAGAGAGAGAGAGAGAGAGAGAGTTTTTTTTCTTCAATTTTGTGATGTAGCTGAAGTGATAAGCATCGATAAGATGATTTAGTCAGATTTGTCTACATAGTAGTAGAAAAAAAATTCAGAATCCTTATATATACTTGGCTACCTACTGAAACTTATCATAAAAATCTGGCGAATTGGATTTATTTTTCTTTGAAATCTGGCGAATTTGGACCAATTTCTCCATGAGAAATCCTTTGTATAAGTTGAAATCATATTTTTCAAGTCGAATTTTCGCGAAATTTCGCCACCCCCAAAACCCCCCTCGCCAAAAGAAAAAGACACAGAGAGAGAGAGCGAAAAGTCAATACAGATTGTGGCTGAGCGAGTTAATGACGAGCTTTTTGTTCCTGTGCAGTTCGCCACAGAAACACTGTACAAGCTTTTACAGCAGAAAAACATGGCGTCTATAAGTATTTGGCACTCTTTGCATTTAGAACTCACATCCTTTGGAGCCTGATCGTAGCTCTCGTTCATGACCCCAATTTCCAAGAGCCTTGACACTCTTTGCACTTGTGTTTCATTTGTGTGTATGTGTGTGTGTGTGTGTACACCGCAATATTGTCAATTGTACTAAGAATTTAATACTGTCAAGTGTAGGAATTTAATCTTTTAGCTCCTCAAATTAGCTCTTGGGATTAATCTGCGATCTTGTGCTTGCTTGTGCTCACAGTTGGGTTGTCAATATGGGAAAGCTTTTGTTTACATTTGTAGCATTGGGGCTGTTGGCGACAACAGTTGTGATCGCGACGGACGCCGATCCAATCAACGATTTTTGTGTGGCTGATTTGACGAGTCCGATCAAAATCAACGGATTGGTGTGCAGGAACCCGGCCACCGTCACCGGTGCTGACTTTGCTTTCACGGGCATAGAGAACGCAGGCGACACCAACAACTCGCTTGGCATTGCTATCACCCCGGGCTTACCAGGAGTGAGCTACCCGGGGCTCAACACCCTGGGTCTGGGGATTGCGCGTGTGGACATTGCCATCGGCGCGGTAGTTCCTCCCCACACGCACCCAAGAGCCAGCGAGCTTTTGTACGTAGTCGACGGTGAACTCTACACGGGGTTCGTTGACACCAACAACAAGGTCTACGACACGGTGATTCGCACCGGAGACGTGTTCCTCTTCCCCAGAGGTTTGGTGCATTTCCAGCTCAATATCGGCAAGAAACCCTCCGTTACCATTGTTATATTGAACTCACAAAACCCCGGCGTGCAGCTCATTCCCAGTGCCTTGTTTGGTGCACAACCCCCCATCAAAGAGGCGGTGCTGGCGAAGTCTTTCGGGATCTCGCCGGCGGAAGTCGAGATTATCAAGAAGGGCTTCGGAGCCTGAGCGCAAAACTACGTACCGTACTTGCATTCAATTCTCACGGCGTATAACTGTACACTGGTCATGCGGGCACACAGTTAAAATTGTAGAGTTTGCTGAGATGCACAGGCTTGTATGATCAGGCCCAGATTTTAGGCAAATAATATCTAGTGGCTCTTGACTGTAAGCCGGATCAAGTTCCTGGCTCCTGGAGGCACAGTTTTCGCAGTTGAATTGAACAAGCTAATTATTTTCTAGCTAGCATATTCATAGTAGTTGTGCATGGTCGCTGAATGTTTGTATTGTCATATGAGTGCGTAATTTCGTCTAAATGTTTCCCTCAACTCGTTCCAGAAATTTAGTGCCTAATAAAATGTTTGATGAGATGTAGCAGCTACAACTAGTTGTAGCTAGACTGTTGTCGTGGCGCACTTAATCGGAGCTGCAGATATATATAAACTCTTGTATGAAGTTAATTTGCCCAAAAAACAAAAAAGCTCGCTGTTTTGTATGAGTGCAATATAATAATATCATTCTGGACAACGGTGTGAATATGATGAGCAATGATTTGAATCATTCCTGAGACCCGCAGACACCTCCATGACCGAATGATTAAAGAGATTAATAATCAAGCTTGACTTCTAGATCCGCGTTTGCCTACTCCCGCACATGACCCAATTTGTTGTAAGAACTTGTAACTTGTTTCATACTGCACGTACACTAAAATTCTCATTAGTTTGTGAGTGAAGATGCCAGTTTCATGAATTACAAGCTTGCTATGAATTGTAAATAGTCTCGAACAATCTCAAATTGCTGCATGCTTATTCTCAAAATGATACTTCTGGATGCAAAGTTGTGTCGCCAAATTTTTTGATTCACATAGAAGCTCTATACATATGATGCATTTTACAGGTATTAGTATTTTTAAAAATAATATTCTAAGATGTAGTTCCTTCACAACCGATTCTTAGTTTTTTTTTCCCCTCTTGGTTTATATAAATTTCACTTCTAGAGTATAAATATATTAATTTTATGATTTTTAATGGAATAATATTGATTATAAGTCTTGAGAGTGCTACTCCAATGCCCAACATGGGGAACAAAATTTCTTGTTGTAAAATTAAATACATATATGATCTTCATGTCTCCATAATTTCATTTCATCTATATGAACCTTGAAATTTGACTAGGGTTCCTCCTCTAAGTCCACTTCAATCTCAACCAATTCAATTAAATTTTTGGAAGTTAGACTTACAATGAACCCTAGAATCATTGGGTCAATTTTTACTCACCAAAAATTAATTTTTAAATTACAAATTGCTTCTTAAATTAATTTTAAACATGGTTTTTAAATTGGAGGTGCATCTTCTTAGCCTTTAAGTTACACCCTAAGATTAAGAACTGGAACCAGAGGTAAATGTTTTAACCTAATCAAAGTTCCTACAGCCCAGGGGAGTACAAGCCTAGAATAAACCAATCTCAACTCTGGGACTGCTAAAATAGATTTTTTTTGAAGTTGAATGTTTTGACTTTAGAAGAAAAGAAATGGAAAATGCCCACCATTCAAAGTACAATTCTACTAACTATCTACAATTTCAAAATGTTCATGCTTTTTGAAAATTTGATCAAGCTATCATTTTTCATCAATTGATGATAAAAATTCTTAGGTAGATAAAAGGCATCCATGCTCAAGGTTGGTGGGAAAAAAGAACTCCATTTAGGTTTAGGATCAAGTTTTAAAAGAAATTATAGTCAAAAAATATATAAGAAACTTGGTTGAAAACCCATATGGTAAAAGTTTTTGTTCATCCATTTGTTAAAAGCTAATTTAACAAGTGGGTTTTGGACCAAGTTGCTCTTTAACTCTTTAAACTAGCCTAGGGTTTTGAATCTTGATACTATGCTTGAATGGAATGCACTTCCCCCAAAAAAAAAGAAGTACATGCCCTTTCATTTGCATACAAAATGATAAATTAGCTCAGTGCAAAGCTTGTGTTAATAACATTTAATATACTAGATCCCATTGTGTTGTTGTGA
>Ga0209611_10005680_pt1 | contig 20762 bp, 10 predicted proteins | sample S1TSphgellanicum_3_FD_187693 | JGI IMG/M metagenome (GOLD analysis project Ga0209611, IMG submission 187693) | Host-associated microbial communities from peat moss isolated from Minnesota, USA - S1T2_Fc - Sphagnum magellanicum MG (SPAdes) (version 2) | ecosystem: Host-associated > Plants > Peat...
AATAATGAATAGAAGATTTAGGAGTTTGAAATTGCCATGATGACATCGCATCTTCATAATGAAAAAGATACCAATTGGTATCTCGATTCAAGAGTGACATCACATGTGACTGGTGATGTAAGAAAATTCAAGAACATTAAAAAGACAACATGCATGAAAAAAATCAAGTTTGTTGGTGGCCACACCCATAAGGTGCAAGGCAAGTATTGTTGTCACTTGGCAAAATGAAACAAAGACTATAAGCAATGTTCTTTATGTGCTTGGTGTGAGGAAAAATCTTTTGCCAATAGGAGCTCTAACAAACATGGGTTGCATTGTAACATTTGGCAAGAACAAATGTTGGATCACATTTGCACAATTCCCACACAAAGTCTTAGCATTTAGTTCTAGAGATTTTGTGAATGGACTATACAAATCATAAATACCTGTTACATAGAGTTTGGTCCACATCATCGCAATCACTTTTTCAAACCAAAAAGACAAATGTGGAATTGTGGCATAAAATAATGGGGCACATTGGGTTTCAAGGACTTCATGACCTATCCAAGGTTAAGAGTTCAAAAGGCATGCCTTACATTTTGGTCATTATCAAAACTTGTGATGCATGCATGAGAAGCAACACAAAGATTGTATAAAAAAAAATACAACGAGAACATCAAGACAAAATGAGCTTAGTATGGACTCATGTATGTGGACCATTCAAGCACATGTCGTTGGGAGGATGAAGGTATCTCATCACCTTCATAAATGATTTTTCCAAAAAGACATAGATGTTTTTCCTACGTCTAAAATTTGGAGTTTTCGGAAAACTCAAAGCACTCAAAAGGATGATTGAAGCTAATTGAGGGAAACCATTAACACACTTTGTAGTGACAAAGGATGATAGTTTTTTTCAATTGCATTCAACAAATTTTTGGAGTTAAGCGACAACTCATTATTGCAAACACACCACAACAAAATGGTGTAGGGAATTGCAAGAATCGAACAATTCTTGAATGTGCTAGAAGCATGGCTATTGTTGCACAATTCCCAAATTTTCTATGCACAAAAGTTGTGAACATTGCCACCTATTTTATCAACCGGAGTCCTTTGAAGTCAACTAGAGGGTTCATTCCAAAACATGTATATACATGTGACCCACCATGACTGGGGCATTTGAAGGTGTTTGGTTGTCTCGCTTACATCCATGTCCCTTGTGAAAAAGGCAACAAGCTAGAACCAAGAGCTCAATGAGGAATTTTTGTGGGTTACCATGATGTTTATAAGGCCTATAGAATGTAAAATCCACAAATTTGTAACATAATTATCATAAAGGATGTCAGTTTGAATGACTCCTTGACAGGCTCTATGATGTTACGAGAAAAGAGTTCAATGGAATCAAGCATGGAAAAGCTAATTTCACTACCTTTAGAATCCTTGGAAGATGAACCTGCATTATTTCGACCTCCAGCTAGTAACAACCATGAGTTTGTTGAACTAGACGAAGAAGATGACTACTTGCATGAGGTTGCAAAACTAAATAAAATATTAGGATAAGATGATGAGCTGCCAATTACCATTAGTGATGATTCTTCCCCACCAAAGGTAGTTCGACAACAAGATCCACTTCCATTCATAGCACCTTCAAAGCGTATTTGGGGAGCCCAATTCTATGCACTAGACTATATTTACATGTGTGAGGCAATTAAACATGAACCCACCACATATGAGGAAGCAGTCGTGAACTCAAGATGGATGGCAGCAATGCAGGAGGAATATGAATTGATAATAAAAAACAACACCTAGGAGAGTTGCAGGATCTACCCAAAGGAAAATATCCTATCACTAGCAAATGGGTGTTTAAAACAAAGCTAACAACAAATGGCTATGTGGACGAATTTAAAGCTAGGACTGTAGCTTGCGGTTTTGAGCAAACTGCAAGCATTGACTTCCAAGGGATGTTTGTTCCAACAGTCAAATGGGCCACCATTCAAACGGTTGTGGCATTAGCTTCTAGACAAAATTGGCTAATCAAACAACTTGATGTTCACTCTGCATTCTTAATTGGGGAGCTATAAGAGGAGGTTTTCATGATACAACCAAAGGGTTTTGAAGTTCCAAGGAAGGAACATCAAGTATGCAGGCTAAAGAAAGCTCTTTATGGGTTGCAACAAGCCTCCAAGGCTTGGTGTTTTAACATTGATTTCGTTTTTCATTATCAAGGATTGCAGCAAAGTGTCTTTGATCACAACTTATATTACAATATATATAGTGATGTACGTAATATTGGTTCTATACGAAGATGATGTGTTGCTCACAGGGAATGATAGCCCCAACTTCCAAGATGACTAAGTTACATGAAGAATTAAAGAGACATTATGAAATGTCATGTCTTGGTACTGAATGTTTTTACATAGGGGTCGAATTTCTTTATTCCTTGAAGGAATCATGTTGATTCAGCAGCAATATGCCAAATTGATACTAAAAAGATTTGAAATGACAAATTGCCATTCTATAGCAATCCCTATGGAAGAAGGTGCATGATTCTCCTCGGATATGGAGTCAGATCCAATAGATTCCATAGAATATTAGAGCTTAATTGGAAGTTTAATTTACTATACAATTACACAACCAGATCTTTCCTATTCAGTGAATAGTTTGAGTAGATTCATGTCTGCACCACAGGATGCTCACACAGCTATGGCTAAAAGAATCCTAGAATACATCAAGGGAACTACAGACTACTGTATCTTTTTCCTTGCAAATGAGAAAAAGAATTGAATTTGCTAATGCAAATTGGGCGAGAGACTTGGACAAGTGTAAATCAACCATGGGCTTCATATTCAAGCAATATGACTGCCGAATAATTTGGATGAGCCAGCTGTAACCAACAATTGCACTTTCCAGCACTGCAGCGGAGTATGGAGGTCTCACTGATGCTGTAAGAGAAATCACTTGGATTACATCATTACTTCATGAACTAAAGTGTGGAGGCTGTGAACAGACATTGTTACTTTGTGACAACCAAAACGCTCTAAAGTTAGTGAAGTACCCAGTCCTACATGCTAGAACTAAGCACATTGAGTTGCAACACCAGTTCATATGGAAAAAGGTACAATAGTGAGCAATTGATGTTATGTATGTGCCTAATGTAGAGCAGCATGCAAACGTTCTTACCAAGCCTTTGGGCAGACTCAGATTTGTAGAACTATGAAGCTGCATGGGTGTTCTTCATAGATATGATTTTCATACAGTTCGTGGAAGTTGATCTACTCACCCATGTTTAAGCTATCCATGTAGTTACATGTTTACTGTAGTGCCTTCTTCACTATCAGGTCACCAAGAGCTTCCTTAAACACTGCATGAGTGAGAGTGATACAAAATCATAGTAATTAGTAGCATGTATGTATTCTATAGTAACTAGTAATGTGTAAATGTTCCTCTTGACAAACCAGTCAGGTGTGAGGGAGGGTGTAAGCATAATTAGATTAGAAGCACACTTGCCTCTTTTGACCTTTTGGGTCCTTAAAAGACATTTTTAGTTTATTGATTGAATTGTTGGCTGATTTTTTGTTATATTAGTTGATCTTACAGTTAGCAATATATATTGGTTGATCAACAAGTTATATTGGCTGATCTTGTAGTTAGGGATAGCAAATTTGATGGTGCCACCATTTTGCACTGTCGATCTCTAATGTATATATATGATTCATCAGGAAGATGATGTATGCTTTTCATATGCACATAAAGCAATTTCTTCTTACAACACCACCAGTGGCCCTTGATATTCGGACAGGACTCAAAACTGAAAGGTGGCTGGCTTCACAACAATGGTGTTATATGTTGTGGGGCAGTGTGTCATTCTCAAAAGGATCTCAACATCATTCCTGGCTCTCCCAACCATGCATGGCACTGCCTGGCTTTGGGCACAACCAAGAAATTTATGGTGTATCACCAGGACAAAACTGTGCTAAGGTTCTTGGAACAGTAGAAGAAGTGCATGAAAGGCAACAACTACACACTCACACTCACAGGTGCAGAGAGTCCTTAATTTAAAACACCTTCTAATACCAAACTTCAAAACCAAAGTCATTTTTGCTAAATGCACTTTGGTGGTTTGTAACTGACACTTGGAACAGCAAACTATTGGCAGCTCTTCAGTGCCCAGAAGTTCCAATACTCTCAATAGATGTGTAGTTTCATGAGGCAGAGATTGAAGCATCTACAGTGACAATCCTGTGTGTAACCCTTTCAGCAAGTCCATTGCCCCTGATTCTGTCATCTTGGAAACCAAAGATTTGAAAACAACTGCAGAAGCACAATTCACATTATCAGGCCTAGAATACAGCTGTAATTATGATTAATGACACTTCAGGTTTAGACCTGATGTCTGATAATGTTTCTGTTTGTATAGTAAGGGGGTGTTCCAGCAGAAGAGCTGCACAACTGCTTGAGTGTGCTTAAGGATTTTATAATGCAACTAGTATACCGGCTTTTCCTCAAAGGCCAAGGCTCCTAGACTTTAATTGCTGAGTGTGTGAATGAATACAGAAAGGAATTTGTGTTAATGTCTTTGAGAGTGAAAAAAAAGGCTATCCAATAAAAGTCACAGGATTCAATGGGAATGGGCCATCATGCTCATTGCTCCTTTTCATATCCCACATCTGCACCCTGGGTTTCCTGCTGTGACTCATTCTGCACATGATTTCAGTCCTCAGTCAGGCTCAAACTTGTCCTTGATATGTCTACCTGCTTCCATTTCAAGCATGAATCCAAACATTTACTTCTTACATACTGTCATCAACCCTATCCAACACCTCTTGTCCAGGTAAACTGAGAATAGAATTTACAAATTTTCACGATTCTTGATTGTTTTTGCCAAAGGCACGCTCATTTTATCCATACAGGAGTTGAAATGCCAAAAGAGCTCCACAAAGAAATACCAAAACAAATGCAAATGGGTCTGAATAATTTTGTTCATAAGAGTGGGATGAGGACAGAGTACCACAGGTGGGGATGAGTGATCCAGAACTTGTTGTACTGTTGCTATCGGCTTCTGTTGCTGCAGAACAGTCTGCACCTTCCAAATTCCACCAACAAGGTGTTCATTAAGTTACAGCTGCACAAAGCTCTGAGCATCTATGGTATACAAAAAGACAGGTATTAGCTGTGGAAAAGAGGTGAAGAATTATGAACTATAGAGTCCTGTTTGACCACGTCCTGGTAGATGAAATGAAATGGGAATATAATACATTCTCACATGCACTGGTTCCAATTAGAATGTACTCTGATAAGAGGCAATACATATCCTTCTCTTACTCAATGTAGACCAGACCCTACTATACATGCCAGTTGATAAAGAGACATTGTAAGTGAGCCATTAACACAAGCTCAACATGACAACTGATGTACTATAAAGCTGACTAGGAACAGCATGAAAATGACTGAGACAAGACAGAAGAAGCTTACTTCTTCTTGTTGAATTGTATGTGGCTGCTGGGTCACTTGTGAAGCAGGAAGGTTCTTTGACAGATCCCTCAGTAAACCCTGTAAACCAAACCATGCCTTAAAACATGGACATGACATACATCCCACCTTTTTAACTAAAGCCCATAGTATGGGATGTCACTAAAGCACCCAAAGTAGTCAAGCACTTGGGACCAAAACAGAGAACTCACCTTATTCGCCCACATTAAGCCACAGGCATTACACAGTGTTCGTGGTCCTGATGGTCCCCGGCGCATCATTGGGGTTGACTTCTCCCCAATACCACAATGCACACACCTGCCCCATTTGAGAGCAAATGTCAATACCCTAAACATCCTGTTGATGGCCAACATTTTCTTGTCCAGAAGAATCTGTCAAACAACTAAGGGAGTCTGCTGAAATACTTTGAGTCATCTTTTGAACTTCTGTGACCAGCAATGCATGCAGCAGCCCCTCAACAGGCAAAATATGTGCAAAGGTCTGCTGAATCTTACAGATCACTAAGTGGCACCTATGGAATGTTCAAGAGACACTTGATTTCTCTGATTCTCTGATCCACAATTGAGATTATGGTGGATCACAATCTAGTCAACTCAAGATCAAAACAGAGTAAGATAAAGATGTAACATACGTGACGTCTGACTGCACACCCATGGGACCTGCAGCCTGAGCAGGAACTGCAGTTCCATCCCAACTAGCAACAGCTCCAGCCTCCTCACCTGCACACCGTGCTGATGCAAATTGACCCTTCTTGCGCTGCATCCTGCATAAGCATCCATAAACAGGCTTCATCTCATTACTCCTCCCACTTCCTTACTGACATATATCAGATGAGTAAGATCAACAATATGCAGCAGAAAACAACTTAGATAATTTTCTCCAAAACCACGCTTGTGGCTACAGAGAGGACAAAAATCACCTACCTTTGGGCAACCTCTGCACGCACACTATATCGGATCTTTTTGTCAAAGCAGCGCTCCTTGCGCTTCTCACGGAATCTAGTGAGAGATGCTAGCCTATGTGGCATGTCCATGCGTGCAGGTAGCTCTGTGAGTCCCTGCTCCCAAACCAACACACCTGTACTTGAGAACCTTATGCATATCTGAAGTGATGAAACTTCTTTCCATCTTCCCATCTACTCATGAAGGGATGAAAAGTTGGCTGCACCTTGTGATGATTGTGATAGGACATATTGTTGCCTGACATGCCAGGTGGAATCTCTCGGCCTCCCAGTAAAAGTAGCACAGCTTGAACCTGTGTCACCAAATAACAACAACCTTCCTCTTAGAAATCACACACAACCCCTTTGGTGTCCACAACACTGATTGCCAAGCTGTGTAGGTAGCTGAAGCCCACAAGACAAGAACAGACAGTTTTCTGTACAAGGATCCAGCAACTTACCTTCTCAGGAGGAACTGTGTCAAACACATATACTTCACTCTGGTAGGACAGGGTGAGCTGTGTGGAGCCTTGAGACCGGACAGAAAGAGCCTGAGGAGGCCCCTCTTCCTGACCTCCATCTGAATGCATCACAGCTTCGTCCAAGCCTTCTTCATCACCAGGATCATCATCATGCTCCTCTGCTCCATTCTCCTGACTGTGATGCATTCCATGTCCATTATGCACATGGTGTCCATGCTGCCTATTTGAGTCTCCTTGTGGCTTGCCTTGGGCTCGAGCCTGCACCTGGGCATTGGCATCAATATGAGGTTGGGTGTGCCGATGTACATCATGTCCATGCCCTTGAGGGTTTCTGAGATCTATGCCATGGGTTACATTGTGTGGTGGTTGCCCAATATGATGTGCATGTAGGGCTTGAGAGGAGTGTGCAAGGTAATCTGTCTCTGACATCCCACAAAGTCTCTGCACTCAAAATCTACCTCCTGTGCCTCTGCACTGTAATGATGTCCACTAGCTTGTTGACCGATCCTCAAATGGGTCACCTGCTGTGCAGGCAGATGGCACTTGGGGCTTCAATGAATGTGTTGCTGATGTACCAAGCTTCTCACTAAAGAATAAAGTGGCATCTGGTTGCATGATGCTGCACTTGATGATGCCAAAAGGAAGGTCATTTCAACCATCTCAACTACCACACCAGCAGTTTGACCATCATATGATCCTGCTGAGGAAAAAGATGTCAACGATACAAGAACTAGATAAGAGCTCATCATGACTTCAAAGCTGTTCAACTTTCCCAAAGCAGAAGCTTTAAAAGTGCTAACCCCAAACCCTAGAAGAATCGTAACGAAAACACACACACTCCAACAAGGACGGTCTGAGATATTCGCTTTTTTGCTCTGAACATCATCAAAACAACATCATGGCTACAATCACCGCAGCTACTCAACCAGGAATAAGAATCCTCAATGTAAAATCCGTGGTCCTCTAGGGTTACACACTCCCACAATCACTCTCTGTGCCTTTATGTACTCTCTCCGCTTAATTTTTCCCAACATGTCCACGACAAATAAACCAAGCAAGAATCACGGGACTGAAAAATAAACAAAGCACGCTCCCTAAACCCTAAGTCACATTCTTTTTTCCCAGTCCTAGAACACTCGTCCTGAATTGCACACCAAAACTCTAAGGACCGAAGAAGAAGAAGAAGAAGAACAAGAAGCAAAAGGGGACAAGGCGAGAAAGTGTGTACCTGATGCTTTTCGATCATCTGTAAACGTGTATTGTTCAAATTTTCCTCAAAAACAAGCTCAGGAAACAAGCCGAAAGAGCTCCCAAAAAAATCCTCTGGAATTGCAGACGAAAAATAGCGCAAAAGGAGCAGAAGAAGAAGAAGAAGCAGGAATCTCCTCCTCCTCCATCGCCATGGCCAAGCTCCGCGCTCCCTCGCTTGCTTCCTGAGCATCGCGCTTGTTACCAGTAACTTACTACTGCGCTTTGTACTTACTAGTAACTTACTACCGTTGACTAGTATCTACCTTCCCCACTTTTACCGACTGAAAACACGTGAGGTCACTATTATTAATGGTTTTAAAAAATTAAAAAAAAGTAGTTTATCTTTAGTTTTATATACTTTACACTAAGGTCAGTTTCCTCATTAAATAATCTTTAAAATAGTGAAATAGTTCATTTTGAAAATATGAAGTTAAGTGTTGAAAACCACCATAATAATTATGGTAGGCTAGGGCATTTATCTTTAAAATGCCCTTTTGGTTTATTTATTTGGGTTCACCATTTCAATGTGCAATTTATTTATATATTTCTCTTTCCTAGTTCTTATACTCCATTTTCTTGAAAATTAGTAAGTTTCATTCTATAAACTTAGATTTAAAAAAAAATCATTTCTGGAATATTTCTTATTGAAAATGAGAAATTAATTAAGTGTGTTTTATCTTTAAAATCCGAATTGTTGTGTCATAAAGTGTATTTAAAAATAATGTGAGCTTAAATTCATTTTCAATTTCCTTTTCTAATTTATGGCCTTTTCATTTATTCATTTGGGTTCAACATTTCAATGTGGAATTTATTTATTTATTTCTTTTTTCTAGTTCTTATACTCCATTTTCTAAATATCAATGTGTTTCACTATAAACGTAGATTTTAAGGAAATTATTTATGTAATATTCTCTTATTGAATACGGGAAATTAATTAATTATGCTTTTAAATCTTTAAAGTCTGAACTATTATGTCCAAAGTTGTAAGCGTAATTTTAAATTATGTGAGTTTACTTAGATTTAAAATTTCCACTTGTAATTTGTTTTAGTTGAAACCCCGTCAAATGTCTAATATGTGGATTTATCATTTGAGACACAATTTGAGAACCGTCTCAAAAGGGTCTTTGAAAGGATGTTTTTGTGAACTTGAAACAAAAAAGAAGGAAATAAAATGGATATAGGCTAAATGCTTCGAATTGCATAACCCAAAACCAGTAGTAGCATATTTTAAATGTGGATATTGACTGTAAGATTCAAGAATTAGCAAATATGTTAATAATTTCAGTGGTTTTTGGCTCTCATAATATTGAGCATTTTCTTTTCTGTGAAATTTTGTCAAATGATTTTTTTTCAAATTGACGAAATTTTAGTTTTTTTGTCACCAAATTTCAAGAAAAAATTAAAAAAAATTTGCCAAATTCCTTTCTCACCATATTTTAATATTAAGTGTTAAAAAGGTCAAACATAAAATAAGTTAGAATGTAACCAATTATGAACTTTTCCTTTTTCGTTTTGTATAGAGTGCAGTTCATTGATTTTGATTAGTTGGAAGGTTGCACAATGGACGAAAAGGTCAAGAATTGAGACTGCACAATGAATGAAAAGTTGCAGCATGGATGATAAAATGGAGTCCAAGTTTGCACAATGAATTATATATGTTGGGGAAGAAAGTTACATATTGAATGTAGAGCTATGAAAAGTTAATAAAAAGATTTTATAATGGATGAAAGGTTAAGAAAGAAGGTTGCATAAGGAATGAAAGGCTACACAAAGGATAAAAAGTGCTTTTCATCTGTTGTTTAATGTTCTAAATGTTCTACGGAATTTCGTGTAAAGTTACTCTTGATGAAGATTAAAAAGTATGAAAATGATATCCAAATTCTGAATGGAAGAGATATATTTTTGGAGAAGAGGAAAAAAACGCTCCTTTTTGTGTAGAGTGACGCCCCAGGAGCGGGACATTACTGAAATAAGGACCCTCCCCAGGCGGAGCTGAGGGGGTTCTTATTTTAGCAATGCCCTGGCCCCATGGGCATTGCCTAACGTAAAGCATGGCCAATTTTTTTATAAAAAATATGGGCAGGCATTCCGTGCTGCCTCCTTCTTACATTTTATAACGCACCCTCCAGATACACTGCAAAATTTGGAGCAGTAGCAGGGTCTTCCATGTATCAAAAATTCGCCATCTTGCTACTAAAAGGAAGTCCCAAGCAAACATGGTCAATGGAACTTTTTGGAAAATTTCCAAAAAATTCACCACATTTCAAGGATTTTCTTTTTTGAAATTGCCAAGATTTTTGGAGGATGTGGGCAGGTTTCTTGCTTTCTCTTTCAAAATCGCCATATTTAGCTAATATATTTTAGTGGTTCATCAACATATAATAATATTCTTAGATTTTTTATTTGTCTTGTGATCAATCAGATTTGGCTAAATCCTCTTGTGGGCTCACCATCACTTTGGAGCAACATGAAAAATTTGAAAAAAAAACATTGCTTACAAGTGTTTGGATTTTCTTTTGAAAATATATGAAAATAAATTATAATTATGGCTAGATTTATACTCAATCTCATTTCAAAAAGATTTCGTAAATTTTTTTTCTTTACATAAAAAATCTATAAGGTCTATTTAAGTCTTCCACAGATTAAGGATCCCCGTTACCATTTCTATATAACTAAAAATTATATTTGGATAGATTTTTTTGGTGTTATTTTATTCAACAAGCGCACTAAAAAAAAGCCTTAAGCCTCAATAAGTATAAAAAGTGGGTTGAATTTCTTCATTATCTGCCAAGGTTGAAACTACATGTGCGGGCCGAGCTATTTAACCTTTACTTTGCTTTTACTCACCCCGTCTTTTTGTACAGAAGCCCTATTCTCATTACCAAATACTATGATATGTCCTTGCTACTTCTTTTTATCCCTGTTCTTCTCAAAATAAACCTTACTCAATGGGTGTCTTTTTCTTGTCTATGGCCAATAACGTGTCACATTCAAAATTATTACGACATTTTACAATTTTGGGGCTTTAGCCCAAAACAAAAGCTACCTGCCCTTTTCATAACAAAAAAAAGGGTAGCCTAACCTTTGTATCATACATAAGCCACACCACCACCCACCTGAGCTTTAAGCTTTTGCTAATAACAGGGTCTGCATTATTTGTAAATACTGCAAGCCCTCTCCCTTAAAACTACTATATCTCCCTTCTTAACCTAATAATGCTGCAAATAGCCTTTTTTTATTGCTCAAATAACAGATACGATAAAAAGGGTGCTATATTGCCATATATGATGATTTATAGGATTTCTTTTTCAGGTCTTCAATCAACAAGTTTGAAGTCCAACCAATCATGGATTTTGCATGAGTGTACTTCTTTTAGCCTAGTTTGTTTTATTTTATAGCAAAGCAGTCTTTGCTCCATATTACTTTATATAACGGTTATATGTCATAAAGTAGACAATTTCATCATCACCGCTATGAAATGGCCATGTTTAACTTGTCTGATTTTCTGGCAATGACAAGAGCAGATGCAAAAGTTGGCCTGCTAAAAGGCCAACTCATCTTTATAATCAAGTATCTAGTTTTTTTTCAGCTTTTATGAGGTTATTTATTAAGGTGTGGTTGTCGATTTTTTACCTACACTCCCTCCTTAGAAAAAGAAAGTTTAATCTATATTAGGTAGAGTTTAATAGTTGGACAAATTACACATGAAAGCAAAATGCCCAAAGCAACTTGGGCGTTTTCCAAGAAAGAAAGATCATCAATATGCGTCACGTTTTAAAATAAAACTTCATCGAAAAAATGCATAACAAGGTCTTGAAAACCCATTAACACACTCAAAATGCGAAGGCCATCTATGACCAAAGTGCAATCGTGAAAAATTTCTATGCTTGGAGAGATCCATGAAGGACTTTAAAACTTGTACTTTGTAATTTTGACCTTAAGCTCAAGTTGGGCTAATTGGGTTGAAAGGTGGTCAAAGGTGCAAGAAAGCTCATTCATAGGCCCCACAACGTGGATATTGTCCGCTAGAGATGGAAAGACACAACTAAGGGCTCGTGCGATGGTTTTTAAGAAAGATCAATAATGGGTCAAAGCAAATAAAGGACCTCCTAGCGGGTCACCCTGCCTTGTGTTTGAAGATGACTCAATAATGGTGACCCCCTTCACATGCCACCCATGTTGGTAATAAAAAGAAAAATGTGCATCATAAAACAACTTTGTAAAAAGGACAATGCTCACCAAAAGCCTTTCAACATCACACAACTCTTTAAAAATAATAACTTAAAAAATGTCATTAAAAACATTTTCAATGTCAACCTACATCATGACGCAACCAAGGTGTAGGTTGAGGAAGGTTCAAACATCCAAAAAAATGGCTTCACAACCTCCAAAGGTCAATATTTCAAATTGATCATGACCCAACCAAAGTGTAGGTTGAGGAGGGTTCAAACACCCAAAAAAATGGCCTCACAACCTTCAAAGGTCAATATTCCAAATTGATAGGGGGACATCCTAAGAGTGAGACCTTTTAGTGACCATATTAAGTTCAAAAAATGTCATATTTCAATTTAGAAACCCTGATTTTAGTTTAAGATAAGATATTTGTAACATTTAGAAGTAATTGAAATGAGTTTTGGGATTTTTACCATGGTATCAACACGAGTGCTCATTCGCTCAAGTTGGATAACATTAGGGTTGTTAGTTTATTGACTCTCAATTAAGGGAGGGATTAAAGTGTTGTATTACTTATTTGGGACAAACTTTCTAATATAAATTTTCAGTCTCTCTTTATATTTTATTGTTTCCTGTTATGGATCAAAGTTGGTCAAAGTTGGTCTTTGCATGTATTACTTTTTTAAAGTTGAGATTAAATGCCTCTCCATTTGGATTATGAGTTCTTTATATTCTTCCTTAATATACGGGTGACTTCGGCACACAAATGCTGAATAATTTATTTATTTAAAAATTTAAACTTTGACCTGTCAATTTTTAATTTTTCTTGAGATAAAGAATATACTTATAAAATACACATATACTACTAATACAATTGTCTTCCTAGATTGTGATCAGCTAGATTGCAATTGGGTGCTCGTTTTTTTTTTAATAGTTCATCCCTTTTCCCACCTTGATGTGAATACAGCACAGGGAATATCATGTCAAGGAGAATTGAAGCAAAATCATAGCAATAAGTTTGGTGTTTGATCATGGGAGTGGATGATGCTGTTGTCTGCAAAACTGGAATCGAAGATGGAGACGAGGAGGAAGAAGAAGAAGAAGAAGAAGAATGCAATGTGTGTGCAAACAAAAGCTTGCCGCTGAGACGAACAAGAAGAACGACAAGAACAAGAGGAAGAGAAATAACGCAGTTATCGTTGCGGCGGCTCGTAAGTACAAACATGAGTTCTCGTTCCGCTATGTGCGCTCCACAAAATTAGCGACTAAGAAATATAATGCAGCCGCGGCGGCATATGTCAGGAAGACCAGCGAGGAAAAAGAAGAAGAATGAAATCTTGTAAGCCAATTGAGGATGCTTGCGCGTTATTTTCTAGGCGCTCTCTCTCTCGTCTTGAAATTTCACTTGTCTGCTTCCTTTCTTGCAATAAATTTGGGCAGATTTAGATCAATTTCACTCTCTCGAGTATGCTCTTCTGCGCATCTGCTCATATCCAGGCGGGAGAGGTATTTCGTACATCGCAGCTAGAGGAGGAATAGTACTCTAGCTCGAACGGCACAACGAGATCATGTGTGGAACGGGGAATAATCATCTCTTTTCAAGGGATCCGGATATACCAAGAACGGATCAGGATTAAAAGCAACTTGGCCCCCGGGCTTGGAGGAGTTTTATGCGGGAGGTACGTCGAAGGTACTTCGGAGGTACGTCGGCTAAGGTGTCTCTATCTATCTATCAATGGAAAATCCGCATTTTCGCGAAGAAATTCCTTTACTAAATTGTCTCACATGCGATATAGTTTCAGCTTGGTTTGCGAATATGCAACCAATTGTGAAGCGATTACCGTTCAGATGTTATTGCTGACAGCAAGCCACGAAGCAAACAAGCACGAGTAGTGGATGCACGCATATATGATCCTTTGCGCATGGCCCAGAAAAAGAGAGTATGGGGCCTAGCTGCTGGGAAGCGAAGCTGCAGACGTCATTCAGAGTATAATTTCTCGCATCCCTTCTTAATTCACAATTATTTTGCTGCCATAACCGATCGATTCAAGGTGACATTATTCGAGATCAATCTTAGTGGCAAGGAATTTGGTCAAGAAGAATGTCCTCCTGGAATATACTTCACCCGTACGTCATCCGTAGTGACTCAGATTTGGCCTCTACTTTGGCTCTAGCTACGGGGATCAATCTACCTGTGTACGTAGAATATGCAAAGATTTCCAGGAATCAAAAGTAGTATATAAAATTGCAAAGTCGCATGGCATCGCAGAGCAAATGTAACCGGAGTGGCAAGTTAGCGCACCAGCACAGCAGCTTCTGGCGAGCTCGGGAGCATAGATAGGTAGACAGAAGAGTATAGCATATTGTCAAACATGGCGTTCTCTAGCTCTGGATGCATCATCGTTGCCCGTACGTTCTTTTCCCCTTGTTTTTTTTGGTTTGTCAGCTGATTCTGCGAAAAGTATTGAGTGCAAAAGAACATGCGTAGGCAGGTAGATCATGAACAATTTCGATCTGCACAATTGAGAGGTGTCAGCTCAAGTGCACGACGCACATCCGTTGAATTACGCAGCAATTGGAAAAAACAGTATGCTCCAGGTTGCTGTCTAATATTGTTTTGTGCACTGTACTGCCTTCCGATGTCTTTGCACGTGTGCAGTGCTTGTGCTGTTCTTGACTACCCCGGCGCCTGTTGCTGCCAGTCATCATGAACGAGTTTTGAAAGAGTCATCTGGCAAAAAGCCTTTACAAACCGAGCGCCCTTACAATATTGCACATCGTGGCGCTAATGGTGAACTCCCCGAGGAAACTCACGCAGCCTATGAGGTCTGTAATAGAACCGTCAAGTTCAGAATTCCATTCCCTTCCTCTTCATGTCTGGTGATTTCTCTTGTCTAGGACAACAACAACCAAGAAGGACTAGTTGTCACCCTACCAACATGGGCTGCTGAGACACACAAATAAGGGTCTCTTTCCATTAGGCTGATGTGATCTCACTTACACTCTGCTGTGATCTGAGCAGCCTAATAGAAAGTCACTAACATAAGTTTCTTGCTGGATGGATAGGCGCTTTTCATTGGAGAGTTGCGACTGCATTGAAAATATGTAATCATTGTTAGGACCTCTGAAAACACGTTTCTATACAGTTTTTTTAGAAAAAAACCAGATGTCACTTTGTGGTGGATCCCAGTTTGATTTATATCTCTTGCGTTTGGTCAATGCTAAATTGGTAGAGCTGTGAGGTGACTATGTAGCGTGAGCATAAGTAGCTGGAAGAAACAATGGAAAGTTGCTATGATCATAAGAACCTAATGAAAAGGTGTCCTAACTATAAATGTTTTGTGGTTCTGTAATCCTCTGTGGATATGTAGAGAGCCGTTGTAGAGGGGACAGACTTTTTGGAAACCGACATTATTTCTACTAAGGACGGCAAGCTCATTTGCTTCCACGACTTGACATTGGATGCAACCACAAACGTTGCTAACCACACTGAGTTTAAAGATCGTGTCCGAACCTATGAAGTTCAAGGGGCAAACGTCACTGGTTTCTTCACTGGTAATAAGTGTTATGTGGGTTATGGTCTTCAAATTTATGCACAGATTACACTGATTCACAGAGTTGACAAGCCAAAAGTTCTATACAGTTTATACATAACGTGTTGTATCAGCAGTGATGTGTAGTAGTGCTGTTGGATTGTGCAGTGGACTTTACACTTGCGGAAATCTTGACTCTGCGTGCTGTCCAGCGCTGGCCCTTCCGCGATCAATCCTACAATGGTTGAATTTCCTCACCCCAACCTCCTTGTTTCCCTGGCTTCTGATGGGTACATTGCAACACAATTCTGCACATTGCAGCCACAATTCTGCTTAAAGTTTGGGCATCATATTCTCTTAACCTGGGACTGAAGTTGCCTAAGGACAAGAAAGAACACAACTAGGAGGGATAAGGACTTATATCAATTGCTCTGCTTGTGCACAGGTAAATACAAGGTTATCACTTTTGAAGAGTACATTGAAATTGCTTTGAATACAACAGATCGGATTGTTGGCATATACCCTGAGATCAAGAATCCTGTGTTCATAAACCAACATGTGAGTTCTGTGTTCTGTTTCCATCTATGTTCCGTTGTACTTTAATCAAGCAAGTTCATGCACTGGAAAAAAAGTTTCAGAAGCCTTGTTTACAGGAATTGTCTTCACAGCTTGCTTGGCATCATCTCTGGGCAAATGCCAGAGCTTCGTGATACTCAGTGGTTTCTGGCTTGGTGGCACTTGTTTGACAGGTCAAATGGCCTGGTGGAAAGACCCATGAAAACATATTTGTGGAAACCTTGCAAAAATATGGGTATGGAGGAAAGTATCTATCAGAAGCATGGAAGCAGAAGCCTCTGTTCATACAGTCATTTGCACCCACAGCACTTGCAAAAGCAGCCACACTCATTGACTCCCCCTTGATCTTCCTCATTGATGATTTTTCAGTTCCTACTCAAGATACAAATCTGGTTGGTTGTCCACACTTTCCATATCTAATCGTTGCTCTGCTTTTTTCTCTCTGAATTGATTTGCAGATAAAAAGGTTGTTCTTGATTTCTCCAAAATACTCCAGTTTAGTTTGTATTTAATTGCACTTTTGCTTCGCTGTATGCACTGTAAAAGGAGAAGGGTACACAACAGGTTCACTGAACCTGTATAAGAGGCAGTTGCAACCTATGAATCTCATAACTTATGTGCTAATAAATCTATGCTCATTTGCAGACTTTCTATCAGATAACAACAAACCAATACTTTGACTACCTGGTATCATTTGGTGTTGTTGGCATTGGCCCTTGGAAAGACAACATAGCGATCCCTAATGCAGAGAACTACGCTGCACCCCCCACACACCTGATTCGAAGGGCACATGATCATGGTCTCCAGGTGATTTGTTTCTCAGACCCTTTCCAATCTTGCTGTTAGTCAAACCTCTCAATGAAGATACATGCTCTAGAAAATTTCCATTATTGTTCAAACTTGTCTATAGTCCACAGCTTGTCTTGGACATAGCAGTACTCCCAATCAGTTTTGCTGTGTTCCATTAAACCATGAGGAGTTTAAAGTTGCAGGGGAAATCTGATGTTGCAGGTGCATCCTTACACATTCCGTAATGAGAACCAGTTCCTGCATTTCAACTACCACCAAGATCCATACCAGGAGTACATTTATTGGCTTGCAGACCTGAAAGTAGATGGCCTCTTCACAGACTTCTGTGGGAGCTTGAAACTGTACCAAGACTGGGCAATGCCTTTGAAAACACAATAGGAGCTCAAAAACCCCATCGGCTCTTAAACTATTAGTTACTCAGAAAAATGATCCAACCTTCTGTTGCATCATCCACTCTCATCATGGCTTTCTAAGGATCCATGGTGCGATCATCTCCTTCAGTTTATGCCCAAGATTAGTCTAGATTCTGTAACCTGTTGTTGAATCAGCTTGATGGTATTCCTTCAAATCCCCTGCTTCTCCTTCTTCTTCTTCTTCTTCTTCTTCAGCAGCAGCAGCATGCCTCTTTCATCAATAATTTGTAATTCCTGCACAGATGTAAAGATGGGATCTCTGCAGTGAAAGTTGAAACATATGACCAGGGGGACTAAAGAATGCTAGCAAACTTTAGCACCCCAATTGCTCTTCCACACACACAGTTTTGTATGGCTTCTCAAATACCATACGCATGTATAAATAAATAAAACAAGGGAACTACTGATCCCTGTCCAGAAAAATCATCAGTGCCCTGTGAGATCCAAACTCTTGAGAAAAAACAACAAAAGTGTCCATTGTGTCAAATGGACTACAAAGAACAACATAGAAATATATAGATTTTCCAACTACAGAGGATTTCATTTGGTCCAAAAATGTGTCAAAAAATGTGTTCATTCTAAAACCGCACAGTGCCAACTTAGAATCGAATCATCACAAGGAGGACAATATAATTATGGTTCTTAAAATTGTATGTAGACAAATGGGTAATTTTCAGTTTTGTAATTTTCACACTACCAATGAGAGTACATAGTTTCCTACTCTATCTAGCTTGTGTAAAGAAAGAAACAAAGGTCAAAAAAGTAAAGTTTGAATTTCTGCATTCTCTCATAATACAGTGCTTTTCAGGAGTGGAATTTTAAAGGTAGGCCCCTCTCTTTCCACATAAAAGGCCAATTTGAAAGAACCTTTTTTGGAGAGCTAGATATTAACTAGAGCATTTTGTGAAAGGCCAAAACTTAGTTATGCCTTTGAGTTTTAGAAAGGGTATTTGCAAGGGCCAGTTTGTATTTTGTACTTTTTTGAAGGGTTAAAAAGGCATGTAAGAAGCAATTTTTTTTGCAAAATTAGTCAATTTCACATTACACTGAGAAAGGTTCGTTGCCTTCCATGGACCTTCTCAGGTACAGCATTTGACTAACTACTCAATGCCACCATACATCCTATGTTTCTCTATGTATATCCAACCTATGACCAAAAAAAACTTAAAAATCAAAGTTTGCATGAATGAAAAATTAAATAATACTTTTGGATGTGCATAGTATCATTTAGATGATTGAATTGATATGTGTTGAAATTGATTCCTCATGCAAGATTAGCTTTAGACCTTAAAGGTGAGTCATGAGTTTCTAACTACTTGCATACCTAGTACAGAAAAGGCAAATTTCATTCAGTTTGTGAATAAACAAAATTAAGTGACTTTTCACACTATAAAGCTTATTACTATCTTTCATGAAGTGAACACTTTTAACAATTGTAAGTTTAAACTGTAATTTTCTTTGTGGAGGAGGTCACTTCTTTGTTATTGGAAAAAAACAAATCCAAGTTGCAACCTCTTAAACAGAAGGGAGGTTGCAACCTCCCTTCTGTTGCAACTTAAGAGTTAAGACTTAACCCCCAAAATATGGTAAGTAGGTGGATCCATAAACACTAAAGCAACCAAAATTTCAATGTCCATTAACTAAGCATCTGTTCATCTTTGGCAAGGTTTTACATGTTTACTTAAATTTGATCACAATTTTACAAAATTAACATTCATCCAATGCTATTTTGAAACAAAGTTTCCTATACATGGATAATAATTTTAGTGATGAGCTTGCTTTTGAAACTTGCATAACCATAACTAGTGGTAACCCGTGCCTGCAAGGCACAGACGGTTTTAAATGATTTTTAATTTTTCTAAAAATTAATGGTTTAAAATATCCTTTCTTCTAATAGTAAAAAATAATCCAATCTTATAATTTCAATTTGCAACATCCTTTAGAGTCGGACAGGCTCGGCACCGGGCACATTGATGGTCCAATGGTCCAATGGTCACATTCTTTTTGGGTTGTCCAGTGGCCCAAAAGCCACAGTCGACCAATCACACAAGGGCCCAAAAAAATTCCCTGTTCATACTGCTGGCCATAGTTTTGTAACGTGTGTGCGTGAGTGTGTGTGTGTGTATGCGGTTTTCTCCACTGGCTGAAAAGCTGTGTTCGACCAATCACAAACCAGTATTTTCTAGGCCCAACAGAATTCATCCTATTCACATTCTACTGGCGATTTGAGGTAACGTCGGCTTGTAGGCAGTTTGTCCACCGGCCAAGAATCTAGAATCAACCAATCATGATCCATTTCCAGGGCCCATTTTCAATTGATCCTATTCACATTATTACTGAAGCAGTTAGGTGAAGATTAGCGTTTTTGTATGAAACCCGTCCATCTTTTACTTAACTCGTTTTTTTCCTTTTTCCCGCAGCGGAAAGAAAACCCAGGGTGCCATCCAATTAGCTCCGTACTCACCGTACGCACCTATGGGAAGAAAGCATGGAAAGTAAACGGATTGAAGTGGAAAGAAATGGGTAACGAAGTGTAAAGTAAAAGAGAAATCCGGAAGTAACGAAGCCAATGGGATTACGCCAGAGAGGTAATGAAAGCGAAATGACGTCAGAGAAAAAGAAGTTGCATACGGAAAGAAAGAAAAACTGTGAAAAAGAAGAAGAAAGAGGGTACCAAAGAAAAAGGGGCCAAGAATCGAAAGAGGTAAGAAATAAGTAAAAGACAGACAGACACATTGACGGACGTAGTGAGTTAATACTAGTGGTAACCCGTGCTTGCAAGGCACAGACAGTTTTGGATGATTTTAAAATTTTCTAAAAATTAACGGTTTAAAATATCCTTTCTTCTAATAGTAAAAAATAATCCAGTCTTATAATTTTTTGGATTCTGATTTTTTAAAAAAGAAATCCCCCAACCCATAGTTCTTTGGTTCTGAAAGCTTTGAAAACCAGAACCGGGTTCAACAGAGCAACAACATCCCATGAGAGAGCCGTTAGCAAAATCTCCACTTCGAAGAGGGGAAAAAAATGCAAATTAAAGTCCTAATTCTTAAGGGGTCAAAGAATACCCTAAATTAATAACTTCATTTCATTGTGGCACATTTCAAGTGTTCGTAAG
>Ga0209611_10005681_pt1 | contig 20759 bp, 17 predicted proteins | sample S1TSphgellanicum_3_FD_187693 | JGI IMG/M metagenome (GOLD analysis project Ga0209611, IMG submission 187693) | Host-associated microbial communities from peat moss isolated from Minnesota, USA - S1T2_Fc - Sphagnum magellanicum MG (SPAdes) (version 2) | ecosystem: Host-associated > Plants > Peat...
GGGGTGGGTCTTGGAAGGGAGGGGGGTTCTTCTCGGAGAAATCGATTCAAGGAATCCATCTGATGATTTAATCTTTTTTCTGAGAAAAATCTAGAGGAATGCGGATCTGAGGATTTATGAGAAGGGGTTTTGGAAGTTGTCCTCGAGCATGTGTGCTTGTTTTGTCGCTGTTGTGCCTGGATCTTGATTCGCGATCTTTTTCCTCATTGTTTTCCTTTTTTCAGCTGGTTTCCAGTTGTCTTCGAAGAGGGCGGAATGGATTGGTGATTTGTTACTGCATGTCGAATAGAACTAAAGAAGCTCACAACGTCCGATAGAAGCCCGACACATTGCAATGCAGGCTAGTGAAGAAGAAGGCGGCAGCAGCAACAACAACAATGGCGGAGGAGGAACTGAGAAGAATAACTTCGAGCAGCTGCTTCATCAAGAAACAGGGGCGGTTGAAGAAGCAGATGAAGAAGAAGGTACTGCCAGCAGCATTGTGAAGGATTCTCCCGATTTCGTCGCAGAGCGAGAACAAGACAAGGAAGAAGGTTTTCAGGAAGCCGATCTTGAGGAAAAACACGCAGGGAGACAGTACACCCAGCTTGGACCTACCAGAAATGAACTGGAAGAAGAAGAAGAAGAAGAAGAAGAAGAGGGAGAAGCAACTATGTCTAACATCGATCTTGTACAAGATGGAGAAGGGAGCACAGTCTCTGGCAAACAAGGCAGTGAACAACATCACAGCATCGTGGGTGATGGTTCAGATCTTGAGACACAATTCTCTCCAGAGCAAAATCTTGACGTCAATATGAAAGCTCAGAGGGACCACCACCCTCCTGAAGTAGCAGCTAATGCCAGAGCTGCCACCACCAAGATGTCAAGCCAGAGACAAGAAACAGAAAAAGAGTTGGGTGGTGGATTAGGAAGCTATGAAAAACCTGATGAAGAATCTGCTGCCACTTCTGTCTCTTTGGGTAGTGGCAATTTTACTATCTCAGCTCAGTTCCTGAACAGCAGCATTGATGATGAAGTTTATGCTGGTCAATCACATGGTCGCAGCAGCAGCAGTGCATGGCAACCATCATCATCATCATCAGCAGCAATTGGGATAGAAGAAGAAGAAGAAGAAGACAATGAAGACACTGGTCACTTTGAAGAGGTTCCGTTGAAAGAGCCTGGTGAGTATTTCCAGCCTCGAAGCAATCTGAAGTCTTTCTCTTCTGCTGATGCACTAGCAATGATGATTAGCGAACAGGCGGCATCATCATCATCATCATCATCATTGCATGATGCTGCTGCACATGCAGAGACGACAACGTACACTTCTTCTGTCTCACAAGAGGATCATCACCTCAGCAGAATAGTAGCTGGTACAAATGGGTTTGGAGATGGTGGGAAGCAGCTGCATGATCATCAACAGCAGGTGAGTGCAACAGGCTTAATTTCTTTTAGGTCATTGAACTTCAGCCCTCCTCCTGGCAAGGAAGTATTGCCACCCCGCCTCATATCAGCACATTCATATGATGGCTCAGGTATATTTCCTGCGCCAAGGGGCTCCCCCTTATTGCAGAAAGGGAAGGAAGTGCTGCCAGCTGTTTTTTCTCCGAAGCTCGTGGAGCTTATCGACGCTGCAATTCAGGGGGGAACTGATGATCGTGTGCATTTACAAAGACTGAGAAGACTTGTATGTGGAGAGGAGGGGGAGGAGGATCTTGTATTAGGGGAAGAGGAGAATCATGATGGTGGTGGTGGTGGGGGCCGCCGGAGCATTGCAAGCTGTGTAGTAGATATTTTGATCGCAAAGATGGGGGGAGTGGATGGCTTGGACGATGCTGAGGAAGAGTCTGCTCCCAGGATGATGCTTAGTGCAGGTGCTGCTGTTGTGGCCGGTGAGCTTCTTACAAGTTTACCCTGTAGAGGTGATGATGGAATCAGTATGTCCCCGAGGACAAGGATGACAAAAGCTTTAGCCCTTGTTCTGCAGGCTTGCACAAGGAATCGTGTCATGTGTGCGGCAGCAGGCCTTCTTCGTGTGCTCCTGTTTGCAGCTCCCAGCCTTTTGAATGGGAAACCCAAACGGGAAGGGGAACTGGAAGAAGAACTCTGGGATAGTGGCCCTTTCTTGGATGCGATTGAAGCTCTTGGGTCCCATCGTGTAACTGTGTTAGATCTTCGAGAATGGCTAGCTGCAGCTGCAAAGACATCTGCAACTGGGAAATCGTTGGATCTTATTCTCACTCTGGAAAGGGCAATGTCTGGAGAAGAGACTCGTGGCCCTTCTCATACTTTTGAATTTGATGGAGAGAGCTCAGGGTTACTTGGTCCTGGTGAAAGTAAGTGGCCATTTGTGACTGGGTATGCTTTTGCAACATGGCTATATATTGAGTCCTTTGCAGATACGGTGAATACAGCTGCTGCGGCTGCTGCAATTGCTGCTGCAGCAGCTGCCAAGTCTGGGAAATCTTCAGCCATGTCAGCTGCTGCAGCTGCCAGTGCACTTGCTGGAGAAGGCACTGCCCACATGCCCAGGCTCTTCAGTTTTCTCTCAGTTGATAACCTTGGAGTTGAGGCTTACTTCCATGGTCAGTTCCTAGTTGTTGAGAGTGTGAATGGGAAGGGGAGAAAAGCTTCATTGCATTTCACACATCCCTTCCAGCCACGACGCTGGTACTTCATTGGCCTGGAACACACACACAGGCAAAGCATTCTTGGGAAGCTTGAGAGTGAGATGAAGCTGTACATTGATGGACGATTGTATGAGTCTCGTCCATTAGTGTTTCCTCGCCTCTCAAGACCCCTTAGCTTTTGCTGCATTGGCACAAACCCTCCTCCTGCAATTGCTGGCTTGCAGAGGCGACGACGGCAATGTCCATTGTTTGCGGAAATGGGTCCAATCTATATCTTCAAAGAGCCACTTGGACCAGAAAGGATGGCACATTTGGCTGCAAGGGGTGGAGATGCTCTTCCGGCTTTTGGAGCAGGGGCTGGAACCCCATGGTTTGCAAACAATGAGCAGGCAATGTCAGCAGCTGAGGACAGTGCAGCTTTGGATTTAGAGCTTGGTCCTCGGCTCCACCTTCTCTACCATCCAAAGCTTCTCAATGGACATTCATGCCCAGATGCATCTCCAGCAGGGGCAGCAGGTATGGGATTTGCAAGCTCCCCTTATTGTGCTCCTCTTTAGGGTTTCATGTTCTTGGAGGATCCAGATTGATGCCTCTTGGTTCGTTAGGTTGGTAATCATTCTGTGATGGCTCCACACTTGTTTTTTCTTCAGGCCTGCATAGAAAACCAGCAGAGGTGCTGGGAGATGTTCAAGTTGCTGCCAGGATCCGTCCCACAGAGGTGATCTGGGCATTGGCAGAAGGGGGTCCTATGGTGCTGTTGCCTTTGACAGTTGGAGCTGTGGATAAAGACACACTTCAACCTCTCATTGGCAAGGCAGATGTCTCATCGTCAACCATGTTGCTTTGTGCCCCAATCTTCCGTATGCTATCTGTGACTCTTCAGCATGCTGGAAATGCTGAAGAAATTGCAAGGAGCTATGCACCTCGGTTGCTTGCACACTTGCTGGGCTACCTTGTGAGTGCTCCCTCCCCTGGAGACCCTGAAAGGAAAGCTTATGAGCAAGCAAGGACAGAAGAAAGGGACGAAGAACTTGTGGCAGCTGTTGTGTCTCTTGCTCGTGCTCCTCAAAACCACACTGCATTGAAAGTACAGCTGTTTAGCAGTCTGCTTCTTGATCTTAAGCTATGGATCTCTTGCTCATACGGGCTACAGAAGAAACTCCTCTCGCAGCTTGCAGACATGGTCTTCACTGAAGCTCCAACCATGAGGGGTGCAAATGCTGTTCAAATGTTACTGGATGGCTGCCGCCGCTGTTACTGGTTGATTCCAGAACCCAATTCTATACATACGTTTGCTGGTGGCAAATCCTCCCAACCTGCTGGAGAGCTGAATGCACTAGTGGATGAACTTCTGGTTGTCGTTGAGCTGCTCTTGGGATCAGCTCATGCATCAACTTTAGGTCCCGATGTTGCCTCTGTCGTGCAGTTTGTACTTGATTGCCCACAGCATAATCAGGTCTGTATGATCATTTCCTCAGAATTGACTTTGAGTACTCAAACAGGGGAGATCTGGGGCTGTATACTGAGTAGTGTGCATGGGTGGTTTGAACATTGTGGGTATGTGCAGGTTGCTCGTGTCTTGCATCTGATTTACAGATTGGTAGTTCAACCTAACACAGCTAGGGCAGCTGTATTTGCGGAGACTCTCCTTGCAAATGGGGGTGTTGAAATGCTGTTAACTCTACTACGAAGAGAGGCAGAGTCACCGGACATGCCCGCTAATCTGTCATCCAGTGATCCTGACTTGAAAGCAAACCCAGAATTCAGGAAAATCCAAAATGGTAGCAATGAACAAGCAAATGCCGAGCAAGAATCTTCCAATGGTCATGTTAATATTGACAATGAGAGTGTCAACAATGGCAGCACGGCAGGTGTCACAGGAGATCTTCTAACTGCTCAACCTCCAGCTGATTCCCCTGTTGTTAAGATTGGAGGGGGTGACCACAGGCAGTTACCTCTTCCAGTTCTGGAAGTTGTGTCTGTTGCACGCACACGTTCATCTGCCTCCAAATTACGCTCAGCTGGAAATTTGGGGGGAATAGGTTTGTCCATCAGTGCTGACAGAGTGAGGAACAAGTTTCGGAATGTGGACATGTTTGATGGAATCATGGTTGGCATTGTAAGCCTTCTTGGAGCACTCGTTGCTCGGGGCCACCTGAAGGTCATGAGTTTCGCTATGGCAGCAAAGCAACCTGTATTGTATTCTTCGGGTTCTGGGACTACTCTGTCAGGGGGAGAAGGCAGCTCACCTGGTCTTGTAGCAGGTTCTGTAGTCTGGCTTCTCTATGCTTTAGAGAGGGCATTTCAGTCTGCACCAAGAAAATGCTTGACAGACAATGTGTATGCTGCGCTTTTGCCTGCTGTAATAAGGTCAGAGGTGAGAGCCTCTGCTTCATTCACCCAATGCTGTTGTGACGATGCCAATTCTGAGTAGTAATCTCCATGGATGTCAATCGGTTGAAGCAGATGTAACAAAGTGAGAGTTTTTCTGAGAAATGTTCTTTTCTGCTGATGTTTTCAATATTACTGACATGCCTGCAAAGCTTGATCAAGTCATATCCCTGTCTTCTGTGGAGTTTTGATTTCCCTCATCTTGTATCACATGAGGTGTTGCCACCCAGAAACCTGTAATTGTCTGTTCTGGCCTGTGCTGTGTCCAGGTTCCAGTAGTTTAATTACCAGAGACTGTAATAGGAAGATGGGTTTGTACTGGGTTCATACTACAGCTGAGAATTTATGAGTTTCATGAATTCTCCGGAGTCTTGATCCTCTGCTCTTTTCAATGGGCAATGAGGTTGTTTTGCAGTTAGTTCTAGGGCAGGGATATCCTGGTTGACTCATCAGATTTGCGTAAGACATGTGGACTCCAGTGTGATGGTTATCCTGGGTTTCTCTGCTGTCCCTGACCCAAGATCTTCTTGGTGGATGTGGGGACCTTCTACAGGCTGCATCACTGTCAGAAAATCGGCTTGCCCTTTATGATGCTGGACATCGTTTTGAGCACATTCCTCTATTGCTCGTTCTATTGCGCTCACTTCCTTTTGCTACAAAACAATTACAGCTACGTGCACTTCAGGTAAGCAAAATGACCTCTGCCTAATGTGATATTTATACTCTCTCCACTTCTGCAGACTGTTGTGTTCAATGCTGCCTAATTAAGAGATCCTATGCTCAGTATCTTTGTTGATGTGGTTGTCCATTTCTATTTTTCTACTTGTTGACATGGTAAGAGATGTCTTGGGTGACTCTATGTAATCCCATCTTTGTGGGTTCTGGTGCAGGATATGCTTTTGTTGGCTTGTACACATCCCGAGAATAGAAATATACTCACAACAATGCCAGAATGGCCAGAGTGGCTTCTAGAAATCCTGATTGCAAATTATGAGGTCAGATGCTTGTAACTAAAGATCTACTTCTGTGGAACCTATGCAAGGTGGGGGGATGGGTTGTTGGGCTGGCAGAAAGTTAGTGTAAGAAGTAAGTGGATCATATTTGGGTTGAAGCATGAGCTGATGCATGACCTCCCATGCCAGCAAAATCCCATGAGCAGCAATGATTTCAAGCATTTCCTATCAATCTATTAACTGCTGTACATGAGGTCTCCAGAAGAGGGGGAAATGTGGGTTGTGGCCAGTTTCATTGCAGGGTCACTTGGTAATATAGGGCCAAAAGAAGATGTTGCTGAAAGTTGTTCACATGAAATGTAGGCTGGCATTAGTGGAGTCCAAGAAGAAGACGACGGAAGTTCTCAAGAGATTGAAGACCTGGTCTATAGCTTTCTCACAATCATGCTGGAGCATTCTATGCGTCTAAAAGATGGTTGGAAGGTGGGTGCCTCTTGTACTCACTCATGGAGTTGCATGGAACTGTTGTATTCTCTGCTTATGTTCTCCACATGTCCCCTCTATTTACAGCTGCATGTTTGAGATGAAGCTTGGAAAATTATCTCTGGGTTGAATCTGTTCGGTCTCCTTGCTGGGCTAGTCACTTGCTCTACGACCTGTGCACTCTTCGGTGTCCTTTCTTTGGTTGCTGTGCTGTGCACAGTTGTGTTACTGGGTAGTTCTTTTCTGTTGCTTGATGCCACAAAATTTGTTAAATTGTATCTACCAGATTAGGTGACTGTTGCCTTCCCTGATTTTTTAAAGGTTTTGAATGGTGTTCTGATGTTGATTTCACAATGCTTAACCAGGATGTAGAGGCAGCTATTCATTGTGCAGAGTGGCTGACTTTGATTGGTGGATCAAGCAATGCGGAGCGACGGGTGCAGTATGATCCTATGCTTTTCGCTTTCACGATTGCCCCTCCCTGTATTAGATCTGTTTCTTTCTTTGTGATCAGTACAAGACAGGATGGTAGATAGCAACAGTATGCTCAGATGTGAAGATAAGGAGTTCTTGCATTCCAAAGTTTGTAATCACTGGCATTACAGCTTTCTTTGCCACCACCACCACCAGCAGGACATAGTGGGATTATGTTCAAATTGGAATTAGTTTTGCAACCCTTGTTGGTAAGACCAGAGAGAAAACCTAGAACCCCAATAGTTCTGCAGCCGTTGTATTCTATTCCTGCTGGATACTCTTGCTACATTCTAGCTGTCTTTGATTGGGTTTGCTTTCTGTGCTGTTAACTGAATGGTCATGTTTGAGATACATGATTTTTTCTAACCAGCAATCCATATGTGGTTTGCTCTCTGCAGGCGGGAAGAGTCACTACCAGTCATAAAAAGAAAGCTTCTGGGAAGTCTGCTCGACTTTGCAGCTAGTGAGCTGCAGTTGCAGGTGAACATTGTGCCAATTCCTAGTGTCACAGGTTTGTGCTCTGTTATCTTAGGCATTTTGTCTAGATGTGCAAACTTTGCACCTGACTATATGAATTTGGTACTTGAAAGAACAGACTCAGGTTGTAGCAGCTGCAGCTGCGGGGGTAGCAGCTGAAGGGTTATCTCCACGAACAGCCAAGTCAGAAGCTGAGGCTGTTGCCTCTCTCTCCATGTCACTGGCAGAGAATGCCCTTGTTCTCTTGATGCTGGTGGAAGATCACTTGCGGTTGGAAATGCAAGCATTCACTGTGGCTCTCACTGCAACCAAATCAGCTGCACCCGCAGTTTCCAGCAGTCTGAACACATTTCAGGCCGCCTTACGAAGAAGCTTTGAAGGAGCAGACAGCTTTGGATCTCGACGATTCAACATCAGTGGGTTTGACATTGTCCAGGGGGGTACACTTGAGAATTCTCCATCAAGGAAACCTCTGACTGCTTCTGACACTGGCAGCTTGTCGCTTGAGGCAAATCTCAAGCTCTTTTCCAGTCCATGGATATTGTTCAACAAAGGCAGTCTAGTAGTTCTTGTTCTGTTTTTACTAGGGGAAAGAAGGGTGGGAAAGAAGGCTTGCATTAGTTTACATGACTGGCAGTATTTCCTTGAGATTGTGATTAGCCTACTGAGATGTGCTGTAGTAACATATCAAGGTAACCGCTTGCAGGTTCTTGCATCCATGGCAGATGAAAATGGGCAGGTATCAGCAGCAGCTATGGAGCGACTAACAGCCTCAGCAGCAGCCGAACCTTACGAATCTGTCCGCTGTGCTTTTGCATGCTATGGAAGCTGTGGGCTTGAGCTAGCAGAGGGTTGGAAACGTCGCAGTAGGTTGTGGTATGGTGTTGGGCTTCCTCAAGAAGGCTCGTTGCTCGGGGGAGGAGGATCCAGTTTTGAAACCTGGGCCTCTGTAGTGGAGAGAGATGCAGATGGGCAGTGGGTCGACCTTCCACTGGTTAGGAAATCGATTGCTATGTTGCAAGCTCTGCTACTTGATGAATATGGTCCTGGGGCTGGGGGTGGAGGGATAGTTGGTTTCGGTGGTGGGGCTGGTGCAGGATCTGGAGGAGCCCAGTTGCAACAATTGCTTGATAGTGACCAGCCCTTCTTTGCAATGCTTCGTATTGTGCTCCTCGCTTTGCGAGAAGAAGACAAAGGAGAGCCTCCTATGGGAGCAACTACATCAAACAAAAGCAGCTCTCTCGTGAGTTCCTCTGCTTTACTAGGAAGACCAAGATCCCCAAGTGGTCAGTGGATGTTGGGTTCTGATATTGCACATGACATGGCTACAAGGCGTGCCAAATCTTCACTTCTATGGTGGTAATATTCCCTTTCCTTTTTGTTGACAAATTTTATGCATCCAGTTTGCTAGCCAACTGCATGCCAAGTGTGAACCTTTCTAAGTGAACACATGCTTTTGAGTTCTACACTTAGCCTTTGTTCATATCCTCATGTTGGATGATATGTACACTCTTGGGTTTCTGCAGTGTACTAGCGCCTCTGCTCACAATGCAACTGTTTGAATCTAGGAGACAACGTGTATTGGTAACTGTCTGTATTTTGTACTCAGAGGTGAGAACCTGTTCTTGAGCGATTGATTTCAATTCAGAATGGACTTCAAATGCCTTTTGACTTCACTATTGTCTCTCTTATATGTCAAGGGAGACCTAGACAAAGCAGCAAGCTTTGCATGAAAAAGGGGGGGGGGGGGAATGGGTACTGTCTTGCTAGTGTTGTCTGGCACCAGTCACTAGATAGGGTGGCTTCACTTTCAGCATTTTCCCCCCCATGGTCAGGTATAAACTGGCTGGGCTTTTCTGGTGGTTCATATCGGTATTTGCAATGGGCAGCTTGCAGTGGATGTTTACATGTTGAGATCTAACTACCTGCCTGACCAATTTTTCTTGATATGTGAAATAGGTGTGGCATGCAGTGAGTGATGATAGAAAGGTACTCCGTAAGCAATACGTGGAGACGATTCTGCCGCCCTTTGCTGCTCTTTTGAGACGATGGAGGCCACTGCTCTCAGGCATCCATGAGCTTACAGATTCGCAGGGTCAAAGTCCACTTGCAGTCGAAGACCGTCCCCTTGCAACTGATGCTCCTCCATTGGAGGTACTAAGTTACTGTTGGCTTGTTGAAGTGTGTTTGAAGTTCACCTAACAGTTTGAGCTTTTGTAAATTTTCACTTTGCAGAAATAGGTACTTACTGGTGTTGCCAACAGGCTGCTTTGGGCATGATCTCCCCAGCTTGGGCAGCTGCTTTTGCATCCCCTCCTGCAGCCATGGCACTTGCAATGGCAGCAGCTGGGGTTGGTGGTGGGGAAACCTTTCACCGAAGGCATGATCACAAGTTGTCAGATTGGCGAAATTCCCGTCTCTTGAGCTTGTCAACGTTTTCAAAAGCACCAGACTCAACTGTTAACACCCTTTCACCTAGTGTGAAAGATAAAGCAGCTGTAAAAGCTTCGGCCCTTGCAGCTGCAAGGGACCAAGAACGAGCTGCAAGAGTTGGATCAGTTAGAGGTTTAGGTGCAGTGGCTATGGCGACCTCTGTGCAACGGAGAACATTGACTGATAAAGAAAGAGCAAGGCGATGGAACATATCTGATGCAATGGCCATGGCATGGCTTCAGCATGACCCTGAGGCTGGTGAGTACGCTACAAAAGATGCCGGTGGACTTGCACACTGGATGTTTGGAATGCTTCCAATCATGATAGAAACTGCAAAAAAAATGCGTACTGCAGAGGTAATTGTCCTTCCTCTAATTCTAGTGTCTGTTTCTGCATTCTCCGTTTAACCAGATTCTGCATTTCCTTTCCCTTGGGTTTTGTAATTGCCACATATTGACAAACAGAGGATTGTATCACTGATATTTTTTGTACTACAAGAAAAGCTCTCTCATGGGTTCTTCCATGTGGCTTCTTTTGAATTTCATATGACAGATCAATAGGCGTGCAATGGTTGCTGCCACAGATGAATTTAGCTCAACAGTGGGTGGGCGAGTCTGGCGCTCTCTTGTCCGTCGCTTGCAGGAGACAGACTCTTTGTTTGGCATCATTGCAAGCCAGATTGGGACATCTCAACGTGTAAGATTCTCTGTACCAAAACCTCAAACTGATCCAACCCTGCCTTCATCTTTATGAATAAGTTCCAGCAGGTAGCCATCTTCATAGGTAGTAGTTCCCAAGCTTTCACTCCTGCATGGCAAAAAAGACCTGCTTCCTAGAGTAGCATGATACTTTTTTACTTGGTAAGTTGTAAGGCAGGATATAACATGCACCCATGTGTGCAGCTTGATTGTTTTCATATTCCTTTGCCTGGTTGCAGGTGTTCTGGAAGCTGGATCCAATGGAGAACTCACTACGCATGCGGAAACGACTGAAACGGAATTACAAAGGTACAGACCATCATGGAGCAGCAGCAGACTACCAAGAATCTGAACAAGCTTCAACTGCCAGTTCACTAGGAGAGACTCCCTTACCAGCAGGTGCACCCAAGCTTGCACCTGAAGAGCATGCATTTGAGGAAACTGGAGATGATGAGTTGAGAGATCAGGGAGAGAGGGAGGAGGAAACAGGAGATGTGAGTAGAATGGAACCTAGTAAGAATAGTACAGATGGTTTTGGGTCGAGTGTACCAGTCTCCCCACAAGCTCCTAGTGCAGCAGCAGCAGCAGCAGTGGCAGCTGCCTTGGCCACAGAATCAAAGGACAAGCTTCTCTTGGAAATCCCAGCTGCTATGGTGCAACCTCTGAGGGTTCTTAGAGGAAGATTTCAGGTACTACATCTGTCTCATTTGGAGAGCTTTTACATGAAATATTTGGGTTCTGCATCCGTTGGATCAGTGTGTTTTCACATTGGATTGATGTAGTCACCCTTTGTACTCCAGAATACTGCAACTGATGGAGTGGTTCCTGTGTACAGGTAACGACTCGGTGGATTTGCTTTATGATAGATGATCGTGTCCATATAAACAAAGCAGGTGTTGCTAGCTTGCTTGAAGAGGAAGATGACTGGGAAGTGGTAGAAGGCAGTGGGGAGAGGGAGGAGTCAGATGATAGGGTGCAGCAGCAGCGTAAAGAGGGGGCTAAAGACAGACTTTGGCCATTATCAGCCTTGAGAGAAGTACACAGTCGGAGGTTAGTATTTACTAAAAGTGTCTGCATTTGGTTGTATGGTCTTTTCCAGTTTGTTCTGCATTTCTCTGTGAGCTGATAATGTTTATGATATTTTATGTGCCCAGATTTTCGCTTCGTAGGAGTGCATTGGAGCTGTTCATGGTGGATAGATCAAACTGCTTTTTCAACTTTGGGGTAAAATGCATTTGGAACGTGCAACCCAGTGTTTGTATGTGAGCAGTTGCGGGTGCAATGTTCAGCATTCTCAGTAATGTTTAGCATGAAGAGGAAACTGCAAAGATGTCTGACTGCTTGCTAATTCACAGGTTGTGTTTCATTGTTTCATTCATGGAGTTTCTTTTGTTGCTTGTTTCTGAGAAAAAGTGTTGATGAGCTGTGTTGTTTGCAGACAGCCGATGCTAGACAGCGGGTATATAGGGCAATAGTGCAAGCACGCCCCCCTCATTTGAACTTGGTGTATGCTGGCACCCAGGTTTGTCATTTGCCATATTATGCCAAGGAATGTTTGGTTTTGTCTTCAGAAAACCAATCATCCTTGGATTTCTTCTTTTCCTTGCATGGTTATTTGGAAGATGGGGATCCAATTAGCTATGTGTTAGTGCAATGTGGGGTATCTTTTAAGTAGGAAACTTAACCTTCTATCCCATCTGTTGAATACAGAGACCAGAGCAATTGCTTAAGAGAACACGATTGATGGAGCGCTGGGCTCGGCGGGAGGTGTGTGACTTGTTCAAAATCTCTTGTATATTTTACAATCAATGTTCATTTTTGCTAGTTGTGATTTGGCTGTTGCTAAGGATTGCCTTATAAGAGTTGCCAAGTTGGTGTTGGTGTCAAGGTCAACTTGAACTCTCATGGAAAGATCATAAATGCAAAGAATCTGCACAATGTTGGATTGTCTGTTGAGAGTTGGTCCCTAAGCAGGTTAGAAAGAAATCCTTGTGGGTAATGGAGAGGAGGGATAACAGGGTGTCTCACAAATTTTGTGACTTGTTGGTTGGTGTGTGCAGATCAGTAATTTTGAGTACCTGATGCAGCTGAATACCTTGGCTGGTAGGACGTACAATGACATGACACAGGTACTCTAGACACCCCTTTTTCATTTGGAAATGACAACTTTTTGCCATTCATTAAAGACTGAAGTAACTAATAGCATAAGGTGGGAACTTTTCTGTTGATCTCCAAAGTGGAAGGAGACACATTCCTTGAAGCTGACAGCAGTAATGAATAAGCAGAACAACACTGCAGAGGTTCCAAAGGATCAAGGAGCATGAAATTCCTACCTAAAGGATTTTCACTATGCGTTCTTTGATAACTTGCAGACAGTTATAGACCATGCTGTTTCTGCAAGGATTTTGCAGTTTTGAGAGTTAACTTGATCCTTTTCTCATGTGCTGGGTGGTTTGGCAGTATCCAGTGTTTCCTTGGGTTCTTGCTGACTATACATCTCAAGTGTTGGACCTCAGTAATCCAGCTGTTTTCCGTGACCTTTCAAAGGTAATTAGAACTTTATTTGCTGAGTTTGAACTCTGCTATGTGATGCTTGTTCTTGGACTGTACATTGGTAGTTCCCATTGTTGGGAGTACTTTTTCACAGTTGACAGCGATTGTAATACAAGAGTGAAATAAAACTCCATCAAAGATTTTGAGTATTCAGGTTCGTGTGACACAAGATTATGCAGGCTGAAACACTTGAACTTGGGCTTTTTTGTCAGCTACTTCCTTGCATCATCATAAGAAAAACTGACAAAGAAGGAAACAGAAAGACTATTGGACATGAACTATTTTGAGTTGCCTAACCTGTTTCTTTATATTTTGGTGTTCCTTTGTGAAGCCAATTGGTGCTCTGAATCCAGCTCGCTTGGAAAAGTTTGTGGAAAGATATGAAAGTTTTGATGACCCGGTCATTCCCAAGTTTCACTATGGCTCCCATTATTCGAGCGCTGGCACGGTTGGTGAAAATCTTCCTCTTTGCTTGCACAGCCCTTGTTTGTAAAAGGACTCCTCTTCTTGGCTTATTGTGGATCTGACAAATTATGTTCTTTTGCCCTGTAGTGGGACAATAGAACTTTCATGGCTGAAAGAGATGGGTTCCAATCAATGCAGGTGCTCTATTATCTTGTGCGCATCGAACCATATTCAACTCTTGCTATCCAGTTGCAAGGAGGAAAGTTTGACCATGCAGACCGCATGTTTTCTGACATTTCATCAACTTGGAATGGGGTCTGTGAGGATATGAGCGACGTAAAAGAACTGGTAATTGTGGCATTTGTTTAACTACGTTGGAAATCTTCCTGTTTGCTTACTGTGTACATGAGAAAGGTTTGAAATTGTTGCGATGTCACTCCTTGGACTGTTCTGTGATACAACTGTAACTCAAAGCCAGCAACCATGCAGGTCCCGGAGCTGTTTTACATGCCAGAAGCTCTCACAAATGTGAATGAAATTGATTTGGGACGGACACAGAAAGGTGAAAAGCTTGGTAAGAACTGATGCTAAATTGAACCTGCAGTCAAGACTAATTGCCATTTTGTGTTTGACAGGATGATGTCCTATTTATCAATCCTATTTATCAAACCATTGACAAGTTAACTGAGACACACCTAAAGTGATGGTTAGCTGAAGTGGCATTTTATGTTATGCAGGCAATGTGAAGCTACCACCATGGGCATTAAGCCCAGTTGACTTCATCCAAAAGCATCGTGCTGCACTTGAGAGTGAATATGTATCAGAACACCTCCATGAGTGGATTGATCTCATCTTTGGGTAACTTCTTGACCACACAGTTCTGTAGTCTGCATCTGTCCAATAAGTAAATTCTTACTGAGGTAGCTTGAAGCTGATACGAACTTATTAACATTCAATTTATACCTGAGTGACTTATGGGTCTCTCTGGGTTGCCAGGTATAAACAACGAGGAGCTGAAGCAGTAGCTGCACACAATGTGTTCTTTTATATGACCTATGAGGGGACAGTAGATATTGACAAGATCACGGATCCGGTGAGGTTCATACTACAGGAGATCAGAAGTTAGCAAGCTCTTTTCTTTTTTTTTGTCCTCTTTATGGGTTCTCAGAATGGAGTAAGGTGTGCTATTCTTTCAACACCTGGTTTTTGTAGGTCCTCCGCAAGGCAACACAGGATCAAATTACATACTTTGGACAGACTCCATCACAACTCTTGACTACACCACATATTAGGCGAATGCCACTCTCTGAGGTTCTACATCTGCAGGTGGGAAGCATTTTCTTTGGGATGTTTGCCATAAGTTTGAAGATCACCCCTTGCTGATTCACCCACACAATGAGACAGAATTTGGAGAGGGCATGTGTCCAATCATCTGGTCTTCTGACTGTTTCAGTTGTCAACCAGAAAGTCTGTTTACATCTCTTGCATCTTGCAGACGGTCTTCCGCAATCCACATGCCACAAAGGCATATGCAATTCCTGGTTCTGATCGACTGAATGTCCCAGCCACTGAAGTACGTGCAACACATGACTCTATTGTCACAGTGGACATGGAGGTACCCACCTGCCACGTGGCAGTACACAGATGGCAACCCAACACACCTGATGGGAGAGGCATGCCATTTCTGTTCCAACATGGGAGATCAAATCTGAGTGCAAGTAGTGGTGCCTTAATGCGAATGTTTTCAAAGCCTCCAGAGGATAGTGACTGTCGATATCCAAGGGCCATAGCTCTCACTCCTGCTGGTGTGAAACTTGGGACCGTGGTGGCAATCACTCCTGATGGCCGGTACCTTCTGACAGGTCAGACACTGTGTCTGGTGTAGAAAAGGCTGATGAAAACCACCTGTGGTTGTTGTACTACTAATTATGTTTAGAGTAGTTCACCTGTATTTGAGCTTGTTTGATGTTTTAGAGTGGCATGTCAGGTCTAAGACCGCTCTTCACACAGGTTAAACTAACTAGTTTGCTTCTAGAAGATCTCTGCTAGCTGGCCTTAGTCTATGGTCTTTGTTGTGTATGGCCAGTTCTCATGTTTGATATGTTTTTGGCAGGTGGACATGCAGACAATTCCCTTAAGGTAGTGGCAACAGATACAGCTGTTGCAGTTGAGAGTGCATTAGGACATTGTTCACCAATCACATGTCTGGCACTGTCTCCAGAAGGGAGTACACTTGTAACAGGTTCAGGAGATGCAACAGTGATTCTGTGGGGTATTCATGGCAGCTCAAGCATGGGTATTAGTGGCTTGAGTACTGTGTCAGATCGATCCTTGGGAGCAGCAGCAGCAGCTGCTGCTGCTGCTTCAGCTTCATCATCTGAAGGAGCAGAGGCAACTGCAAGTTTGGCTGATTTCAGAAGGCGCCATGTGGAAGGACCACTGCATGTGCTGAGAGGGCATGTTGATGAACTTGTTTGTTGCTGTGTAAATGCAGACCTGGATTTGGTGGTATCCTCATCTCATACGAAAGGAGTGCTTTTACACTCCATCACACGTGGGCGGTTTTTGCGAAAACTGCCAATTGATAGAGCTGACATGGTTGCTGTGTCACCAGAAGGAATCATTCTTTTGTTTGACAAGGCCTCACGAGTGCTGCAGGCATTTACAGTTAATGGTGTGCAAATCGCAGCTAAGCTCTTGCCATCATGGGAAGGGGACATCTCATCCATAGTCATCTCAAAGGATGGCTTGCATGCTGTCATTGGTACTAGCTGTGGCAGACCTCCTGTATCTTTTGAGAACAGGCTACAAACTGCCAAAAGCATCTCAAGCTCTGACAATGTACGTTACAGTAGCCAGCACTCCCCCCAGTGGACTGTTGTTGGCCCATGCCTTTCTTGTGGCGAGAAGATGGGAAAGCATTCTCCACAGTGTAGTAGCTTTGCACATAGTCGACAGAACCAGCAGCCTGCTGAACAAAGTGGATTAAGAAGATCCGAGTCAGGAGTGGTTCAGAGCAGTTCAGGCATTTGGCACTCTGACGGGTCAGGCCACTTTCAAAGATCAGAACCAGGATTGGTCAAAAGCAGTTCTGGTATTGGGCAGTCTGATGAGTTACGAAGATCTGATTCAGTCTCAAGTACAGGGAAGTCTGAAGAATCAGCTGGAATGCGGAGAAGTGGCTCTGGAGGGCCCCACTCAGAGTATAGGCCTCCAATTGAGCCACAGCCAGCTATTATACTTCTTGAGCTCTACACCCTTGAGGTCAGTCATTGCATAACATGTACGATCCAGCTTTGTCTTCAAAGCTGAGCCTTTTGTGGTCTTGTAGATCTCTTCTATCAGTACCGAGATTCATTTTTTAATGCATTCAATTTGTCTTATTACAGGTGATACAGAAGTTTATGCTAAGAAAAAGCCAAGACATCACAGCCATGACACTAAATAGTGATAACACAAATCTTGTGGTGTCCACTAGTGATGGCCAGCTCCTTGTTTTCACTGACCCAGCTGTAAGTGCCTTCTCTGTCTGCTTGCAAAACTCTTTTTGCTGATTCTCGTCTATTATTGTTATTATTATTTTCTCTCTCAATGCATCCTCAGCTTCATGTGTGGAAAGACCAATTTATGTTGGTTTGAGATACTCATGATAAGTATTAAAAGGGGTTCCATTTTGTGTCTTTTCTTTTTTGATGTAATGTTTGGATAAGACATTATGTATTCTATCGAGGCAGCTTGAATGGGTGATTAAGAAGGGAGAGTTGACTGGATGATGCAGCTGAGCATTAAGGTGGTGGATCAAATGCTGCGACTTGGCTGGGAAGGAGGTGGCCTTACAGGCTATCTTTGACAGATTGAGCTTGACACTTAATTCTGAAGTTTGCTGCCCCTCCCCTTCATTTTAGTTCAGCCCTCATGTACAAGACCTCCTGTCTATTTATATCCACAGGAAATGGTCAGTCAGAACTGAATTCTGTCCCTTTGATTGATTGAGAGCTGTCTTCATCATCTTAGAATCTGTTGTGACATTGCTTTACACAGCAAGCAGAGTCATTGAAAAGCTAGTTGAAAATAAAAAAATTTCATTATTATTCTGCAGTGGGTGGTTGTTGTATAGGGTTACTATTGCTTTGATACAATTCTGAGCATTGCGTTTTATTCCCTTAACTTTTTCCATCAAGTTGTCACTCTACTGTCATGATCTTTGTCTTTGTAGAAGAATTACTATGAAATGAGACAGGCCAACTTTCTACTTGGTACACAGATCTTAAAATTTTGGTCCATGGTTGATAGGGACAAGGGAATGCAGTCTTGTCCATGGAGTTTTCGCTGGTGCACTTGATCCATTTGAGTGTGCCGAGGTGGCCAATTTCACAGCAAATATTCATGAATTGAATCCCTGCAGAAACAAACCATGGAACTTGTTAGTGTCTTTTGTGACTGGTCCCCTTATGCTCTTACAGAAGGAAACTTGTGGCAAAAGATATGTATGATTTAATGACTATGAGGGTAAAGGGTACTTGGGTGTTCCTTATATACTATGATGGTAAGGGTGAACATTGCTGTGAACACTCTTGAGCAGATTGCTATCAGCATCTCATACTGTACCCACATGTACAGTATGGGACTTTCTCACTGACAAGATTCATATCATGGACATTGTCATTAGAGCTGCATGCCATCGATTTTCATACTTTCAATTACAAACATGCAGTTGAATGGTTTTTTTCTCAGGTCATTTTCCGGATTCAAAGTCATCCTAGTGAGTGCAACAACAAGAGTGTTTGCTAAACAGCAATTGGAGGCCCCATGTTTGTGGCTTGCACCCATGGGTATGGATATCTTCCCCCCATTGCTTGCCTGATTTCTATTGGTCTTGAGCAAATGCTATATCTCCCCTTGCTGTACCAACATCAAAGATGAATTGTCATGAGTATCCTTGACCATTAGCAACCTGCCTACTTTGGCTTCCAGAGATGAATTGTCTAAAGAAGATTCACCTGCTCTTGTGATAGCAGCCTGATACTTTTTCAATAGCTGGTACAATTTCTCCAAAATGAAGGATGCCTTCTCATGAGCAATTAGATTCAGGACCTCTGAATGTTGTTGATCTAAACAAAAATAGAACTCTTCAATCACACAAGTTCATGGTTGCAATGTCCCTACTGCTCCCAAGCAATTGAATGTGATCAATTGTTGCAACAATGTTCAAACATTCTGATATGAGTTGCAATGGCATTATTGAGCTTTTTGAAGTTTACAATACATGTAAGAACCTCAATTTGAAGATGTTGATGGATGAGCGTGAAGATCTTTTTTCGGAAGCAAACCAAAACAAATATGTTGCCATTGATCAATTTGAGTTTATGGTGTTGATGCAATATAGTGGTTCACCTAGACACCGAGTCATGCTCCCAATAAACAATTTCACACCCATTTGCATTCTCGTGCTAGCTATCATTCTAGAGTAGTAAAACCAGACAATATACTTGATATTGGAGGCCATACTTTGCTTTGACACTAGAATGTTGTCAAGGAAAGAAGTAAAGAATTGCCCAAAGGAAACCCTTCCACATCTTCAACCTCAACTAGGGACCATACTCCATGTGGCTATGCATGGATTGAAATATTGAAACAAAAATGTGTTTTGGATTTTAGAGGCTTTGCAAGACAATGGGACTTGGGGAGATGATCAACTCATCATTGTTAACAATATGGTAAAGGACAAAGGCAAGCAATTTGAGGAGCTTAGTGAAGAAGAAGAATTCAAAGGAGAACACATCGAAGGTGATAGAATGTCCAAACCAATGTTGTGCAATTCTTCTTTTTAAACAAAACCTCTAGTCTTGGTTCTAACACTTTATATTGCAAGTTGAAGCAATGTCACCTTAAATGTTTTGGAACCTTCAAGAAAACATTGTTTTTTGATGTTTACATGGGTGAAGGTCGAAAACTTGGAGAAAAATGTGAGGGTTGGATTAAAGATATTTTGTTCCATTGAAAACATGATATGGTATATTTAAGGTTTTTTTACTGTACATAGTCGTAGGAAATTCCCATGTTCTTGAGAGCTTGTAAGAGAAGAATCCCATGAAATCATCATCCTCATGAAAATCATGTGAAAGCTTGTGAGAGAAGAAATCTTATGAAAGCCCATGAAAGCCGTATGTGAAAATCCCACATGTAAATACTTGTGTGAGAATCATGTGAAAGTCCCCATGGGTGGCAAATTGGGAAGCCCACATACAGTTCTATGATAATTCCTCAATAGAATGAGCATCATGGGTCAATAATTTCATGAGAATCTCATGAAAGTTGAAATTTCCTAAGAGAGTTGTTTTGTGAAAGTTTGGATTCCCGTCAAAATACCTCACCAAATAATAGTTCCATGGGAATCTTGGTGAGATAACTTTTTGGAAAAAAAATCATCTTGTGAGAGAGAAAAAAATCCAACCCACAACAAAGTCTTAAGAAAAAAACACGAGATTTTCCAAAATCAAATTACAAATGAAGGAATATAAAGTCAAGTTATGAAGTGGATGTTTTCCAAAGCAACAATTGACTATGAAAACTTCATTAGGAAATCATGTCTTTCTCTAAACACATTTATTAGTTTAAATAGCAATGTTGCATCTTCCTTCCAAAAGAGAACATCAAGATATCTTCCAAGGATTTCATTTGAATGAAAAAATCATGGGTTGAATTCAATAGTCCAATAATCAAACACAAACAATGTTGGGAGTTGAAGTGCAAACATTGTAGGAAAGAGTTTAAAATTAGGTCTATTTATCATGTTAAGGAACACTATTTTATATATTAAAGCAACAGTGGTGTTTGTTTGTCTGTCCGGGCAGTGTTTGGAAAATTCTTCCAATCACTGTCCATTCCCTGCGGTGTGCTTTGTAGAAGGGGGGGGCCCGGGTAAGTTGAGGAATTTTTTGATTTGGGAATTTCGATCTCTGTGACAGTTATTATTCAACTGACAACTGATGGACCTGGCATGTGAGAGGTTCAGGTTCAGGCATCTAGTGGATGGAGGGTGCGCCGGTGGGTGAATCATTTTGGCCCAGTGTGATTCGATGGAAATCGGTGTTCATGCATCCAGTGGATGAATGGTGCGCCAGCGGGTGCTGAATCACTTTGGCCCAGTGTGATCCGATGGAAACCATGGGATGAAACTGGGATTTCATGGATGGGGTGAAACTGCCCCCTAAAGGTCAGTTTACTTGGTCAGTAGTTTTTTTTTTTTTTTTGAGGCTTTTTCTTATCATGTTTTTTTT
>Ga0209611_10005682_pt1 | contig 20759 bp, 13 predicted proteins | sample S1TSphgellanicum_3_FD_187693 | JGI IMG/M metagenome (GOLD analysis project Ga0209611, IMG submission 187693) | Host-associated microbial communities from peat moss isolated from Minnesota, USA - S1T2_Fc - Sphagnum magellanicum MG (SPAdes) (version 2) | ecosystem: Host-associated > Plants > Peat...
ACGGCATCGGCTGGGTCACATTGACCGACACGGCCGGAGATTTCACGAGCTACACGGTGAATGTCGATTCCGTCACCCTGACCGGTGAGGCCAACGGCGTGATCACCGCGGTGGGGACCGCGGAAACCGTCGATTTCACCAAGCTTCACGACATCTCCGAGTTGTGGGATTCCGCGAGCATCCCGAACGACACGTACACCGCTGCATCCATCGTGGTGGATTACACGTCGGCGAACATATCCGTGATGTTGAACGGCAAGCCGGTCCAGGCTGAAGTCGACGACATCACGGGCCATGCCGTCACCACGATGACGATCAACATCACGCTGGACCCGTCGCATCCACTGGTCATTGTGCCGACCTATGCTTCGACCGATGCGCAGCGCCTGGCCATCAATTTCGACCTGGCGGCTTCGAACAGCGTCACCGTCACTGCCGCCGGCGCGCCGATCGTGTTCGTCAGGCCCTTCATGACGATTGCGACCAGCGCATCGGATCACAAGCCGATCGTGGTGCGCGGGCCCTTGGTCAATTCGAGTCTCGGCGAACAAACCTATTCGTTGTATGTGCGGCCTTTCTACGACGAGGTGAACAGCCTCGGCACGCTGTCGATTTTCAACACGCCGGAGACGGTGTACACCTACAGCGGTACCACGTACGTCGGTGCGCCCGGTCTCAAGGCGCTGTCGCAGGCCTCCGCCGGCGTCACCATGACGGAGGCCTACACGACATTCAAGCCGACGCCGACGCCGACGGCGGTGGCGGGCATATTCACGTCGACCTTCGTCGTCGCGGGCAGCACGCTCGAGGATTATTACACGCAGGGCTTGGAAGGCGACGTCGTCAAGCGGGTCGGCAACACCCTTACGCTGCGCGGTTCGACCCTGCAGCTCAACACCGGCGTGAGCCAGTACAACGACGCCGATGCCATCGTGCTGCTCGGGCCAAGCACCATCGTGACCGCGGAAGACAACACCACGCTCAAGAACCTCGACTACAACTCCGTGTCCGTCGGTCAGCACATCATTGCCCGAGGTATCTACTCGTTGCCGGCCAGCGGTGTGGTGACGTTGGATGCCACCGGAGCTACCAGCACCAACACGGGATCGGTGCGGTTGCAGTCGACGCAGCTGTACGGCTCGCTGGTCGCCACCGGCACCGGGAGCCTGACCTTGGATCTGCAGACCTTCGACGACTGGCCGGTCAGCAGCTACGATTTCGCCGGCAACGGGATCGGAGGCGTGATGCCCACGAGCTATGCGGTGAGCGACGGGACCGCCACCGTCCCGTCCGGATTGACCGCGGGCGAACCGCTGTTCGTCAACGGCATCACGACGCCTTTCGGTTCCGCACCGCCCGATTTCTATGCGTTCTCCATCAACACCGAGGAATCGGAACCCGCCACGTTCGAGGCCGAGTACGCCAACGTCGATGGAATTGATGCGCCGTTCGAGCCGCCCACCAGCACGCAACTGGTCCTCAAAGTGACCGATGCGAACGTAAAGACCGCGGTGATCCGCGTCGGCGCGGAATCCATCGACGTGAAGGCATCGGGGGTCGGCCCGGTGATCGTGCCCGTGGCAACTCCGGCGGCGACGCCCGGACTGCCCGACGTGTTCCTGCCGTTGTTCGCGACCGGCGCCGTCGGGGTCGGGACGCCGACCGTCACCACGGTTGCCGTCCACAACAGCTTCGCGAGCTTCGTGGCGGCTTTGCCCAAATTTTGGGCGGGTAGCGGTTCGTTGTCGCAGCAGCTCGTGGCGAGCGGAACCTACAACCGATCCACGAATACCTTTACCGCCACCACCATCGACGTCGTGAACTAAACTAACTCCCCATCATGGGGAAAGTCATCGTCCGACTGGGACTCGCCGCCGCGCTCTGCGCCGGATTCTTCGCCCCTGACCAACCCCAAGCGGCGGAAGCCGCGGCCGAGCCCGGCGCCAAACGGGCCGCCGGAACCGCGGCCGAGCCGGCAACCCAGCCGGTGGCCGAACACGCAGAAGACCCCGCCGCCAAACCGGCGGCCCAAGTTGCGGCCGACCCCTTGACCCGTCCGCGGATCTGTCTGGTGCTGTCGGGCGGCGGCGCGCGCGGCATGGCGCATATTGGCGTGCTCAAGATCCTCGAGGACCTCAAGGTTCCCATCGACTGCATCGCCGGCACCAGCATGGGCGCCGTCGTGGGCGGACTGTACGCGAGCGGCATGACGGTTCAGCAAATCGATGCGACGATGCGCACCGTCGACTGGCAGGAAGCGTTTCGCGACGCGCCGCCGCGCCGCGATCTGGCGTTCAGGCGCAAGCAGGACGACCGCAATTTCCTGGTGCGCCTGCCGCTCGGTCTGAAGCACGGCAAGATCCTGCTGCCGAAGGGGTTCATCCAGGGGCAAAAGCTGCAGGAGACGCTGCGGCAGCTGACGCTGCCGTTCAGCAACAGCACGAATTTCGACCTGTTGCCGACGCCGTTTCGCGCGGTGGCGACGGATTTGGAGAACGGCAACGCAGTGGTGATGGACAAGGGTGATCTGGCGATCGCGATGCGCGCCAGCATCTCCGCACCCGGGGTATTCGCTCCCGTCGAATTGAACGGCCGGCTGTTGGTGGATGGCGGGCTGGCGGAGAATCTGCCGATCAATGTGGCGCGTGCCATGCATGCGGACATCGTCATCGTGTCGGATGTCACGTTTCCGCTGCTGCCGCGCGCCGCGCTCGATTCGGCACTGTCCATTTCCAACCAGATGCTGGCGATTCTGGTGCGCAAGGATTCCGACCGCCAGCTCGCGAGCTTGAGTCCGCGGGACGTGCTGATCGCGCCCGACCTCGGCGGCACCACGGCCACGGATTTCTTCTCACCCAACGTCGTGATTGCGCGCGGCGAGGACGCGGCGCGCGCCGCGAGCGCGGCGCTGTTGCCGTACGCCGTCGGCGACGCCGCGTATCAACGATACCTGGCGCGGCGCGGCGCGCGCGAGCCCGGCCTGCCGACCATCAAATTCGTGCGCGTCGACGAACAGTCGAAGCGCTACGAGAAAACCATCCTGGCCGAGATGCAGCCGCTGGTCGGCAAGCCACTCGATCTGCAGGCGGTGGGCCGGGACATCACCGAATTGTACGGTCTCGGTAATTTCGAGACCCTGGACTACACGCTGGTCGATAGCGGCGCAGGCGACGACGCGGATACGGGTCTCGAAGTCCGCGCGCGGCGCAAGTCCTGGGGGCCCAATTATCTGCGCTTCGGGCTGAACCTCGAGGACGATTTCCAGGGCAACAGCCACTACAACGCGGCGGCGCGCTTCGTCCTGACCGAGATCGACGATCTCGGCGCGGAACTGCTGACGGACGTGCAGATCGGCAGCGATCCGAAGGTGGTCAGCGAGTTCTATCAGCCGCTGACCGCGGCGCGCACCTGGTTCGTGGCGCCGAGCTTGCGCGTCGAAGCGCGCGACCTCGCGGTGTATGCCGACAACATCGAGGTGGCGGATTTCCGCGATCGCGAGGCCGAGGCGGACATCGACTTCGGACGCGATCTCGGCAGCTGGGGCGAGATTCGCGCGGGCTACCATCGCACCAACGGCTCCGCGCGCGTCCGCTTCGGCGATCCGAGCCTGGTGCAGCAGCAGTACAACCTCGGCGAGTACTTTTTCAAGTTCAGCTACGATCAACTCGACAACGTACATTTCCCGCGCGAGGGACAGACCTTCACTTTGCAGTGGGACGCGAACCGAACCGACTTGGGCGCCGATATCGCCTCCGATCGGGTGCAGACGGACTGGTTGCTGGCGCGCTCCCGGGGCCGCAACACGATTTTATTCTGGACCTCGGCAGGCAGCACGCTCGACGGCCGCTTCAAGCCGACGGATCTGCCGGAGTTCTATTCCCTCGGCGGATTTTTCAATCTGTCGGGTCTCGCGCCGAATTCCCTGATCGGCCCGAACTACGCGATTGCGCGGGCGATCTACTTTCGCAAGATCGGCCGGGGCGGGGAGGGCTTCTTCGAGTTTCCCGCCTACATCGGCATGTCGCTCGAGGCCGGCAACACGTGGGAGCATCGCGGCGAGATCAGTTATGGATCCGCTCGCAAGGACGCATCGCTGTTCCTGGCGTTCGACACCTTCCTGGGTCCCGTGTATCTGGGGTCCGGCTACGACGAGCGCGGCACCGCGGCGTTCTATCTGTTCCTGGGAAGGACGTTTTAGCGGCCACGCAGCCTCGCAGCCACGCAGCTGCTAGAAATTGCGGCTTTCCGCGAGCTTCTCCACCTTGTCGAACAGCAGCGCGGGCTTGTCGCCGATGCGCGAGTATTCATGTTTGCGCGACATGTCCTCGAGAACGCGGTCGCGCTCCGCCGCTGTGAAGAACCAGTAAGTCTTTTGCCAATCGCTGCCGAGCAGCCTGGCAAAAGGATCCCGGGGAGGCAGTCGCACACGAATGCCGTACGGGCGCGGCTCCACCGGCAAGGGGCGCACCAGATTCTGAGCGTTTGCAATTCCCATGACGCTCGAAAGATAGCGGAATCGCGGGTACGCTGCCAGCGATCGGTGTGATTCGCATGCTTGGAGCCTGTCTGATTATTCCGCGAGGCGCCGGGCCGGCCGTGCCCCGCATGTCGGCTTCAGTCCATCCGGGCGATGTCCCTGGGGCCGACAGGCTGCTAGACTCCGCCGCCTTTCCACGAGGTAACCGATGGCATCGTCTTATACGGCCTCCGATATCGAGGTACTGAGCGGCTTGGATCCGGTCCGCCGGCGCCCGGGCATGTACACCGACACCACGCGGCCGAACCATCTCGCGCACGAAGTGATCGACAACAGCGTCGACGAAGCGCTGGCCGGCCATTGCGACAAAATCGATGTCAGCGTATTCAAGGACGGTTCGCTGCAGGTCGAGGACGACGGCCGCGGCATGCCGGTCGACATCCACCCGAAGGAGAAGATCAGCGGCGTCGAATTGATCTTGACGAGGCTGCACGCCGGCGGGAAATTCAACGACAAAACCTACCAGCACGCCGGCGGCCTGCATGGCGTCGGCGTCAGTGTGGTCAATGCGCTGTCGAAGCGGCTCGAGTGCTGGGTGCGGCGCGCCGGCAAGGAATACAACATCAGTTTCGCGGGCGGACGCCTCAAGACCAAACTCGAGGTCGTGGGCGACGTGCCGAAGTCGAAGTCCGGCACCACGATCCGGTTCTGGCCGGATCCGCAGTACTTCGACACCGACAAGTTCGCACTGCAGAAATTGAAGCAGGTGCTGCGGGCCAAAGCCGTGCTGTGTCCCAACCTGCGGGTCACCCTCTTCAACGAAGCCACCGGCGAACGCGACGAATGGTTCTACACAGGCGGACTGCATCAGTACCTGGTCGAAGAACTGGGCAAGGGCGAATGGCTGCCGGCCGAGACATTTTACGGAAAACGCGACGTCGACGGCGGCTCGCTCGAATGGGCGTTCGTCTGGGTGCTCGAGGCCGAGCACGGCATCACGGAGAGCTACGTCAATCTGATTCCGACGGTCGAGGGCGGTACCCACGTCAACGGGCTGCGCTCCGGAGCGGCCGACGCAGTGCGTGAATTTTGCGAGTTTCGCAATCTCGTGCCGCGGGGCCTGAAACTCTCGCCCGAGGATGTGTGGGACGGCGTGAGCTTCGTGCTTTCGATGAAGATGCGCGAGCCGCAGTTCGCCGGACAGACCAAGGAGAAGCTATCGTCCCGCGAATCCGCCGGGGTCGTGCAGGGAGTCATCAAGGACGCATTTGCGCTGTGGCTCAATCAGCACCCCGATCAGGGTGAGAAAATCGCCATGCTGGCCGTGGCGAATGCGCAGCAGCGCTTCAAGGACAGCCAGAAGGTCGCGCGCAAGCGCATCGTGTCCGGTCCGGCCCTGCCGGGCAAGCTGGCCGACTGCGTGAGTCAGGATCCGGCGCGCGGCGAATTATTTCTGGTGGAAGGCGATTCCGCCGGCGGATCCGCCAAGCAGGCGCGCGATCGCGTCACGCAGGCGATCATGCCGCTGCGCGGCAAGATCTTGAACACCTGGGAAGCCGATACCGGTGAAGTGCTGCAATCCCAGGAAGTGCACAACATCAGCATCGCCATCGGCGTGGATCCCGCCGCGGCCGACCTGTCGGGGCTGCGTTATCACAAGATCTGCATCCTGGCCGATGCCGACAGCGACGGTCAGCACATTGCAACGCTGCTATGCGCGCTGTTTCTGCGCCACTATCGTCCGCTGGTGATGGCCGGGCACGTGTATGTCTGCATGCCGCCGCTGTTCCGCATCGACGCCGGCAAAGCCGTCGTTTATGCGCTCGATGAGGCGGAGCGCGACAAGGCGCTCAAGCGCATCGCGGCGGAGAATTCGCGCGTCAAACCCGTGGTGACGCGCTTCAAGGGCCTCGGCGAAATGAGTCCGCTGCAATTGCGCGAGACCACCATGGCGCCGCAGACGCGCCGCCTGGTGCAGATGACCATCGATGCCCGCGACAGCCCCGATCAAATGCTCGACATGCTGTTGGCGAAGAAGCGCGCCGGCGATCGGCGCGAATGGCTCGAGGCCAAGGGGAATCTGGCGCGGATATGAAGGATCAGGAGCTGAATTTCGAAGGCATCGAACAGGAGCCCCTCAAGTCGTTCGCGGAACGGGCGTACCTGGACTATTCGATGTACGTGATCCTCGACCGGGCGCTGCCGCACCTCGGCGACGGCCTGAAGCCCGTGCAACGGCGCATCGTGTACGCGATGAGCGAACTCGGCCTGGCGGCCGGCGCCAAGCACAAGAAGTCGGCGCGAACCGTCGGCGACGTCATCGGCAAGTTTCATCCGCACGGCGACTCCGCCTGCTACGAGGCCATGGTGCACATGGCCCAGGATTTCGCGTTCCGCTATCCGACCGTGGATGGGCAGGGCAATTGGGGCTCGACAGACGACCCGAAATCGTTTGCCGCCATGCGCTACACGGAATCGCGGTTGACGCGCTACGCCACGCTCCTGCTGCAGGAGCTCGGCGCCGATACAGTGGACTGGGCGCCGAATTTCGACGGTTCGCTGGATGAACCCACCATGCTCCCGGCGCGCGTTCCCAATCTGCTGCTGAACGGCGGCTCGGGGATTGCGGTCGGCATGGCCACCGACATACCGCCGCACAATCTGCGCGAAGTGCTCGAGGCCTGCGTGGCGCTGCTCGACGATCCGGACTTGAGCACGCGCAAGCTCATGGCGTACATCAAGGGGCCGGATCTGCCGACCGGCGCCGAGATCGTGTCGCCGCGCGCGGATTTGGTGCAGATGTACGACACGGGATCCGGCAGTTTCAAGGGGCGCGCCACCTACAAGCTCGAGGACGGCGAGATCGTGATCGACGCGCTGCCCTTCCAGGTGTCCGGAGCCAAGATCCAGGAGCAGATCGCCGCGCAGATGCAGCAGAAGAAGCTGCCGATGGTCGAGGACCTGCGCGATGAATCCGACCACGAGAATCCCACCCGGCTGGTGATCGTGCCGAAATCCAACCGGGTCGATACCGATGCGCTGATGACGCATCTGTTTGCGACCACCGATCTCGAGCGCAATTACCGCGTCAATCTCAACGTCATCGCGCTCGACGGCCGCCCGCGCGTCATGGGCCTGAAGCAATTGCTGCTGGAATGGCTGAGTTTCCGCCGCTCGACGGTGACCCGGCGCCTGAACCACCGGCTCGCGAAGCTTAACTCGCGGCTGCATATCCTGGACGGCCTGCTGATCGCGTACCTGAATCTCGACGCGGTGATCCGCATCGTGCGCACCGAGGATCAGCCGAAGCCCGCGCTCATCAAGCGCTTCAAGCTGTCGGACGAGCAGGCCGAGGCGATACTCGAAACCAAGCTGCGCCACCTGGCGCGCCTCGAGGAAATGAAGATCCGCGAGGAGCAGACGGAGCTCGGCGCCGAGCGCGATCAGATCAACGCCATCCTGAAGAGCAAAGCGCGGCTCACCAAGCTGATCCGCGATGAGTTGCTGAGCGACGCCGAGGAGTACGGCGATGAGCGGCGCACGCGCCTGGTGGAGCGCGAGGCCGCCCAGGCGATCGACGAGACCCAACTGCTCGCCAGCGAGCCGACCACCGTCGTGCTGTCGCGCCTCGGGTGGGTGCGCGCGGCGAAGGGGCACGATATCGATGCGCGGGCCTTGAGCTACAAGAGCGGCGATGAATTCCAGGCCGCCGCGCGCGGCCGCAACCTGCAGCAGGCCGTATTCGTCGACTCCACCGGACGCGCCTACAGTCTCGACGCGCATCAGTTGCCGGCCGCCCGCGGCTACGGCGAGCCGCTGTCGGGCACGGTGGATCCGCCGGACGGCGCCACGTTCGCCGCCGTGCTGATCGGCGAACCCGACGATGTGTGGCTGCTGGCGAGCGATGCGGGTTACGGGTTCGCCGTCAAGCTGCGGGAGCTCTACGCGCGAAACCGCAAGGGCAAGGCGGTGCTGAAGGTGCCGGAGAATGCGCGGGTGCTGCCGGCGCAACCGATCGCCGGGGCGGGGGCGCTCGCGATATTCGTCAACAACGACGGCGAGGTGCTGGCGTTGCCGGTGGCGCAGATCGAAGAGATGGCGGCCGGCAAGGGGCAGAATTTTTTCGGTATTCCGGGCAAGAAATCCGCCGACCGCGACGAGTACCTGGTGGCGATGGCGGTCGTGGCGCCCGGCGAGGTGTTGACCGTGTACAGCGGCAACAGCGCGCCGATGAAGCTCAAGTTCGAGGAGCTCAAGCAATTCCAGGACGAGAAGGGCCAGCGCCGGCGGCGATTTTCGCGCGCCTACAAACAGGTCGATCGTCTCGAGGTGACGGCGGCGTGACGGCGCCCGGCCGGCGCCGCGTCAGCGCTCGCTCGACATGGTGACATCCTCGGGGGCATTCACGAAGTAGCCCTGGATGAATTCGATGCCGAGCTGCCACAGCACCGCCATGGTGTTCGCGTCCTCGACGCGTTCGGCCACCGTCTCGATTCCCTTGCGCTTGGCGGCCTCCACCAGGCCCTTGACGCGCTGCTGCTGCATTTGGTTGGTCGACAGTCCCTGCATCAGCGAACCGTCGATCTTGATGAAATCCATCTCGACATCGGCGAGCAATTTCAGGGGATCGCGGCCGGTGCCGAAATGCTCCAGGGCGAATCGGAAGCCGAGCTTGCGCAGGCTCTCCGCGAGCTCCTTGGTCTGCCGCACGTACTGATCGGCGAGGTCCTCGGTGACCTGGATGCACAGGCGCTTGGGTTCGATCTTCAGGGATTTGAGCTGCGTCTCCAGCCACGGCAGCAGACTCTTGTCGAGCAGCGTCTCCTTCGACACGCGCACGAAAATACAGGCCGCTTTGCGATTCGCGGCAAACGACATCGACGCGCCGATCACCCACCGGTCGATGTTTTTCATCAAGTCGTTGCGCTCCGCGGCGGCGATGAACTCCGCCGGCAGCACTTCGGTGCCCTGTTCGTCCAGCATGCGCACCAGCACGTCGAACATCCCCTTGTCTTCGCCGAGCAGGCTTGCGATCGGCTGCTGCACCAGACGGAAGCGGTTCTCCATCAGCGCGCTCTTGATGTGCTTCACCCAGATCTTGTCGTAGGCCTGGACGCGCGTGTCGGTGTCGGATTTGTCCACCGCATACGTCTGGTTTCCGCCGAGTTCCCGGCCGCGGCGGGTCGCACTCACGGCATCGGCGATGGCCGCCCCGACATCGGGATTGGCCGCCGGCAGCACACCCAGGCCCACGGTGACCGTGGCCGACAGGGTCTTGTCCTCGATCGCGAACACATGCTCGCTCACGCGCTTCACGACATTCTCGGCCCAGGTGTCGACGTCGCGCGGCGTGCCGCGTTCCAGCAGCACAAGGAAGCCGTTGCCGCCGAAGCGGCCGCACAAATCCATGGGCGTCAATTGCCCGCGCAGCAGGTCGGCGAGCTGCGCCATGAAGTCCTCGCTCGCGAGCACGCCGATGGCGCCCTGGATGTCGATGAAGCGGTCCGGGCGGATGTGCGCGAACTGGCGCATGCCGCCCTTCATGGTATGGGCGCAGCGCTCGCGGACCGCGGTAATCAGATAACGCTGCTGCAGAAAGCGCGTGGTGGCATCGTTCTTGACCGCGTCGGCGAGCTGCACTTCGAGATCGTGATCCTTCTTGTGCATGGCCGAAATGGCGATGCGGATCGCCGGCTCGTTCTCGTAGTCGGCGCGTGTCAGCAGCAGCTCGAGCGCCAGGCTGGAACCGTCCGAGAGCAGCGCCCGCACCTTCAGGCCGTGACCGGACCACTTGCCCTGCAGGCACGCCACCAGCGCGCCTTTGAGGGCGGGGTGCGTCTCCTGCTCGAACAAGTCCATGAGCGGCATGCCGGTGAGCGCATCGTCGCCGGAGTATCCGAACAGCTCGAGCCAGGCCCGGTTCGCATCGACGATGATGCCCTCCTGCACGTGGGTGATTGCGTCGGCGGAGCCTTCCAGAAAATTCTGCAGCTGTTCGCGGTACTCGCGCGCCGAGGACAGCGTGGTCGAAAGCGCACGCTCCAGGCGGTAGGCGCGAAGCTCGCGGCTCGCGACCCATTGCAGGCGGCTGCGGTTGGCGAGCGTCACCACGTCCTGCGCGCCCAAACGCATCGCATCGGCGATCGCGGCCTCGTCGACATGTTCGCGCATGATGAGAACCGGCATCCCCGGGGCGCTTTGCTGCTTGACCTTCATGAGCGAGCCCAAGTCGATGCCGAGTTCCTCGATGAAGGCGATCAGCATCTCAGGGTTGATCTGCGTCAACGCATCGCCGAGGTCGCGGGCGTCCGTGAGCCAGGTGCAATGCACGGGATGCCCCGCCTTGCGCAGCGTGCTATTGATCGCTTCGACGTTGTCCTGCGACTTCGTCATGACGATCATCGGAACGGCACCCTGTTCGGACATTGGCTCCCAGTCCAACTTTAAGCAAAACGGGCCCAAAGTGTACCATCAGGTATTGCGGCGATTCTGGGACCGGCGTCAATGCCTGAAGGGCAAACCTCATGGTTCGCGGCAGGGCAACCCTTAATATTCGCGGCAGGCTTTTGGGCAGGCTTTCGCCGGGCTTTCGGCGGCGAATTGGCTATGGTCCGGGGTTGCAGCTATGATACGCGCCCTCGGAAACCTGAGGGCCGTCGATGGCGAACTACAGCACGAACGAATTCAAATCCGGTCTCAAGATTCTGATCGACGGCGACCCGTACGCGATCGTCGAGAATGAGATGGTCAAGCCGGGCAAGGGTCAGGCGTTCAACCGGGTGCGGGTGCGCAACCTGAAAACCGGCCGAACCATCGAGCGCACTTGGAAGTCAGGGGACACCGTCGAAGCCGCGGACGTGGTGGATACGGACATGCAGTACCTGTATCGCGACGGCGACTTTTTCAATTTCATGGTGCCCGAGACTTTCGAGCAGCTTGCCGCGTCCAAAGAGGCGGTCGGCGAGGGTGCCCAGTGGCTGAAGGACGGCACCATGTGCGTGGTCACGCTGTGGAACGGGGTGCCTCTGCAGGTGACGCCTCCGGCCCACATGGAATTGAAGGTGATCGAAACCGACCCCGGGGTGCGCGGCGACACCGCCACCGGCGGTTCGAAGCCGGCGAAGCTCGAGACCGGGGCGATGGTGCGCGTGCCCCTGTTCATCAACGAGGGCGAGATCCTGCGCATCGACACCCGTACCGGCGAGTACCTGTCGCGCGGCAAGAACTAGCCCCGCGCGAAGCATGCGTGGCGCCCGCCTCGCGACGATCAGACAGCTCGCGACGATCAGACAGGCTGCCGGCAGCCTTTCAGGCATTGCCCACGGTGAACGCCATGCCGTCCGCCAGCTGTGGCGCGCGCAGCGCAACCGCCACCAGGCGATCGAACCCGAGGGCGACGCCCGCACAGTCCGGCATGCCGGCCTCGATAGCGGCGAGCAGGTGTTCGTCCGGCGGCGGCAGGAATTGGCCGCGGCCGCGGCGCACCTCGAGGTCGTGCTGGAAGCGCGCGCGCTGCAGGGCCGCGTCGGTGAGCTCATGAAAGCCGTTCGCCAGTTCGATGCCGTCCAGGTAGCACTCGAAGCGCGCCGCCACGGGGGGAGGCCCGGGTTTCAGCCGCGCCAACGCGGCCTGCGAGACGGGGTAATCGTAGATGAAACTTAAGGAACCGTGCCCGAGCTGCGGGCCCACCACGAGTCCCATCAGCAAATCGATCGTGGCATCGCGGCTCAGGTCGGCTGTGCACACGATGCCGTGCCGGCGCACCGCGTCGTCAAGTTCGGCGTGGCTCGCACCATGCGCGCCGACGATTCCGGCGTAGCGCTCGAGCGCTGCCGCGTGGCTCAGGCGCTCCGCTGCTTCAAGTTCGCGGTAGGGGCCGAGCAGATGGGCGATCAGCGCCTCCACTTCCTGCATCAACGCCGCATCGTCGAACCCGACGCGGTACCATTCGACCAGCGTGAATTCCGGATTGTGCCAGCGGCCCCGCTCCTCGTCGCGAAATGCCTTGCAGATTTGATAGATATCGCCGCTGCCCGCCGCCAGCAGCCGCTTCATGGCAAATTCCGGCGAGCTGGCCAGATAGGCGGGGGCCGGCAGGCCGCGGCCCGAAACGCGTAGCGATTCGATCTGGGGGTCGGTGACGGCGGCGGCGCTGAGGAGCGGCGTTTCCACTTCGAGGACGCCGCGCTCGGCAAAGAACTCGCGCGTCGCAGCCAGCATCGCGGCACGGCACCTCAGGGCGCGCAGGTCCGCCGTCGGCCGCCAGCTCATGCGAGCACGCCCATGTCCGCCGCCGCACGCCTGCTCATGCGAGTACGCCCATGTCCGCCGTCGCATGCCAGCTCATGCGAGCACGTCCAAGTCCGCCGTCGGCCGCCAGCTCATGCGAGCACACCCGGGTCCGCCGCAAGCACGCCAGCTCATGCGAGCACACCCAAGGACTGTCCCAGCCGCACCATACCGCCCGCCTGCGCCCGCGCGTTGAAGCGCGCGCGCTGCGCTTCGAACAGCAGAATGACGGTCGAGCCCATGTTGAAGCGGCCGAGTTCGGCGCCCTTCTGCAGTGTGGTCGGCGGCGCCGGAATCCGCGTCAGCACGCGCCGCGCCGCCGGCGTGATGTCGCCGGCCCAGACGGTCGCCATGCTGCCCACATTGAGAGCCCCTACCATGACCAGTGCGAACTGGCCGAACGCGGAGTCGAACAGCGTCAGCACGCGCTCGTTGCGCGCGAACAGCCGCGGAACGTGCTGTGCGGTCGCCGCGTTGACGCTGAACAGACGCCCGGGGACATAGACCGTCTCGCGCAGTTCGCCGGACAGCGGCATATGAATGCGGTGGTAGTTGAAGGGCGCGAGGTAAATGGTCGCAAAGCTGCCCCCCTCGAACCGCGCCGCCCAGGGCTGCGCCGCCAGCAGCTCGTGGAGCGTATAGTCGCGGCCTTTGGCCTGCAGCAAACGACCGCCGTCGATAGGCCCCGCCTGGCTGATGCGGCCGTCGACCGGACTCGCGATGGCGTCGGGGTCGCGGACGATGACGCGCGCGTCACTCTTCAGGGCGCGCGTAAAGAATTCATTGAAGCAGGCATAGCCGCCGGCATCGCTGTCGGCGGCCTCGCTCATGTCGACGGGATACAGCTTGAGAAAGCCGCGGATCAAAAAATTCTTGAACCACGGCGTGCGTACCCGGGTCGCCGCGAGAACCAGCCGCGACAGTCCATGCTGCGGCAGCAGGTACTGCAGCCACGCGAACAGCCGGCCGCTCACGAACGACCGTCCGGCAGCCGCGACAGCCCCTGTTTCGGGCGCAGGTACTGCAGCCAGGCGAACAGCCGGCCGCTCACGAACGACCGGCCAGCATCCCGTGCGCCTGCACGATGTGCGCGAAATCCTCCTGCAATGCGTTGACCGTGAACGGTCCCGTCAGGATGGCGGCCAGACGCCCGGCGGGATTGAGCACGAAGATCGCGCCGGAATGATCCACGGTGTAGTTGCCGTCGGTGGTCGGCTGGATGACCGCCGCGACGCCCCATTGCGTCGCCAGCGCTTCGATGCTCGGCTGATCGGCGGCGGTGAGGCCGATGAAATGCGGATCGAAAAACGGCACGTACCGCGCCAGTTGCGCGGGTGTGTCGCGTTTCGCGTCCACCGACACGAAGATGACCTGCGGCACAACCGACGCGTGGGCGGCGCGCAGGCGGTTTTCGAACGCCGCCAAGGTGGTGAGCGTCGTCGGACAAAAATCCGGACAATTGGTGTAGCCGAAAAACAGCAGCGACCAGTGCCCGCGCAGCCCGGCGGACGTGAACGGACGGCCTTGCTGGTCGAGCAGGCTAAAATCCGCGATGCTGCGGGCGGGCGCGATCCAGGTGCCCGTGGCCAGGTCGACCGCGGGTGCCGGACGGTGCCAGAGGAGCGAGGCGGCAAACCCGGCAACCAACGCCAAGATCAGCCCCAGGGACCAGAATTTCGATTGAGATGTCATGACTCGATTATCCCACATAGCCGCAGCGGCCGCGGGCGACGGGGCCGAAACCGTGGGCGCCGCCATCGATCGCGTGGCACGCGCGCTGCGCAAGGCCCGTGTGTACTTCGGGCACGGCACCGACAACGCCCGCGACGAGGCGGCCGAGCTCGTGTTCTTCGCCGCAGGCCTGCCGCACACGCAGGGCGCCGGCGCGTACCCGAAGCGCCTGACCCCGCGCCGCGCGGCACGCATCGAGGCATTGCTGGCGCGGCGCATCGCCCTGCGCCTGCCGTTGCCGTACCTGACGCACCGGGCGTTCTTTGCCGGACTCGAGTTGTACGTGGATGAGCGCGTGCTGGTGCCGCGCTCGCCCATCGCGGAACTGGTGCTGCAGCGATTTCGTCCCTGGGTGCGCGCCGGCCGCGTGCGCCGCATTCTGGATATCGGCACCGGCTCCGGCGCGATCGCGGTCGCCTGCGCGGCGGCCTTTCCGCGGGCCGTGGTCGATGCCGTGGACATATCCACAGGCGCGCTGGCGGTGGCCCGGCGCAACGTGCGCCGCCTGCAGCTGGAAAAGCGCGTCAACGTGTTCAAGTCGGACCATTTCCGCGCCGTGCAAGGCCGCCTTTACGATATCATCGTCAGCAATCCACCCTATGTCGGGCGCGCGGAGATGCGCCGGTTGCCGCGCGAGTACCGGCATGAGCCGCGGCTCGCTCTCGCCTCCGGCGCCGACGGACTCGACGCGGTGCGGGCGATCGTCGCGGGGGCACGACGCCATCTCGGCCGCGACGGCATTTTGGTCGTCGAAGTCGGCAATACCGAACGCGCGCTGCTGCGCGCTTTTCCCCGCGCGCGGTTCGTGTGGCCGGAAATCTCGAGCGGCGGCGTGTTTCTGTTGCGGACGCAAGACTTGGAGTAGCAGTGGCGGGCAATACCTTCGGTCGCTTATTCACGGTGACGAGCTTCGGCGAGAGTCACGGCACGGCGCTCGGCTGCGTCGTCGACGGCTGCCCGCCCGGCATGGCGCTGTGCGAGTCCGATTTGCAGGAGGACGTCGAGCGCCGCCGCCCCGGCACCTCCCAATTCACCAGCCAGCGCCGCGAGCCCGACACGGTGCGCATTTTGTCCGGGGTATTCGAGGGGAAGACGACCGGTACGCCGATCGGTCTGCTGGTGGCCAACGAAGATCAACGGTCGCGCGACTACGACAAGATCAAGGACCGCTTTCGCCCCGGACACGCGGACTATACGTACAATCAAAAGTACGGCTTTCGCGATTACCGCGGCGGCGGCCGCTCCTCCGCGCGCGAGACCGTGATGCGCGTGGCGGCCGGGGCCATCGCCCGCAAGTACCTGCGCGAGCGCTACGGTGTCGCCATTTCCGGTTACCTGGCGCAGATCGGTCCGCTGATCCTGGACCCGGTGGATCCCCCGAGCGCGTACCAGAATCCCTTCTTCTGCCCCGATCCAGGCCGCATCCAGGAAATCGAGGATTTGATCTGGAGCATCCGCGAGGCCGGCGATTCGTTGGGCGCACGCGTCACCGTCATCGCCAAGGGCGTACCCCCCGGATGGGGAGAACCGGTGTTCGAGCGTCTCGACGCCGATCTCGCCGGCGCCATGATGGGAATCAACGCCGTAAAGGGGGTGGAGATCGGTGCGGGCTTCGCCGCGGTCGTGCAGCGCGGTTCCGAGCATCGCGACCCGATGACCCCGCAGGGCTTCAAGAGCAACCATGCGGGCGGCATTCTCGGCGGGATTTCCTCGGGCCAGGATATCGTCGTGAGCCTCGCCCTGAAGCCGACCTCGAGCATCACGCTGCCCTGCGACACCATCGACGTGCACGGCAAACTTACCGAGGTCGTGACCACCGGGCGGCATGATCCCTGCGTGGGGATCCGCGCGACGCCGATCGCCGAGGCGATGCTGGCGCTGGTACTGATGGACCATGCCTTGAGGTTCCGCGCGCAGTGCGGCGACGTGGAGCGCAGCACGCCGGTCATCACCGATCGTGAATGAGCCCGCCCGCCTGCGGATCGCCGTCGTGGGTGTGTCGAGCCTGATCGGCGAGGCCGTGGTCGATGAATTGCGCGCCCGCAAGCTGCCGTTCTCCGAGCTGCATGCGCTCGACGATGAACGCAACGTCGGACGCGCGGACGCCGAGCTCGCCACGGGCGATGTGGCCGCGTTCGATTTTTCGCGCGTCGACCTCGTGTTCTTTTGCGGGCGTGCGGCGCTCGCGGAGCGCTACGCCGAGGCGGCTGCCGCGCATGCCTGGGTCATCGACGGTTCGCACGCGTTTCGCTCGCGCCCCGACGTGCCGCTGGTCGTGGCCGACGTCAACCCCGGCGTGCTGCAGGCGGTCGGCAAGTGCGGTCTGATTGCGCTGCCCGGCAGCGCCAGCGTGGCGCTCGCCACGGTGCTCGCGCCGCTGCATGCGCTGGCCGGCGTGGTTCGCGCCGAGGTGGCGACCTATCACGCCGTCTCGGGCGGCGGGCGCGGCGCGATGGACGAGCTCGCGGCGGAGACCGTCGCCATGTTGAGCGGCAAGCAGCCCGCCGGCAGGGCGTTCGGCCGGCCGATCGCCTTCAATGTCATCCCCCAGGTGGACAGCATCGAAGTGGATGGGGTGTCGCGCGAGGAACACCGGCTGTGGGAGGAAACGCGCCGGGTGCTCGCCCTGCCCGATCTCGCGATCAACGCGACCGCGGTGCGGGTGCCGGTGTTCTTCGGCCATGGCCTGGCCGTGCATGCGAGCTTCGAGCGCGCCGTGAGCGTCGAAGCCGCGGCGAGTGTGCTGCAGCGCGCCAACGGAGTCAGTTTGATCGCCGCCGACAGTACGCTCGAGTTTCCAACCCCCGCCACCTTGGCCACGGCCCCCGACAAGGTCTATGTGGGCCGGCTGCGGGCCGATGCGACGCGGCAAAGCGCTCTGAATTTCTGGGTTATGGCCGATAATGTTCGTAAATGTGCGGCACATAACGCAGTTTCGGCAGCCCAGATTTTGGTAAATACACCCCAGTAAGTTATAGTTATTGGCTGATGTGAGAGGCAAGTGAGAATTCGATTCCAAGTCCCTATGGCAGAATGATTTTACCGCTTGCCTAGCAGAATCCTGGGAGTAGAGATGTCCGTGACGATGACCCGCCTATTGCTGCTGGCGTGCCTGCTGTCTCCCGCCTGCCTGTGGCCGTCGCTGTCTTGGGCGCTGGGCTTGGGCGAGATCCATCTGAATTCCGCGCTCAACGAACCCTTGAGCGCCGACATCGATTTGATTGCCGCCGGACCGGATGAGTTGGCTGCACTTCGCGCGAGCATGGCCGACCGGGACGCGTTCACGCGCTATGGCATCGATCGCCCGCCGATGCTGTCGAGCATCACCTTCAAGGTCGGCAAGGGCAAGAACGGCCGCGATGCGCTGCTGGTGCGCTCGAGCGACGCGATCGCCGAACCATTCGTCACGTTTCTGGTGGAAGTGAATTGGGCGCGGGGCCGCTTGTTGCGCGAGTACACGGTGTTGCTCGATCCCCCGGTGTACTCGCCCGGCGAGACCGCGAGCACCGCGGCGCCGGTGGCTGCACCGACCGCGGTTGCACCGCTGCAACGACCACCGGTGCAACGCGCGCCGGTGCAACAGCCCGCGCCGGCGCCGAGGATCGCACCCGCAGTCAGCCATTCGAGCGCCGCCGGCTCCTCCGGCGGCGGCGCAGCCGGTGGCGGCGAGAACGTCGGTCCGATCACCGGCAACACCTATCGGGTGGCCGAGGGCGATACGCTCATCAAGATCGCGCGCAGCCTGCGCGCCGCCCCGCAAACGCCGGCGAACATCGATCAAACCATGATGGCGCTGTATCGCGCCAATCCCGACGCCTTCGGCGGGAACATAAATATCCTGAGGCGCGGCGTCGTATTGCGCGTGCCGGGCGCGGACGACATTGCGGCGCTCAACGAAGCCGAGGCCATGGGCGAAGTGCATCGCCAGATGGATACCTGGCACGCGGCGGGCGCAGCGCCGCCTAACGGGCATCTGCGTCTCGTCACACCGAACGCGGGCGGCACGGGCGCCGGCACTGCGGCCACCGGCAGCAATGCCCCCGCCGGCGACAACCAGGGTCTCAAGGACCGCGTCAAGGATCTGGAGTCGCAACTCGCCGAAGCGCATCGGTTGCTCGACATCCGCAACGGCGAATTGAGCGCCTTGCAGCACAAGCTCAGCGCGCCGCCCGTGACGCCGCCGGCGGCAACGCCGCCTGCGCAGAGCGGCGTGATGCATCCCGCCCCGCCTGTTCAATCTCCCGTCGCCAGCGCGCCGCCGGTCACCGCAGTGCCTCCGGCCGCCAGCGCGCCGCCGGCCACCGCTGCGCCGCCGGTCGCCGCAGCGCCGCCGGTTGTCACGCCTACGCCGCCTGTGTCCGAGCCCAAGAAGCCGATCGTAGAGCCTCCCGCCGACAGCGGCTCCTGGATCGACTGGGTGGCGGGACATTGGTGGGTGCCGGCCGCGGTCATTCTGGCGTTGATCGCCCTGCTTGGCAGCGCGATGTGGAGACGGCGCGACGGCGGCATCGCGGACATCAACCGGGTGTTGGCCGAGGCGGAAGCGGCCGGCAGACCCGCGGGCTCGCGCAAGGGCGAGGATTCCTTCGTGGTCGAGGAGTCCGGCGAACACAAAACGCCCTCCTTTGAACCGCTGGCCCTCGGCGAGGCGCACGCGGATTTATTGAAGTCCCCCGAGGACACCATATCGAGCGAAAGCGCCGTCAATCTCGACCAGGGCGATCCCATGGCCGAGGCCGATTTTCACATGGCCTATGGTCTGTACGATCAAGCCGCCGACCTCGTGCGCATTGCGCTCGAGCGCGAACCGGACCGGCGCGATCTGCGGCTCAAGCTGCTCGAGATTTACTTCGTCTGGGGCAACAAGGAGGCATTCCTGCAGACGGCGAAGAGCCTGGAAGCGTCGCGCGACCACGCTGCCGCGGGCGAGTGGGACAAGATCCTCATCATGGGCAAGCAGATTTGCCCCGACGATCCGCTGTTCGCCGCCGCCTCCGCCAGCGCCCGCGGCGCGGGCGCCCTGGTCGACCTGAATCTCGAGGGCGGTGAAAACCGCGTCGATATCGATCTGTTCGGCGATCCGGAAGGTGAGCGCAGCCGCTTGGATCACTCGGTCGAGAAGCACGACGCGGTGGCCGGCGGCGGCCACGACTCACCGAATTTGCACGCCGAGTCCGATCTCGACTTCACGTTGGACGCCCCGGAACGCGGCGCCGATCAATCGCCGACGCGCGAGATGCCACAGCGCGATGAACCCACCGTCGAGTCGGAGCTGATGGGGTTCGATGGCCCCACCACCGAATCGCCGCAGTTGCGCGAGGGCGCGCGCGGCCGCGGCAGAGCCGATCAAACCGCCGAGGTGGAAATCGACGATCTGGGCCTCGATCTCGATGCGCTCGAAGATACCGGCGCACCGTCGATCAGCGAATCGCAGCTCGAGGAAACCGATCACCCGACCGAGGCGCCGACCATGGTGGCGGGCCTCGACGAGAAGTCGCGGCGTCTGATGGCCGAGGCTGAGAGCCGCGCCCGCGAGCGCGACCTGACGGAGTTGGAGCGCGAGTTGGAAGCCTCCTTCGTCGCCGATCTCGGGCTGGATCACGAAGAAGCCAAGACCGCGCTGCTCGCGCCGGAGTCGGCACCCACCGTGCAGATGCCGCGCGATTTCGATTTCAGCCCGACCTCGAAGATCAAGGGACCGGAGTTCTCCGAGGGCGCCGGCGTCGAGAGGCACGACGTCGAATCCACGTCGCGGCTGCAGGGTCTCTCCGCCGGCGAGAGCGTCGACCTGGATCTGGATCGCCTGGCGACCGCGCTCGGAAGCGGCGACACCGTCGAGCAGCCGCGTTCCGAAGACGATCTGTTCTCGAGCGAGGTATTCGAAGCCACCCAGCGCAGCCGCAAGGTCGATCTGGACGTCGGCGAGTCGATGAACGGCACCGAGGTGCCGACCAACAAGCTGCAAACGATCGCGGCGGCCAGCCCGACGTCCAAAATCCCGACCTCCGATCTCGGACTGCCGGAGTTGGAGCCGGTCACCATGAGCGAGGTGGGCACAAAACTGGACCTGGCCCGGGCCTACATGGATATGGGCGATCCGGAGGGTGCGCGCAGCATTCTCGAGGAAGTCGTGCAGGAAGGCTCCACCAGCCAGAAACAAGAAGCGCAGCGCCTGATAGAGACCTTGCCCGGCTGAGGTGATGCCACGAGGCCCGGTACCTGCTCGATTTTTCGTCCGGCTGAGGTGATGCCACGAGGCCCA
>Ga0209611_10005685_pt1 | contig 20754 bp, 13 predicted proteins | sample S1TSphgellanicum_3_FD_187693 | JGI IMG/M metagenome (GOLD analysis project Ga0209611, IMG submission 187693) | Host-associated microbial communities from peat moss isolated from Minnesota, USA - S1T2_Fc - Sphagnum magellanicum MG (SPAdes) (version 2) | ecosystem: Host-associated > Plants > Peat...
TTTTTTTTATTGATGTGCAATTTGTTTTAAATTTTTTTTTTTTTTTTTTTTGTTGCAGTGAAGGACATATTTTATTTCTTGAAAAGTATGTGATAAATATGTCTTAATAAATATATTTTCAACTTTCTATTATAATCACACCTCTTGAATATGTCGATATTTATATCCCCAAAAGCAAAGGAGCAAAAAAAATTTGGAAGTAAATTTATAGTTGTGAATTTCTGGATAATGGTTAAAACAAATTTGGGGGATTTTAAATTTTAAAAAAAAATTCCCAAAAAATGGAAAACAAATTGCCAAAGTTCTTGAAACCATAAAATTAAATAAAAAATTGATGCCTATAATGTAATTGAAACTTGAGACTCTTGCTCAAAGGTTTATTTAAATGAATTTTTTTTGAATTTTTTGACATGAAATCATGAAATATATTCTTATTAGTGATATCCAATGAATTTCAAAAGAAATCCACATGCCCCAAAATGACATTGTTTTTCATGTTTCCATGTGATGGGTAGCAAAGAATATAAAATTTGATCTTTAGTAATTTATCAAAATATTTGGTCATACAATTTGGAATTTTAAAATATTTTATATTCAATCAAATTTAATGAATTGAAAAATATTAAAAATATTAAAATTCACTACTCACAATAAAATTTGATAAAAAAATTAAATTAAATTTTTATGTGTATAAATTAATAATTATGACATTTAAATAGTTTTAATATTTTTATAAAAAATTTAAATGTTGAAAATAACATTATATATTTCGTAGAAAACATATTTTAACTAAAAATATTTTCTATAATTACAAATAAATATAACACAACATTTATACCAATTTTTATTGATTTTTTATAATTTTTAAAGGTGGGGAAATATTATGTATATACCAAAAAAACCATGTTGATTTTAAATATGTTTATTTACAAAAACATTTATGAAAAAAAAGAAAAAGAAAATCTTTAAGATATCATTGTTGTTTAAATGTATGAAATAGTGAAGATTCAAATGCATTTTTAGTCAAATTACTTGATATTTAAGAATGTAATTTATTTATTTTCAATTGGACAAAGTATGAAAAAGATAATAATGGTTAAAGTTGGGTATTTTTGTATGTGACAAAGGATGATGTGAGATAATGTTGTAAATTTGTCCTATATGTTTTGTCAATAAGTTCAACTTTGGAAACTATATAACTAGGTGAAATAGTATTAGTCTACACACAATACATTTGGACTAGAAATATTCAAAATAAAAATATTACTTGTGACAAGCCAATAAAAAAACTTGTCACCAAAAAAAAAAAAGATCCTACTTGCCTACCTACTTACCTATGCCTACCTACCTATTCCTACCTACACATTCCCACTTACCCACCTACCTATTCCTACCTACCAAATGGCTAGATTAAATTGAAATATAAAATATATTTGATGGAATTTACAACTAGGACAAAAATACAACTAGTGAATAAGCAACATGTTTATATTCACTATATAATCATGTAGTCACGAATGGTATTTACGATTACAAACCTTTGGTCATCTTGAAGTTCTCAATTCTACACTCATTGTTATACTTAACCATTAAAAACCTCAAGAATCAAATGGTGGACATGGGTTTCACCAAATGGCCCAAGTTTATAGATAGGTTGTTCAATGCCCTTACAACACAAAAATCATGTAGGGTTGCAACAAAAGTAATACAGCTATCAATGGTTTTCCAAGAATCATATTAAAATTTATGAAAGACTCCTTAAATTCAAAAAGATCTCTTGTAAAATCTTTAACATGAATGTAACATAGTTGATTACAACAATGGTGTTCAAATGCATCTCATCCGTTGTAAAATTCAAAGAGCTTGTAATTAGACAAAGGTGATGAAACAACAAAACAAGACGCATAACACAAGCTTGAAAATAGATAACCAAAAAAATAGAATAGCTTTTAAAACGAAGGTGATGGAATAATTAAACAAGACACATAGTGTGATCTTGTAAAAAAGTTGGGGGAGCTTTTGAGATGATGGCAATGGAACAACAAAACAAAACACATATAGTGAGCTTGAAAAGAACTTGCAAAAAAATCAAGAAGCTTTAAAGATACAACAAAACAAAACATAGAAGATTAACTTGACAAAGCTTATAAATCTAGAAGGACAACAACGATAGATTTGGAATTGAAACATCAATTGTATCTGGCACATGATGTGAAGGCATTGGTATTAACAAGTTTCAAGTACACTTTCCATCTCTAATGAGTTTAATATGAATGTAGGATGACAATGCTAGCGTTCCTGTGGTAGGACACATAATGAACCAACCCAAAAGTTTTTTGCAAACTCTAACCCTAATGTTAGCCTCGTTTGACATTTGATGCCTAATAGTAGGTTTGAATGATGTTTTCCTTTTAGGAGATAGTGTTGGGGCTATTCTTGTTGTTGGAATACAAGGGAATGCTTTATAATTTTGGACCCCATTGTATTAAACGTGGTTATGTTAATGCCTAAATTGATGATACATCAAATTTTTAAAAAATATTTTGAATTGGTTTAGATGAAAAAAAATTAAGTTTTTTTTTATGTTGAATGCACACATGGAATATCTCCCCAATGGTTTGGGGATTGAACATATTCAAGTGGATTTAGGGAGGGGTTTGTTAAGAAAACCCCATGTGACCACTTTCTCATGTGTGAGGTGTCCTACCCAAGGGATAAATCTCATTCGAGATCAGCCTTCCTAGCTTAGTTGGGCTAATTTTGAAAACTCAATTAAAAGCTAACCCAAGAATTCCAACAATGAATTCCTTTTTAATTTGCTACCCATTTTCAAAAATCCTTATTTGAAGAATCACAAATTGAATTCAATTTTGCATTAATTCATGTCAAAAGTTTTTTTTTGATCAGTGAAGTTTCAAACCCAACCTTGGGTAGCACTTGCATAATCATGTATGAGTTCAATCTAGCTTTCCTATTTCATCATCTTTTGCTTGATTTAGGCTAAAGGTTTTATTGAAGAATTGTGAGTTTGTAACTTTGAATCTAACAACTGGATTTGGAATTCAATTCATGGATGGGTAGATTGGACCAAATTTTTAACTATGGTTCAAATAGAGGTAAAATGGTTGTAAATGGGCTTACCCTCATAGGGTTAATCAATAAAGGGCGTTGCCTTTTTCCATGGTGCTCTTTTGCCCACATCTCCCTTTGGTTATTTTCCTCAACCAAATTGTAGTTATCTGAAGTTCAGAAATTGCCACGGCATTGGACCTCAAATTATGTAAAATGATGGCATAGTGGTACACTTGTTTGCAGGCTTTTGGTGGGAGACCCCAAAAATTACAAATATGTGTGACATCTTGAGTTTTGTTGTTTGCCAAATCATACGTTAGCATGGAGGAATTTCTATTCTTGGTCTTCAATTGTTTTCCCATGTTGTAGAAAAGATCATCACAAACAGTGCTCCGACACCCACAAAAGTTCAATTGGGGGTAGGGGAGATGTATATAAGTGTACAATGTCCTTCCTCCTTAAGAAGCTGAAGTTCAATCGGGGATGAGTCCCTGAGTAACGTCTTTCCTCCTTTAGAAGCTATGGTCATTGGAGACTTGGAGTGTGTGCTTGGAAAGCCAATTCTATGTTGATATTGTCAAAGTGTTGCCCAATGTCCACAACTTTTTGTCATCATAGGTAATCATTGCTAGAGAGATAGAACAAAAGCTGGGGCCCGGGGATGATGAAAGGATTGAATATTAGTACATGGGTCTACCTATGGAAGAAATTTTGGTTTTGGAATAGCCATTCTAGGTTGGTAGTCCTAAATTGCCATTTTGGGTTCTAAAAGAAAATGGGGATTGTTAAGGACCATTCAGGTTTCTCAAGTTCACAACTTGGAACCCATAAGGCTTTACACTTGGGCTTTACAATTATGTTTAACAGCACAGCATTGAAACAGTTGAGCTTGGAATAGCAGTATCCTTACTATGTAGCCTCCCATTGCCTAATAAGTGGGGTGTGACTTCCCACATTAGAGAAGTCTGAATGCAAATGAAAACTAGGTTGTGTTGAATGTGGTGTGCCACAATGTCCTTCATGCTTAGAAGCCACATCCTGAGTTCTAAAGAGGTTCCCAATAATTATTAGTGTCAAATAAAGTGTAGCTGTGTGAATGTCTTTTTTTGGTTTGAACAAGTAATACAGAATTCATAGTTCACTTCATTCCACATCCCACTTTTGTTGGGTCTCTAGGGGTTCCTTTGCTCACAATATCTCCCCCCCAAGTACTAGGGCCGATATTTTAGCACCCTGGGGTACCTACCAGTGTGGGGATGGGTATTTGTTTATTCATGAAGTATTAACTGGGTATCAGACCAGGTGGTATATGCATATATGCCCGTTGGTTCTTACTATTTCAAAAATTTGAATACCCTTCATACCTATCATTTTTTGAAAGTTAACACCCGTCCTCACCTCATAACTGGTGATTCTAAAATTTCAAATATCCATAATCGGACCTTACTTGGGAACAATAACAATGTAAGGTGTCTCTAAAAAATCCAGATCAATAGCTGTTTCATACTTGAATTGTGTTACTTTTAGATTGAAAGAAAAAAACCTCTTTAGGTTTTCACACTTGAATTGTGTTACCTTAAGAAAAAAAACTGTTTAGGTTCTCTAAATTGTTAGAAATAATCAGTATGCATTTTGAGTTGTGATTGCTGCTTGTACATTTAGGTAACACATGTATTCAAGCTTGCAAAACATTAAATACTTGGCAAAGACCCAGCTTTGTAGAACATTGTTAAAGACTTGGCATGTGTTTTTAAAAGGGTCTTTCAAAAACCTTGATAAAAAACCTCTTTTAACCATCCAGGTTTCTGTTAAAGAATTAAGTCTTATACCTGGTTAATCATATATCTTAACCCTCGCTCCCATCTCATAATTGCCCCTCTTTGGATTTCTAAGATCTGGACCCAGGTGATTCTTTAAATCTCCTAAAAATAAAAGAACCATACTTAAATGATTCTTTGAAATTTTTATTTCCAAATACTCGAACCCAACTATTATCAAAAAAATCACATTGGTACCCACCTACCCTTTGACTTCCTCTATCCATTTGTCTATTGCCCCTACATCCACTTCCCATTTGCCAGCCCCACATCTGCTCTCCATTTTCCATCCTTACATTCATCCATCCATTGGGTGTCACCCTCCTAAAGAAATCAGTGCGATCTTTATGGGGTGTGAAACCTCAGGCTGGGTCCCTCATTTCTACACAGCCCCACTCCCCAGGCTCTACACTACACATAATCACTTATACCCTACGGTTCGTCCCTGGTTCTAGTCTTCTTTTCCAAAATTCTGATTCTGTTCCAGTTCCGAACATAAATGGAATTAGGAACCTGATTCTGATACCAAAACCAGTTCTAAAAACCAGACCCTGCTCTGATTCAGTTTTTCCTAACCAAAACCTGAACCAGCATTTCTAACCGACTGAACCAGGTACCTGCCCAACACTGGTAATGACCCTGGCCTTTATGGCGGGTTCAAACTTCAAAGGAAAAACGTCCCTTGACCTTGACGGATCTAAAGTTATCATCCAAATGCATGCACTTCGATGAAACATGCCCATCCATCATATGCAAACATTGTATTTTAGATGTCACTCGCACATTGAAATATCACTCACACATTGGGTGAAGTTCAAGCCAAAATATTAAGGCCGCATCTTTACACCAATATGAAGTCTCTTTAGGAAACCCTAAACCCATGAAATCCACAAAATTTAATATTTGCCCTATGGACAGAGCCCAATAAATAAATTATTATCCTGTCAACCCCAACACACCCGCCCCCCAAAAAAGGGCCTTTGGGGTCCTGGCAAATTCCAATACTGCAGGGACCAAGTAAAGTTATACCTATGTTTTTGGGCGGGAATTTGGCAGACCAGGATTTTGTTTGCCTGGGGATTAAAAAATATGCACAGGATTCAATGGGTGCTATTTTGTAAAGGAAAGTGCAGACATTTTGCTGATTTAAAGAATATGAGGAATGGGATGATTGGGTTAGACATATTTCTTCTTTTTCAAAGGCTACACGAAAAAAAGTCCCAACAAAGATTTGTGAGGAGAAAAAGGGAGAGACCATAGGATTTTATTTTATTTTAAAATTAAATCCTGAGCAGGGGGGGACCACAAATTGTCAATTGAGATACTATTAAAAAAAGAACACCCGTTCAAGAAAATTACTAAAAAATTCAGATCACTGTTTATCCATGCATATACACCCAAGTGCATGAGAAGTTTTCTCCAAGGCCAGTAGTTGAGCTACTACCTAGTAGCAAGATACAAAACCAAATTTGAGCCAAAAGAATGGGCAAAGAAATGGCAGTTTTGCTTATATCCTACTCTTTCACAAGTACCTGCAATACTGCTGCAGTTGTGTAATTTGCATATGAAGGAAAGAATCGCAATCCAAACAAAGTGTGGTTGTGACTACGCCTCCAACAACATAGGTTACACTCCATGTAAGGAGATGTTGCACATGTATGAAGAACTGGATCATAGTTTGCCAACATCACCTCTCAGCATGTTTCACAAGAAAGGCAGATTCTGTCCTTACCTAAAGAAATACTTCATGTAAGGAGATGTTGCACATGTATGAAGAACTGGATCATAGTTTGCCAACGTCACCTCTCTGCATATTTCACAAGAAAGGCAGATTCTGTCCTTACCTAAAGAAATACTTCATGTAAGGAGATGTTGCACATGTACGAAGAACTGGATTATAGTTTGCCACCGTTGCCTCTTGGCATGTTTTCACAAGAAAGGCAGATTCTGTCCTTACCTAAAGAAATCCTAGAGTTCACACTACAACTGAAATCCTCCCCCTCAAATTTGAATGCCTATAGTGCTCCATTTCTTGGGTACAACAAACATGTAAAGTACTATTACTAGACATAATTATTAACAGAACAAAGGTTCAGGCCATTTCAACAAACATATGTATCAGTATTACTATGCTTAATTGCTAACAAGACAAAGGTCCAGCTCATTTCAAGATACATATACATCACAAATAACATGCTTCATTACTTGGGCTCCATGCTACTGCTACCAGTGATGATCAACCGAGGAAAACTTGAATTAATTTTGCAAAAATTAAGTTCCATTCAAGTGAAAATATGGAATGACATTGCATGCAATTTGAATTGAATTTATTTTTAATTAAAAAGAAATGTAATGCAAATGGGTGCAAAGTATTGAAAATCTGTTCTCATTATGGTGTTGGAAAAAAAAATTCTGAAAAGACACAGATTTGAAAAAAACACTTTTTCATTCCTCTTTATTTGAGAATTGTCCAAAGCACTACTTATGGAACTGTTTGGAAGAAACTTCTGAAATCTGAAGTTGTCCTACCTAAACCATATCATCCTCATTGGAATCAACAAACCAAAGTCCAGGCTAAATTCAGTCACTTTGACATTATGTTCCAATCACTTGTAACCACAGATAACCTCACAAAAGATCATCTGCTGCTGCATATCTTGCAGTCAGAGTTATATAAGCCAAGAACCCAGGTCAAGGGCCCCCAAACCTGGATGGAAACAATGTAAAACATGTGAGACTTTATTCCAAAAACACCAAGCTGGAACAAAAGAAAGAAGACAAGAGAAATAGGCCACTTTTGGAGATGAGGGCCCTCAAACCTGGCCACTTTTCCTACTTCTAGGAACAAATCAGAAGTAGGTGAAAGGAAGCTGTGTCTGCAAGAAGGGTAAGCCAAGAGGAAGCTCAACCTGGACTCCCACTACCCTAGCTAAGTTGGCATTATGTGTTCAATTTTTTTTGAGTGATGGAAATCCATCATCTAAAAAATGTGCTGATGACAAAACATCAAGGCCAGGCTTGGTGTCACACTGACCTTTGTTGTTGGCGCATGGTTGCTGGAAATCATTTTCTTGTTTGTGAAAACAACTAGAGATTTCCACTGCCCAAGGCCTAAAAGCCTCACTTGTGGGAATGTTTGACCTTAACTCCACTAATGGCATAGCTCAACCTTACTAAGCAAAACGACTACAAAAGCAACACTCTTTGAGCTGGTTACACCCACTCATTGAGATCAAAGCAGTAGCTGGCATTGATGCTGTTGGCATAATCTCTGCACATGCACCAGGCTAAGCTGTTCAAGGTGTGGCAGGCTGTACAGGAAAATTCCAACTGCAACTTCAAATATCACTGTGAACAATGTCCTCTTCTCACAGCTTTCTGCATGCCTTCAGCATGTCAAGTACATATATCTGAACAATGCATCTTGGCAAATGAACCTATGAAAGGCACAATGTAGGGAAGAATGTCTATACAATGTGAGAAACTCAGCAAACATGGATACAACACTAAATGATTCCAGAGTAGAGGAGTAGGGTTGGGTTGAGCAGGAGCAGTAAGCAGCCGTGCCTTGTGCACCCAGGCATAACAGATGTACTGCCTCATCTACAGTATGCATTTTAGGCAGCTGGTTGACAGCCACATTCAAACTGACAGTAATGGCATTAACATTGATGGGGATTGTTGAACAATGAAGCTGGAAGGTGAAACCAGAATGCAGGAGCTGTCATCTGGCTTGTAACAAAGTGCATGCATAAGGCAGATTGCACTGCTCAGCAGCTCCAGCCCCTCTCACAGCACCCCTGTGTGTCACACCCTCCAGGACCAAAACCCTCTCCAAGAACAATGATTATGCTCTCAATGTTGTTGTAATCATTAACCGATAGTATAGAAAAATGTCAGTTTCTAGGAATCAAACATGAAAGGAATCTATCATGTGCACATGCCAACAACCTCTGGATTTGCAGTAACAATGCCTATGTCAACAGGTTTGCAATTACATCATGACAATACTCCAATAGAAGCAGGTGCCCCTGGGCCCCTGTTTCCTCCCCAGGGGCATCCCAAGACTATGGAGGGAAACAAAAGTAGCTGTGTAGCCTACAAGCTCAACATGGATGAATTCCAGAGGTTATCTCTGTAGACTCCAGTTCAAATGAGATACTTACTGAACAGGAACTTCTGGTTGGATTAGTGAAGACAATCTTGAGAGGTGAACTTTCTGATGGAAGAGAGACCCTGGCAATAGACATTGTGATTGGACATTGCACCTTCCAACTGCTCACTCACAATCCACACAAACACATGGATGGATGCACCCACTTCCCATGCTTGAAACAATAGTTGCACCAGCAATACATACATATATGTAAGGGTTTGAGCACAGATATTTACCAAAATTTGGGTCACCTGTATTGAAACAGATTTCACATGTGAACCTTCTTCAGGGTTTCTCTGAGGCTGTGATGACAGAGATGTGGCCAGCTGATGCATCCAGCTGCCATTAAGATAATGAGGCACCAACTGTGCATGGCAACGGTTATTCAATGAGAAGTTTTTACAATTCTCTTCCAGTTGGAAAGATAAAAAAGGGTCAGCTAGAATGCAATATTTCTGCACTGCACCCTACACCAATGTCTCCTACTTTGTCCCATTGAACTCCTCAGCACTTGGTCATTTGTTTGAATCACCAAGCAAGAGGAGCTCTAGCACTTGGTGCATGAGACATTCATATGGTGAAACTTTGGTGCAGGTGCAGATGCAGGAACATAGCATTACAGCATATTTAACAACACCAAGTGCTGGTGTGCAGTAGTGCACCTTCCATTTCTTCAGAACTCAGAATTTCCACTTGGAAATCAACAAAACCTTTCCTCTCCTCTCAGTTTTGCTGTCAACAGCGAAAGAAGGATTGCAGTCAGATCACAACAAGAGTACAAACACAGTAACTACAACAGAATCTAAGGAATATAAGTCCAATCAATTGCCAAAGACTATATCAGACAATATCCACCTCAACAGGATTCCCAAGCAGATAATGCCAGCGATTTCCCAAACAGATGAAGAATTCAATTCTGGTATTCATATGACACAGGCTCACTAGAGCTCACAAAACGAAACAGAGGTGCGAAAATGCGTTCAAAATAGAGAAAAAACAAAACAAAACGCCTGAGGGGCGAAAAGAGAAAACACCCATCATCTGGCAATCTGGTGCTGGGCAAAAGAGCCAGAAAGTCAGGAAGAGGAAGATCATCATCATCATCATGACCACCAGCATCACAGTTACTGAACAAACCAGAAGGGCAATGTAACATGGAATCAAGCAGCGACTGGAAACGAAAACCCACGAACCCACAAAATTGATGTACGTATGTGGAACGGCCACCCTTGAACCCATGTGAAAGCACACAAGAATGGCTTCCAATCTACACTCAAGGTTCAACGTCCCATACTGTAGTAATGCTGGGAGAGGAGGAGGAAGAAGAAGAAGAAGAAGGCAATGAAAACTAACGAAAGATTGCATGGGTTTATATAGGATTCAAGTGCAGCGCAGCAAGGATCCGGCCCCACATGCATCTATCTATCGGCGTGCATCTGCATCATCCGTAACAACCAACCTCCAACCAGAGAGAAGCTAACAGAAAGAAAAGATAATAAAAAGAAAACACCTTTGCTTGGTTGTATCTATGATCCCCCCCTGCTGCACATCACGCACCGCAACTCTCTCTCTCTCTCTCTCTCTCTCTGTGCCAAGATCTGAAGTCGTAGCTTCTTTCTCCCTATTCCTCTTTCTCCTTTGCACCTTTGTTTTTCTTTGCAATTTTTTTTCGTCTGGATTGTGATTCGCTCGTTTATTATTGCATAACAAATTCTTCCCTCAACACCTACTGCTGATCAAAAGTTTAGAAATCACGATTTATAAAGTAGGACTCTGATCTCCCCACGTCGACGACTACTAGGTACCACCTACCTACCTCCTTCTCCCGCTTCTTCTTCTTCTTCCTCTTCTGTCGAGCACACGCTGCTCTGTGTGTCTCGAATCTCTACCCCAAATCTGCCGCTCTTAGAAACCGGGGTTCCCCTGAGCCAAGTTATCTGGAACTGGGGTTCTGCCCTGCGCTAAGTTATCTGGTCGTCCTTGGCTCCTGCGCCACCACAATCTGTCTCTCTCCCAGATTTTTGCCCCCGCTTTCGCCGCCCACGAATCAGATCCCGCTCTTTCCATCCCCATCATTTGGAAATCATGGAAAGTTTGCTCACGAATCAAAATGAATGAAATGAAGCAGTCTCAAGTCGCGAGTATCAACCAGTGTTTTCATTTTCCTGCCTAAATGTAGCTGATTGGCGATTTTTTTCAAATTTGCTAACCAGTTGTGTTTTTTGGGGGTTTTCTAATCGCCAAATTTGGACCCTTCTTCTTTCTTTTTCTTTTTTGTTGAAAAATCGTCAGATTTTTCTATGCTATGGGGTTCCAGCAATGTAGCAAAAAATTGAACGATTCCTAAGGATGCCTAACCCTTTTTACTTGTACATCCTGTTTCTAGCCAAATTTGGCTAAAGTGTCTTCTGGATGATTGCCACTTGAGCTACATCACAACAATGAAATAAAAAACCCTGGACTTAACTTCACGTCAAAATGGACGCAATTGTAGCATCGTTATCATCATCGTGTCCTCCTCCCAGGCTCACTTGAGAACCAGCGGCCGCCAATCCCATCTGCAATTACACCGCACCCATCATAATCATGACCCCTAGTAAGGTCCTAAATTTCAGCGGTTAACATAATTTGTGGATAAGCAGATTATGTTGTGTAATCTTTAGTGTAATAAATTATGTTGTATTATAATCTTCCAAACTAGAAGATTTGGTGTGTACTGCGTTGTTGCTAGTGCTTTACCAAGCATTTTCAGCCGTTCGATCTATGTATATGTCTAGGCTTATGATAAGATTTGCCTGGTACTTTATTTTGGGTAAGGCCAAGGGCTGGGTATTGGGGGGACATTCCCAAAATGTGCAGGCCAGACACAACTACAGACCTGTCGTAGGCCCCTTCTTGTCGTAGGCCCCACCCTGTGGTTCTACCACCCTAATGTCATAAGTTACACAAAGGTATTTGTAACTCTAGTATAGCACTGCCAAAACAAATTCACTGTATTTGGAAACCATGTTATACAACGGATTTGTTCTTGACAAAAAAACAGTGCAATTTCGAAACAAAATTGCTCGCCTTGTTTCCAACATGGGCAATTTCGTTTTGAAATTGCACCACTCATCTTGAATTCTTTATGTTAAAGATTTCTTTGCCCAATTTTTAAAAAGTTTTTAAATTATTCAAAACTGGCTATTCTCAAATTTAACAACAACAACATTTCAATGTACAACATATTACTACAAACAACAATGGATTTCCAAAAAAATCATACATTAATCATCCAAAAAACATGTGCAGATCAAAGAATTGTTGATTGAAGATATCAAAAATGACAATTATAAAGTCTAAAAGTACCAAACTATCAACTTAAAATGTAAAATGTAAGAATGTATACTATGTGAATTAAAAAGTAAACTACATGTACAAATGTCCAAGAATGTAAAATGTTTAATCAAAATGTATGCTAAAATCAAAAACACTACAAAAGGCATAGCACAATCGAATGTAGTCACCCAAAAGGTGGACCTTTCAATCGAGAAAGTAAGTTTGCTACCACATTAGGATCAAATGTTGAAAGGATTATGTTGCAATTTGTAAGGTTGGAAAAATGATGACCTCTAATGTGTGTCATAACAAAAGGGCCATTCTCATATTTATTCATCATGTCTCTCAAAGTTGAAGACCCTTCAAAAGAATTCTATAATTCTAGATCTTGTTCAATAGGAACAAATGTAGTAACCAATTTGTCAAAAGTATCACCAACATTTTGCAAACATGTAATTGTTGTAGACTTGGACAATTTAGGTTGAATACTTGAGCCCGGTACCATATTTTCTTTGTTAGATGGATGCATTACATTTGTTGTGACAGAGCTAGATGTGGATGCATTAGATTGCTACAAATGAAGGCAAAACAAAATTAGTACCAAAATATGAAACCTACAATAAGAAAGATATGAAGGCAAAAAAACCAAAGTTCAGAACAAAACCATAAATAAAAAACATAAAAAAGGAATTGACTTATTTTAAGCTTTTTGTGCATGTTTTGCTCATGGGTAAAGGCCTCCTCATAAGTAAAAGGGTGATCTCCATTCAACTCTCCAAAAATAATGCATTGCAAGCACGGCTTCAAATGTTTTGATTCGTTTGATCATACCTAGCAAGAAAAAAAACTAATCAAACAATAGAAAACCTAAAAGACTAATGCGAACATAAGAAAAACCAATTATTACACTTACTTTACATAGCTTTTGACATTGTGATGGCCTGAAATTTTCATCCCAAATTTCTTACTAGCACCAAAGCTTTTTCCATCCTTGAAATTGCAATGCCCCACCCATTTTTATTAGTAATTTGTTTACCTTTCAAGGTTGGGATATTATCTGTCAGCTTTTTCCTCATGTCATAACCCTAGCCTTGGGTTCACGACCAAATCAAAAGCTTGCAAAGGTGCGGGCTAAAAGTGAAACTTAAGAGTCATATTTCATGCTCTCAGGAGTGAAGGAGAGTGTGAGAGAATGAACCCCCACACTCCCAAGTGAAATCCCACTTTGGGAATTAGAGTCCCAATGGATTTTCGAATCTTCAAAGGGTGATTGCAGGGGTCAAAATTCATTGTACTGAAGAGTTCCTTATATCATTGAAAATATCTTGGAACTTAGATGTCTAAAATGGGCTCACATGACCCACTTGGGTACTTAAAACATAAGTTATGGCCAAAAAAAGAGCTGAGAGTTAAATTGTCAATTTGACTCCCAATCACTAAAAGTCGGGAATCGCCCTAATTTACTTACATGTAGGTGGCGTGCCACATACCATTGGAAAGCTCTCAACAAGGGTTACAACTTTTCTTTTGACCTCACTTCAATCAAAGGTTTTCATAAGAAATTATGGGCCTCCAAAGTTATGGGAGTCCCAATTTCGGGAATTTCGAGACGCCCAACTTGGGAGTCTTGAAACAAAATGACATTTGGGTACAGGCCTTGTGGCTAAGCACAAAAATTATTATATGGGGGAAGGTGGTGGTTTCCCCCAAGTCTGGGCCATGGTGAATTTTGTGAGTTCATGTTTGCCCGTGGTTCGTCCATGCACTAAAAGTGTTTCAATTAAACATTAACCAACTTGTTGTTTGGTTTGTACAGGTCTATATGAATAATTGACCCACTTGTCGTTTATCCTAGTCCCCATCCCGAAGCTCCAACACGCCCCTCTACCCCCGAAATGTTGCAAGCTAGGGAGCATACCCCAATTCCTTATCCTTCCATTATTTTCACATTTAGACTCACAATTGAGTCTATCAAGGATATTGAGAGTGCGTCAACTTAGTTTCCCAAAGGTGTTATTACCCACATGTCTTTTCATGAACCAAACTTGTTTTATAACATTAAAACCTTTGACCTTGGGTGTTAAAAAAAATGGATGAAGTAAAGGCATATCATCAAATGGAGGCCAATGCATAATCATCACTTTATACATCTCAATGGCATCTTTAATGTAATAGTTAATTGATGCTCAATGGTGCTCCACAAAATAGTGATTAACATTGAACTTCCAATTTTTCTTATTAGCCTTGCCAATACCTACAAAAAAACAAAAAACAAAAAATTGAAAATGTCCAAACAAAATCTAAGAAAACAAAAAATTTGAACACCAAAAATAAAATATGAAAGAAAAATAGAAGACATTACTTTAAAAATGGATTGAATTCATTTTCATGCAAGCAAAAGTCGATATTGTTGACCATTCTCAACTTTTGGGCTCCATGGATAATAAAATTTTACATACAATAATAGTCAAAACAAAGGTTCACACCATAAGGCAAAATTAATTGACATTTTTTTTGACTTAGCATAAACCTCTTTTCCAATAAAGAAAGCACATATGATTATGTAATACCTCGCCCAAGGCTAGCAGCCACAAATCTGTTAATGGTTTCATTCACAACCAATTTCACTATCTCAAAGGTGTAATCAATGTGTATGTTGAATTTCAAACCCGACTTACCAATCTTTGTAGCTTGTGTAACTTCTTTTGATTGCATCACTCTACTAAGAGCACAAAAACAACATCACATTTTTAAAACACCTAGTTCAAATAAAGGAGTAGGAAAAGAACCTAGTCGGGGGATAAAGCTCCCCATTAATCTTGCTACTTGTAGCAAAAATTCTAAAAGATAATCTGACAAGTAGCTCAGGTTTAGAAGCGTGTAAATTTGTAATCGACAATGAGGTCTCCAACTTCTTATACTTTCACCATGCATTAAATGCGTTAGCTACCCAAATTTTGGAGTGAATATTGCATCAATGTCCACCAGCTTTCAAATTCTCCAACTCATGAAGGTCAAGATCCTTGAAGGGACAATTGATCTCTTCATCATTGTCACCATCAACATTGAAATTTACTTCTTCATCAACACTAGTGGTACCTGTGACCTTCGGACACCCATGGCTACACCACTCCAGCCACCCCGAACGTGTAGTGGTCCCAACCGACGTTGTGCGGGTATCAGAACCAGCCGTGTGTACCCTCAGGTTATCAGTATGGGTATTTACTCCCTTACCCAACGTGAGAAAACCCAAAACCTGATTCTAACATTTCGAACCTTGGTTCCCGAAAGTTTTGGAAATTTCCGAAAACACGCTCCTCTATATAATCGCCGATTCTTTCGGTAATGGGGGGGGGAGGGGAAGGTTTTTATATCGGCCTCTGGTGTGGTGGGAGAGGGATGCGATCCGACCGTCATTCCTACCCTTCGGACGGCTGTAATGCTTTGTGGAGACGGTTTGTACACGGAAACCATGGTGGTCCAACCCCCGTCACAGACTGACACCGGTCGCCCGCTGTTTCACCGGCCTTTCCCTCCCCCACCCCCCAAAACCCCCGTCAAACTGACTGACTGTCTGACTGACAGACGTAGTGAATTAATATATCAACATTATTTCCATAAGCGCAAGGATCAAAATAATCCTCTTGAACAAATGAATCGAACAAACCTCCAACTACATCATAGACACCTTTAGAAAGACAGTCATCTACACAACTACTTTTCAATTCTTCTAAATCATCATCAACAACAACCTCATCTACATCAGAAACAAACAAGCTATCTACAAAATCCATTAGGACAAACTACTACAACAACCAATCAAAACAATAGGATCGCCATAGGTTTACAAAACATGAGAAACACAAGTCAAAAACAAAAGAAATAGATAGAAAGGACAAAGGACAGAACCAAAAAAAATCAAATTCCAAGGCCAGAAGACTCCCAAAAAATAATTTTAAAAATTACACATGCAAGCAACCAATTGGCTAATTCTAGACACTACAATCTTAGTTTATTTTGAGATGTAAAGAATGATTCCAAGATGACAAACTCCATCACCATCAACTGCATGAAAAAAAATAATAACACACTAACCATCTAATATCCAACATCGCTTTGAAAAGAAATCAATCGACTAAAGATCATTGACACTTGCAACGCGATGAATAACAAAAATACAAATTAAATTTAGGAAGAGAAAGTAAGGGGGAAAAAATGCATAAAAAGAAAAAAACAATAGTAGCAACAAAGAAGGAAAATGGCAATAAAATCAGTAGAGTTCCATGATCCACTTGACACCACAAAGGACAAAAAAATATTTGCGGAGTTTGCAAGAGAGTCACTTGACACCAAAAAAAAATCAACATAGCTTGATTATTGCACCACACAAAAAATATCCACAAACCTTGATTAGGAAAACACCATCAACATAGAATTTAAAATAATAGAGCTTCGTAAGATGGACACATGCTAACAGTAGCAACCAATAGTGCAACACAAAAAGGGGAAAAGAAGGGTCAAGCATTGGTTTATATAGAAATCCCAATGCTTATTAGCTATCCAAGAGAATGTAGATTTCAACCATCAATGGAAGACTAACCTAGATCTTTTGGATGGTCATTGGATCACTTGTTTTTAGGTCACCTTAATGTTAATTTGATTACATTGCAACCATAGATATCATGTCAGTGGCATCTCCATTGTAGGCGTAGGCCTTCTTGTTGACATGATTTCATCATCAACACTGTCAAAATTAGGTTTGAAAATTTGACCATTGGTTGTCAAATTTGGCAAATCCTAGTTATCCAATTGAATGATGGTACTTTCTGCTATCATATTCATCCCATTTTGGATGATAATTGGCATCTTCATCCAATAACATTTCATCCATGGGAATGGCCATTTGTGGCTTTTTAATTTCAATCATCAATGTTGATGAATTTCACCTGTCCATTTTAGGTTGTTAAATGTTCAGGGTTGGTGAAATTTGCACCGTATGATCCTAGTTAGAGGGGATATTTTATGTACATTGTTGATCATTGTGATTTAGATTATACATTAATGTTAGTGCAATATCCACCGTTGATCATGTATGGTCGGTGGCATCTTTAACGTACATGTGTAGACTTATAAGAAATTTTAATTTAAAAAATAGAATAACCATAATTAAATAGACATTAACCGAATGGCCAAAATCAGTTCATGATAATTTTTGGAAATATGATGATTGTTGAATTATATAATTAGGAACACCATCAAATGTTGTACAAATGTAATCCTAACCACTACTTTAGATGGTGAAGGTCTAAAGGCACCATTTTTTCTACCCTATCACAACTATCAAAAGTAGGATTAGATTTTTGACCATATATTGGATTTGAGATCTGGGTGATTATAGTCGTCAAATTTAGGGTACAACATACATGCCTATCAGTAGGGTAGGGTTGGATTAGCTATGTTGTATTACATCCATTGAGTGTTGGATGAAAACATACTTGTTTCATCTAGCAACTTTTCATCTAGTGTCAATTGGATTTATTCACTTTTTTTGCCATCAATTTTGAATGATCTTTGCCATTCAATCTAGGTCATAACCTAGTTGAATTGTCATCATTTATTTTTAAATGCAATGATGATATTTTGGTTGTTCATTTTTTATTTAATTATGGTTTTTTGCCTTCTGCTTCCTTTTTGTTTACTATCTATGGTAGCGTTGCAAATCATTTACACATAACATGTGCCTCTTTGTTTATTGTTTGTGCAAGTGTAATTGGATTGTCTACATAGATTGTGCATTGTGTTTGGGCCTCATGTTTCCTCTTTGTTTGCTATTTACAGGAGCATGTTGGATCGTCTAAATAGATTATGCACCTCTTTGTTTGCTACCGTCAAGAGCAAAATTAGATCATCTACACAAATTGTGCATTGTGTTTGTAAAAGACAATAGTTTTATGCTTGCGCAAATCTCTACACTTGAAGAAGCAAGTTGCTGGAACTTTCAAATTGAAGGATGTGAATGATCTATTCTCTAGGAATGTCAAGTTTGCAAGCATTTTTGGGCTTGAAACTTGGAGTTGATTCAATTTTGTTTGGAGAAAACATGGAGTTGTAAGTAATTGTAACCAAGTAATGCCCATTTTAGTTCCTTTGAATATGTTTTGTGAAACGTTTTACATTCCATTATTGTGTAGGTTTGTAGCTGTTTTTTCTGTGTTTTATTTGCTTGTGCAAATATAGAAAAACATCAACAAAAGAAGTTAATGGAAATTTTGGTTAGAGGTTCAAGCCAAAAGTACATTGACATGGTACTGATTTTACTCATTGGCACTTAAGAATTTCTTATGTTATCTACTGGTTGTGAGAAACTAACCAGATGTTTTAATTAGTGGTTTACAATCAAGTCTTTGAGCATGAAATTTGACTTACAAATTCATGGATTTGTTTTATATTTTAGTGCTTCACATTGATGCAGGCAAAGCCACATGCTTGTTTTTTGTAATGCATAATCTTGTTGCAAAACACCATGTAATAGTTTGCAATCAACACTAAAGACCTATAGCTTTCTTGTTGTAATCAATCATGAATACATCAAAGCAAGTTTGATATGATCCTTATCAAACAATTTCTTATTGTAATGTTGTTTTCAATTTGAATTTGAACATCTATTGTTTAATCTTGTTTTGTCTTGGTGTATCTTGATTGTTAGTTTTGTGAATAATTTTATTTGGCAGTTTTTTTACATTGGGTAACACCTTCGAACAAGGGCATTACCAAAATACAGGTCGTGCGGTTGGCTACTACTTCGCATGGGCCCCTTATTTTGGTAATGCTTTCACCCTAAACCCTACACTTTTTTAACCTTTGAAAGGCAAGGTGACAAAAAATGATTCATTATTAAAGTTTTCCTTGATCTTTTAGGGGCTAATTTAAATCTCAGCTACCATGATCTTGACTTTTATAACTCTTGGACTACCTATTAGTTGATAATTATTTCATGGGTTAAAGTTTAAGATTCAACCCTATGGCCTTGGACGAACCAACACCTACACCTCTACCATGGAAAAAACATTGAATTGCTTCTAAACATTATAATTATCATATCCTCAAATAAATCAAGGTCTTTAAGTCCCAAATTATCATTTCTTGGGTTAAACGTAATATCTTTAAAAGGCTTTATTCAAGAATGTGAACATACCAATGCACCTTGGTTGTGAACTAAAGGTTGGGTTGATCTTATGATCATTGGGTCTACTCTTAAACCTAAATCCTATGACAAGACCAATGTTATGCAAATAGACATCATTAGATTCAAGTATGATGTTAACAAATAGGATATCTATTCAAGTGCAAACATAAATCTTTATTGAAAGGAGAGTACAACATAATGCTCACAACACAAAACACAACATCAAGAACTCTCCAAGGTTCTTGTCACAAAAAATACACAAATTTGTGTAATGAAGAAAAGAGAAGCAAACCATCAACACCAAGGTATTTAACTACAAGACCAAACCACAAATAACCAAACTAAAATAAGTAATGAAAGTAATTCAACCTTGTGAAAGTAACCTAATTACTTTCCTACTCCAGTAACTAATGAAAACTAACTAGTTGAGCTTGAATTCTCAACACTCCCCCTTAAGCTCAAATCCACTTCTAGTACACCAAGCATTTTTCGAAACTTCCTTAGCTTGTCTGTACCTAAAGCCTTTGTGAAAATGTCAGCAACTTGATCTTCAGTACTGACATGAATGAAGTCAATTTCTTTTGCTAGAACTTTTTCTCTAATAAAGTGGTAGTGCACCTCAATGTGCTTTGTCCTAGCATGATAGACCAGGTTGTTAACAAGTAGTATGCTACTAATGTTATCACAATAGATGACAACAGGAGCATCCACTGACTGTCCCAAATCTGAGAGTAGTTTTTGTAACCAAACTACTTCACATGCAGCAATTGCTGCACCTCTGTATTCTGCCTCCATGCTTGATAGTGCAACTGTTGGTTGTTTCTTACTGCTCCAATTAATAGCACCACTTCCAAAAGAAAACATGAAACCACTGGTTGATCTTCTATCTGAAACATTGCTAGCCCAATCAGCATCCGTGTATCCATGTACTTGTAACTCGCTCTTGGCTTCATAAAAAATTCCACACTGCAAGGTATGTTTTATGTACCTCAATATGCGCCTCACTGCATCCAAATGTGGCTTTCGTGGTGTTTACATGAATTGACTCACCACTCCAACTACATAACTCAAATCTGGCCTTGTGATGGTCATGTAAATCAAACTCGCCACTATGCGTCTATACATAGTGGTATCCTCCACGAGGTCTCCTTCATCTGCACTTAACTTCACATTTTGCTCCAATGGAATTGAAATGGGTTTACAAC
>Ga0209611_10005686_pt1 | contig 20753 bp, 14 predicted proteins | sample S1TSphgellanicum_3_FD_187693 | JGI IMG/M metagenome (GOLD analysis project Ga0209611, IMG submission 187693) | Host-associated microbial communities from peat moss isolated from Minnesota, USA - S1T2_Fc - Sphagnum magellanicum MG (SPAdes) (version 2) | ecosystem: Host-associated > Plants > Peat...
CAAGACAAATACCATTCCATTTTAACAATTCAAATGTGGACATTGGAGGACATTTTTCTTAGCAAACATGCCATCACATCTCATTGGGTGTACAAAAAAAAGCCAAATGTCATTGGTGATGGGATCTGATACAAGGCTTGACTAATTACACACAACTTTGAGCAACATCTTGGTTTGGACTACACAAAAACCTTTGTTTTAATTGTCAAATGGGAGACTATTTGTAAAATAGTCGCCATTGCCACACACAATGGATGGCACATCGAACATCTTGATGTCCAAATAACCTTTCTTAATGGCTTTCTCAATGAAGAAGGATTTATTATGCCTGGACAAGAGCAAAAGCTTTGTCACCTTTGATGCGCTCTTTATGGCCTATGTAAAAGCCTTTGAGCTTGGTATATTCGCATTGACCAATATCTTTGCCACATCGGCCTTCACAAAAGTGATGCTAATGCAACCTCTATAGTCTTGCTACTATTTCTTCTACAGTCTTGTTGATTCTCTATGTTGATGATTTACTCATCACTGGTAGTAATCATGCCTTGCTCCAAACCATTGTTTTTACTTTAAGGACTAAATTTGCCATGATGAAACTTGGTCAGACATTCAATGTTATCTTGGTGTCCAGTTTTAATGAACACGTCACAATTTTTTTTTGCATCAAATAAACATTTGTCTCACCATTTTTTACAAAGCCCAAATGTAGGATTCTCGCCCAACTTATGTGCCTATCCATGAAGGAGCTATTTTCAAATGTGTCATGGATACTACTCCTATTGATCCCAGTCCATATTGACAACTTGTGGGTAAGCTTTTATATTTCCTTCGCATGCATTTCGACATTGCCTACGTTGTCAATGTTGTTAGTCGATACATGCAAGCACTTGAAGTTGCCTATCTTCAAATTATGTTTTTCCTCTTTCGTTATTTCCATTGTTACCCTTCATGTGGAATCTATTACATAGAAGGGGAAGAAAACACATTGCAGGGTTACATTGATGTTGATTTTGCTCAAGATGCAGATGATTGATGTTCCAAAGGCACCTACATTTTCATGCTTGGATCCTCCCCCATTTCATGGAAGACTCAAAATTAGACTACGATTGTTAGATCTAGTTGTGAAGTTGAGTACCGAACCTTGTTTGATTGTGCTTGTGAAGGACTATGGCTTCATGGGCTACTTGATGATATTGGATTTGGATTTGTTGTCCCAACCATTCTCAAGTATGATGATCAAGGCGCAATAAAACTTACTAAGAATCTTGTCTTCCACAACAAATCTAAACACTTTGAGAAAGATTGGCATTTTGCATTCTACTTGTTCAACAAGTTGCACAAGGATGTTGATTACATTCTTATTATTGACCAGCCAATGGATCTGCTCATGAAGGTAGTGGGACGGACCAAATTTGAGACTAGATTAGACAAACTAATATGCTAAGTTTGGAAGATGCACAACACTTCACAACTTGATGGCTTCAAAGTATAATCAGTTGTTAATCAACTTTGCATGATCATGAAAATTATGTAGTCTTATTCTTGGATTTAGAGGGGGTGAGGTGAGTTTTAATTTCCTTATAAATAATAATAATAATAAATTAAAAAAATTGTGCTTGTCTATCCAACACAATATTTGTTGTTATAAAATAGAGTTTAATGATGCCATGAGCAACAGGGGGTGTTGGATGATTTGGTCAAGACCTCATCATTAGTTAGATTAATTTTATCAAGTTTTAGTGTGTATTTCTATTCTTAGTTCAATAGTTTTATAAATAATTTGCATGGGTTATCTCTCCCATGAATTGTTTTGTTCCCAGCAGTGAGTTTTTGTGTTTACAACTCTTTACTTTGAATAAAACATTTTACAAATGGATAGTCTGTGATTTTGGATTCTTTGTTTTCTTTCCGCTACATAGAGGATTTAGAATTGTTGACGAGGAGTAATGTTAGATTCTTTAGAGGCATTGGCATGTGATGAAGAGCCATAAGGGGGCAAAGCTTGCCTGTGTTAATTCCACTTGTCAATGTCAATTGGTTGAGAAGTGCATTGGCGGGAACTCCAGGGTTCTTTAGCAATGTGTCCACAATTGCATGATTTGAGGGTAGTTTGATGTTGAATTGTGCCCTGTAAAGGCTTCTGTTGCCATGGAGTCTAATGTGTGATGGGTGGGTGAGAGAATTTTCATTGTTATTGTGTACAAGGGTTATGGGTTTTTGGTTGGAAATCTGTACGAGTGTAATGCATTTCTGTGGAGTCAGGAATCTGGTTCGAAGAGTGCAATGTGATAAGGGTTTGGTGTGCTTTTGATGAAATCAAATAAAAAAGGCAGAAATAGCTCAAAGAGAGGCGACTCAGAGTGATCTGATCCCATGTTAGTAGTGCCTTGGATTGCTGGGCAGATAGATACTCCTAAATTATGTGGTGAGATTGTTGACCATCTCAGCAACGAGATGTTTGTATTATTTCTTTTCAAGTTTACAGGATTATGGGCAGATTTGTGCTACCTGTTCTTTTTGTTACACTGGAGCACTGATGGTTAACTGATCATGAAAGAATGTAGAAACCGGAACCAATGGATTTCTTATAGATTCATATAACGGTGCAACACGGACATATAGTGTTGGGTGGTTATTTGAATCGGGAACCAACCAACCCTTGGCGATTCTCAAGATGGTTCTCATGATTGATAATCATGGTTCTCAGAAATATCCAAGACATGGGTCCTAATATACATACAACCACGGTGATCCTCCAATTTATTTATTTATTTTGTTGGAAAAATCAAATAACTTGAGAAGTTATTGAAGTTATTTGATTTGGTTCTTTCAAGAAAACCGTCGGTTCTTTAAGGCGGTTACCAAGAACCGGAGCCCGTGATTCTTTAAAGTTCAAAGAACCGGAACCGGCGATCCTTTAAAGTTCAAGGAACCGCCAGACGCTGGGGTTGTCGATGCGTGATACCTGCCGGCGGTTCTGTTCGTCTTTTCGTCTCTTCTCCAGCACTCCATTGCTTCTCGTCCCGTGCGATCGACGTCCTTCTGAAGACGAATTCCTTTCTCTCTCTCGCGCGTTTGTTTTCTATCTCTCCCTTGTTGTTCCCCTTTTTCCTTCGCCGGCCTGCTCTCTCTCTACCCCGCAGGAGGGACGGAACTTTGGTTTCTCTCTCGCTCGCTCTCTCGCCAATCAGGAGATTTCGCAAGTTTCCGGAGAGTCCACCACGCTTGATTGCTATTGTCGAGTGGGCAAATTCGAGAGAATCAGCCAATTTTTCTGCGACTTTTTTTCTATCTCATAAGCCATCAAGGTTTTTTTCTTCTTTCCTTCTTCTTAATTGCAATGTTTTTCGTACGCCATTTCTTGAAAGTTTGAGAGTTCTTTAGGATGGAGATTCATGTTCTGTTTTGTGTTCTTTTGCGGGGGTTGTGGTTAAGAGCTCTCCGGCCTTTGTTTTTCCATAAAACAATAAACAGTTTGATGAATTGATTTGCTCCACCAGGGTTTCATTGTGTGCAACGGTAGAATTTTTTTGGCATGCAGAGCTCAAAAAGCGGTAAGAAATGGCGAGCTGCTATTATTAGGGTTTGGGGAATGAGAGAGCGGAATCGCTTTCATGAGCCATAGTAGCGTTATGCTTGATTATATTCTGTAAGTTTCGAGTTTTTATAGGTCAAAAGCAGCAATTCTTCTAACAACTTCCTGACCTTGAAGAATGATGGAAAAGTTTGTTGTTGTTGTGGAATATGTACTCATTTTGCAAGCCCTTAGACCTTAGGGTTAAGCAACACATGTAGCCACATCATCATGACAAGAGAGTGACTCCTTCTAAGTTGTAACCCTATGTCGAGAGACATCTGCTACAAGTATGAAATGATCCTAGTAAATGGTACCTGTCACTCTAGGGTTCTGTTCATTTGAGTCTGAAACTGCAGATCTATTTGTGACAGGTGACATATTTCATTAACAGACAGGCATGGTTATGCGAGTAGAATTGCAGAGCTGCTTATCATCATCATTATCATCATCATCAATGAGTGTTGAATCATATGAGCAAAATATGTCCGTGGGAGCCTTGGATCGTACACAACAACAAAATCACACTGGGCACAAACTGTGTTAACAAGCTGCTGCTTGCTTTATTGTTTCAGGTAGATTCTTGTTGACAGCTGAAACATGGAGGAAGGTGAGTCAATAGTTTATGGTTCAAGAACTCCAGTTATGGGGATTGAATATGATTGGTCTTCAAGGAGTTGGACTGGTGAAGCTGTCAGATCCAAAGGAGATTCTGAGCAACAATCGGCTTCTTTGGAGTTCAATTCACCAACTTTGGCAATAAGAGACCCAAGAGCAAGGTCTCAAAACCGGCGACTAATCTATGACTTCCCTCTCCCTGAAGAAACAGGGGCATGGATTCCAGTCTCAGTACCACCCAACAGGCTTGCAGGAGTAGGTTCAGTTTCACAAGGGCGAAATGCATTTGCAGAAGATGGTGGGTGGTTTACAGATCGGGCTGAGTATGATGAAGCACGGGAGTCACTTCCAGAAGTGAACCTATGGAATGTATTGAATGGCTTTATACAAATTATTGCTGGGAGGAATGTGCCACAGATGAGTAATGAAGATATGTCCACACAAACATGGCCAGAGCTTTCACACCGATACTCTTCAAGGAGTGGACTGGTATCATGCTTTCACTTGATGTTTTTCTGCTTCCAAAAGCTGCATCTTTGAGTGCCTAAGCTTGGACTGCATCCTATCATCCATTCAGACACTATTGGATTTCAGGCATGTTGGCTTGGAGTTGAATCTTTGAAAAGACTGTTCAAATTTCCAAGACATCTTCAATATGTTCAGCTGTTTAGCACATGTCATGTCTGTGCACATTCTCGTGTAACTCACATGAACTTCTGTTGACTTGTGTAGGTTACACCAGAGTATCCATGGGCCCATTGTCACACTCCAAGTGCGCCACCTTTTATTACAGGTTCTGATCTTGATGTTCATGCTCGACGGGAAGTTTTTGATGCAGAACCTCCAGAGTGGGTACCTGACAGTGCTGCATCAGCATGCATGCAGTGTTCAACAAATTTCCGGGCATTGTCATGTGGCCGTCATCATTGTCGGTTTTGTGGAGGCATCTTCTGTCGGAGGTGCTCCTCCGGACGGAGTTTGTTACCTGTGAAATTTCAGGAGCGAGACCCACAAAGAGTTTGTGATGTTTGCTGGGAAAGATTAGAGCCCATTCAACAGTTTTTGGTTGACCGAGTGAGCAATGCTGCCCAATCAGCAGTTTATGATGTTACTGATATGAGTTGTATGCGGGCTTGGATTAACAGTCCTCTTGGCCTTACCATGGAGCATGAAATTTACAAGGCAACTAATAGCCTCCGCAGCTACTATATGGTAGGTTTGTGGTTGTGAAACCACTCACGCTCACACCTATGGTGTTTGAAGAAGCTTGTTAGGGCATTACAAGGACTTAATTACAGCAGGTCTCTGCAGACATGCCTACTTAATTTCTTTCTTTGTGGTAGTGAACCAGTGGCAGTAACACAGATCCAAATTCACAGCAAAGGTCGAAGACAAAGAAATTCTCTAGGATTTGACATGCATGTATTTGCTGGACAATGATGTTGCTTTGCAGGTTGGAGAAGGTCCTGATAAGTCTATTCCTGATGCTGTATTGGATGGAGCAAAAGGGCTGGCAATTTTAACTGTCTTGAAGGTGGGGCTCATGGTCACCTATAAGATGGGAACAGGCCTAGTGGTGGCCCGGAAAAGTGATGGCACATGGTCTGCACCATCTGCTATTGCCTCCTGTGGTCTTGGTTGGGGCGCTCAGGTTTGTAGTTCTCACATTTCCTTGCAAGGTTGCAGTCTGTTATCATGCAGTTGTTTTTCTTGAGTAGGGTTGTATAATAGTCCTCCATGACAATTTCAAAAGCATGCTGGTATGGTTAAATCAGCTGTGGGCGTAGCATAAGACATGTCTGTTATGGACTGGTGGACACATCATTTATGTCCAGTGAAAGACATATTGGACCTGGATAAAGAAATGACCACAGCCAAGTTGCACTCTTGTTCCTTTGTCTTCTACTAGTAATGTGCTAGAGATGTCCATCTTATGTCATTTCTGCCATAGAAGGGGTACAAACCATCTCCAGTGTGGGAAAGACAATAGATATCACCTCTTTATCACAGGGTCTGTAGGACTTGCTATACTATCTTGTGACAGTGAGTCGTACAAAATTATGAGATTCTTGTACTTTTGTTGAAGAGGTGAAAAAGTTTATTCAAGCACACATGATCTCCGTGATCTCTCTTTCACAATTGGTGTACCATTCAGACTCTAGTGGTTACAGATGTAATGGATGTTTTGAGGTCATGCAATACATCTGCGATAATACACTGGATGCTTTGTTATGATGTTGGGTAGCATAGCTTCCCATTCTTTCTGGAAATGCAACTGAAATTTAGGAGCAGATTTTCTTAGAATTGTTTACCCAAATTTTTAGCAGACTATTATATACTGATCTACAACCATTGTCAGGAGCTGTTGAGGTCAATGGAGTAATGGCAGCTAGTCACTGCCATTCACAATGAAGGTGAGGGTCTAATACTTTGTGAGTGACAGTCACAATGCTATAACTGTACACATTTTTGTTGTGTTTGTTTTTGACTAGAACTGACATAACAGTTATGTACATAGTGTTTTCATGGAGACATTTCTCTGATATAATTATTTAGTATGAGACTTGGTATGGTGACCATGGTGGGCTGTGTGGTGATGGGTATGTACACCCTTCTGGATCTTGCAGGCAGGTGGGGAGTTGACAGATTTCATCATAGTGTTGCGGAATGTGGAGGCTGTGAAAGCATTCAGTGGGAAGGTCCATTTGGCTATGGGTGCTGGCCTCAGCGTTGCAGCAGGTCCGATAGGCAGAGTTGCTGAAGCTGATTTGCGGGCAGGTGATGGAGGGACCACCGCTTGCTATACCTATAGCCGCAGCAAAGGTGAGATTTGATATGGACCATAAAATGTCCATTGTACTTTTCTAAATATGGTAGATAATGGGCTCAATGCTGTTTTCATTCATCCTGGTGACTCTCAGGCAAGTGTTTTGAAATGACTCACACAGGAATGTTCATTTGGAAAGAAAAATCTAGACTCTAACTCAGCACCTTGACAGCTACTGAATCCCACCACATTTGTATTGTCATGTAGCTGGAGTCAGTGAGTCAGTGAGTCAGTGAACAGTTTTTTTGATCACATATATTCAGTACATTTTATTCCCACATGAAGTTTTTTCCATCTTCCAAAACAGTTTCTGACAGCTTGAAAGTTTTTCATTGATACATAATATGCTTGTTGGGATCTCTTGCTCAAACATTCCTTTTATGTCCACCAGGCAAGCTAAACTGAAGGGTTGGCTTGAGGTTTCTTATCACAATAATGTTGTAGAATGAGCCTTGGTCTCTTGATTTTTACCTCTTTGTTTTGTCTATAAAGTTACTTTTTTTTTGAGAAAATCATAATCTGTGTAGTGAAGGCATAGTTGATTTCTGTAACAGCTTGTATCTCCTGAAATTTTGATCCCAAAATTTGTGGCCCTGCAATGAAATTCGTTTCTCAGGAGGCAGGGACTGCACAAAAAATATGTTAGGGACTCCAAAGGCTTTCATGGCAGTTTTCAAAATGCTTGATTCTCTGACACATTTTCTTGACTTGTGTAGGCGCATTTGTTGGATGCTCTTTGGAAGGCAATGTGGTGGCCACTCGTTCTTCAACCAATGGACGGTTTTATGGCAATTCGAGTATTACTGCCATTGATATTTTGATGGGAGAAGTCCCTCCACCTAGAGCTGCCACTCCCCTTTACAATGCACTTGGACAGCTTTTTGGAAACTGATGAAAGGATAAACCTTTGACAAAGAAACCTGTTTGTGTACATATGGATTGATGTGGTTTGCTTAAGTTTTCCTCATTAGCATTCAGTAGGCAAACAAAGCAGATTGTTTGTACATATGCAATTGACAGATAACACCGTTTTCTGCCTCAATTGTTTAAACTGTAAAGCTGTAGCAGATAATGACTTTAAAGTCTAATTTGCAATGACCAGTGCACCGGTTTATACTATGTCATTCGGGAAATGACAACATTTTACCTTCAATTTGTTACATGTGAAATTGTCCTCTGCAGCCTCATAAGTATGGTAGATTACGGCTATAGCAATGTGAATTGGCTTTGCCGACTCTAGAAGACCTAGTAATATCCATATTGAAGTGAAACTTCAATATCTATGGCATTGTCACAGTCTGTACCAGAGACCCTACTATTGTTATTTGAATGTGAAAAAAGTTATGTCTCAACATCACCATTGTGTGCTATTTAGGAAGAGAAGTGTTAGGTGTGTGTGGGTAAATTGAACATGCATGTTCATTTTCTCCTCCAAACAGATCAAAGACAACATTGAGATTGTCTCTGTCCTTTGATTCCTGGTAGGTGCCCCCAATCTTAACTTTTGCATGCCAATACAGTGTTGTTGGGAAAATTGTTGTTTTTGTGTTGAAGAATTGAAGATGCATTTGGGTGTTCATTTCGTTGTATAGATGCCAAACTGACCTGATGTGGTGTAACTTGAAAACTCAAACCTTGGATATGTATGCAATTTTGAACAGGAAAATATCCAAAACATTCACAATGGAAATTGTACAAATAATAATCCCGGAATTCCAAAAATTAAACGTTAGTGTTTTTTTCTGACATTCATTCTTGGCCCATAATAGGTTTCAAAATAAATAAATTCCTTGATTATTTTGTTTGGTTCAAATCTTGTTTATAAAATTTTGATTCCTGAGTAGTTGAGTTGTTCTAATTTGTTTTAGCTTCTGTGGTTATATCCACCCTTGCAGAAATACTAGGAATGGACAGTTTTTTTAGTGCAAAATTCATAATGTGGTGAATTCTAAAAAGAAATACAAAGTGCTAAAATCTCTGATTTGGTGGGCTTCTATATTGCCAGATTATCAATAAAATTTTCATAGAAATCACCACATTTCTTCATTAGGTAGAAACAAATAGAGAAGCATGCCTGAATTCTCATGGATGCACACCATTTTTGGCTGTCTGGTTATGGATGGTTGGTTTTGTGCAAAAAAAAAGCATGCCAATCTTGGCATGCTACAAGATGACATTGAATCTCCCCTGCATGGGAATTGTGGTGACCTTGGATGGGTGAAAGTAGGTGACAAAAGGAGGAGCACAAGACAGTTACCAGCAGTGAGTGCAAAATATCCATCAACAGAGAAAACCCAGTGTCCTGGAATGCATATTCCTAGGTGCAGTTTATAAGCATTGTGATGCAGTTGCTTCAATCACATACACAAGGACCCTTGCATTCTGTTTCCATGTTCCATACACCACTTTCCACCCCCACCAAAAGAAACAGAAACAAACATACTTCACCATTTGTGAATTTCACTAGTGACAATCAACACAAAGAGTAGCAGACTGTTTTTTTTAATCTACCCCACACTATTTCTCTGTGAAGTCATCAAAAGACAACAATTGGCAAATGAGAATCGAGAGCTGTTATGCTCTGCCCTGGATAGCTGCAGTAGAAAACCTGCTATGGCTGGCCACCTTTCTAATATGAAGCCACCAAATTGGCAAGACCAGCAGCAGTAACTATGCTAGAATGTGTATACTGGTCACTTCCCAGTTTGTGGAGGGCTACTTATGCTTCATGGCAATCACATATGATAGTACCTGGTGCTGGGTATAGCATCTACATTAGATGCCAAGACCAGGTAAACTGCAATTTGAATCCTTTTGGTCCAAACTCATGATCCCTTCTTCTCGGTCCACACTGCACAGATGAGAGAAAGTGGCCCTCCAGAATACATGGAGGCATTCTTGGTCTGTTTTGAGACTGAGAAAGAAAACTGTATAGTAGTAGTAGGAATAGGGGAAGCAAAACAACCTCCCTCTTTCCCCATTATGGACTATTGCCACCCTCAATATATTTATAGAGCTGCTATACCATACGATTTCTGAATAGAAGAGCCTTCTGGCCTGTTAACTAGCATTGGTGGTTTTTGATGATGATGAAGATTTTCGTCGCTGAAGCAATGAGCGCAACAGACTTTTGCTGCGGGTTGGAGCAGGCCTTGAATTTTCTGTCAACCCATTTTCAGGGAGTGTTTCAATTGGGAGCACGGTTGTGGAATGGGTGAATGCAGTGCTCTACACCATCAGAAGCCCACAACATAACATGAGTTGCATGATCTTGAGCTATCAACTGTTCCCAATCTCAGGGATGACCATGTGTCTGAAGGATCTAGATCCAAAAGACATGGAGTTAACCATGGTCAGAAATGCTTCCAAAACATATGTACTGTTTGAGAAGACCCAGAAGAAAGTGTGGGAACACTAGATCAGGAGTGTGCAGTGAGTTCAAGTATTTTGCTGCTGGCTTGGAGATGTAAGGACATGTAGGAGCAAGCTCAGCCCTTGACAACCACCAAGAGAAATGAGCATCCACAAGTCATATTCCCATGAGCTATTTCCAAGATCATTGCTTTGTTACAAGCCAGATTATGTATTATCAGCTGTGATATGGAAACATGAAGACCCTTGTTTAGATAAGGAATCAACAGAATATGTCTGAGTAGCAAAAGGGAGAAGGACAGAGAACTTGCCTTTGCAGGAATAGGAGGGGCAGATTTGGTGGGTGCAAATGATCCAGACCTCATCACGCCTACTTTTTCCAATCTTTGAGAATTGGAAGTTGATAAGTCAGCATCCATTGTAGTTGGCATCTGGTCACCAGTCTCTGCCAAACCAAGTCACATCTAGAATTGTGTTATGTGTTCCACACCATATTAGTCAAGACAAGTCTGAATGTACACTGCAATTGGACATGTAACTTTAGCTGGCAATTCAACACAAGAACTAAAGGCCTAACTGGTACATGCTACTGACAAGAAAAATATTACTTCACCTTGGGGATTTCAATCAAGGGAGCTTACGATTAAAGGAAGTGAGGAAGGAGCGCATTGAAAGTGAAGTTTCTAGCATGCTTGCCCTTGTAGCTGAAGGAACTGGTTCTTGACCCAACCTATAACATTTATACCATCCCATAATAACCACAGTGAGCAAGCAGCAAAAAAGGTATCTTTCATAAGAATATAGAAATCTCCATTCTCATGATGAAGAAAAAACCCACAGCAAGGTTCACACTTCATTTAGGGGACAAAGAAGTAGTTGAACAGTTCCTAGAGGAAATGCCACATATATGTCATTTAATTCCTTTGCCAAGTGAAGCACTAAGGGCTGTCTTGTAAGTGAAAATAAAAAAGGATTTAATGTCTCAAGAGACAGTAAATGAAAGGCTGGGGGTTCATTTGAGCATGAAGAATTGATGATGATAATTTGCATAGTAATTCTGCAGACATCCAGTCATCAGCAAGCAAACCTTAGAATCAGCAAGCAGACAATGACAGTTTCGGTAGAAACAAAAGTTCTATTACACTGTACCTGGTGAAACTACCATGTGCAGAAGTAACAGGAGCTGCATCTGATGCGAAATGCCATTCTGCAGTTTTTGACCTGTTTGTACCTACTGCACCAATGCTCTCAGTTATTGGCCATTCTTATTAGCAACTACACCACAGAGAGAAAATTAAAAGAATTGGATGGGTATCTCGACTTAGTGTTCCTGAAACAGTAAGCCAGTGAGGTTTGTTCTCACCTGTGTTTAATGTGGTACTTCCAAAAAACTTAGGTTATGAAAAAGACCACATAGCACAGCCCACCTCCCTTATTGGCAAATGTTTATATATACACCTCACAAAAGGCTGGTTTCAGAAAACATGTCTGTGCTCTGACAATTTACATGAGGTAGAGAAGACCAAGGGAGGATGGTACCTGCAGAATCAGCTGATGGCAGAGGGTCTTGATAGAGAACAAGTGGTTTTGGTAATGGAAGGGGATGGGCTTCTGTTTGAATCCGGGTTGGTGGGAGAGGCCGTGGTTGGTTTGTATCAAATGTCTCCCTGAGAATTGCTGGACTTTGCTCCCCTGCTGCATATGGATCTGTGTAAAAGGCACATGTACCATTAAGAAATTCTTTTGAAACCATGGATATTGGCTTATCCTACAGTCACAAGCCTGTGAGAGATTAGGGACATGCCCCAGGCCTTTGAGCACCGTATCCTAGGACAGCCCACTGGGATCACAACCCATAAGTTGAACTCTGGGTATTCTCTGTATAATCTGCAGACACCAAGTTGCTGTAGACCTACAAAGCTGGCTAGCTTCAGATTTCAAACCACCACTCAGACTGGGAATGAACTCTTGTTCATTGGCAAGTTAAGGAGGTTCAATTTGTGGCATGTAGAAAGATCAAACATTTAGATTTTGCGTGCTTGGAAACTAGAGTTACAAGTTCACCCAGAGATCCTGTACAGGTTGGCTGCTCAACCCCACTCAAACATGAACTCATGTAGCAACAGGAAAAGAACTTTGCCAGTATATTTCATACTCAGCTGGCATATTTCGTACTGACCATGAGAAGTTGGACTCCAACCAGGATTCATCTTCAAGGTACATCCATAGATTATATTACAATCACAATCCTTCCAACGTATGGGCAAAAGAACCTGCCTCATTTGAAAATCATAACTTTCTGACATATTATGCAGTTGTTGACACATGGTGATTTGACCACAGGTGTCTGCACCCTTACTCTGCAAAAGGGCAGGAGGAGAAAGTGAAGTACCTGGAAGAACATAATGCTTGTGGTTAACATGCATGGTTTTTGCCAATGACTGTTGCTTCAAGCCTTCACGATCTGAATGCTCTTGGCATGACCGCATCCGCTACACAAACACCACATTTCATCTCCAACATGGTCAACATCAAGGATGGCATCCACTTTCAATCAGAAAATTCACAAGTTCTGCAAGCACTTGGGTTCATAACCTTCAAGCAAAATCTCACTCCAATGGCATGTTGGTTTTGGAATTGATAGAGCCATTTGCCTTCGGTAATGCTAAATTGGAGAAAAACTTGATCTTTGGGGCTTCGTTTGCAATTCATTTGTGTTCCAGGAATTCACTCACCTGAGCTAGAGATGCTGCTCGAAGCTCAACAGAAGAGATTTCAGTCGTCTGCTGATTTAGAAGATCATTTAGCTTATATGCAACTGTTCCTAGGTGGTCAACAGCATTCACCAATGCCTTCACAGAATAGTCCTTCAAATTTTCAAGAACGCTGTCATATACAACCAGCTCATTCTGTTACCAAGGCATGAAACCCTACCCCTTCAGCAACTTTCAATATCATCTGAAGTGCATGTCTTAGCATAACAGAAGGAAATGTTTCACCAAGCACACAGATCTAGTGTGCACAATTTTTATCCATAAAAAGAAAACAAAAGATGAGACTAGTGGAGCTTGTTCCTGCTGAATTCAATTTGGTTACCATTACTCAAGCACACAAAAATAGGCAGAAAGCTTACACTTGTTTCTGGTCACTATAAAGGTAGGAAGATTCACAGTACTCTGCTGCAGAATAAAGCTGTGGTCGAAGATTCCTAAGCTCCTGCACATTCAATCAGTCGAGCTACTATCTGTCATCTTTCTCTGTCATTAGGTCTTGATCACCCAGGCACTTAATGTATCACAAGAGTAGCTGCACCTTTGTCATTCCTGGACAGACTCAAAATCGAATGTAGTTCCAATGCAAAGAGATATGTGCCATTTCTGTACTGATGACATTCTTCATATATATGCCATGTTAGCAATTATTGTGACAGAAAAGTACTCATCAAAAGGCAAAAAAATGCCAATCTTCATCAGCTCTCTTGGCTCCCTGTTCTGGTAAATTTACACATTACCGCATCCAACAAGCACTGATCTAGTCTTCACACCCTTCACTAAAACGACCAAGGATTATCATTTGAGAAACCCTCAATTCCTATCCCCTGCATAATGCCAGCATATTAGCTCCACTTTCTGATTCTGACAAAAGGAAATTCCCGTTTCAAGACTTAAAAAACCCTATCTAGGTGGCCTGCATTACCGCAAGTGTACTTCATTTACCTTCTCTTTTCAGTCCACAGGTGTCAACGCTTCACTTCCTCTTATTATTCAAAAATAATGATTCAACAACCAAAAAAGCCTCCAAAATTTGCCGCACACACTCAAGGAAACAAAATCTGGTCACTACGGTACCATATCTGCCTAGAATCCAAGGAAATACAACACCAATCGAGAGACACATAGACAAAGACAAAGAGCTAGACAGGGAGCTTCAGGCATTCCGAAGAAAAAGCACAAAAAAGAAGAAGTGGCAAAAAATATTAAGTGCAGAATTTATTTTTACTTTTTTCATTTTTTGGTTTTTTGTTTCTCATACCTTCAAGGCCTGCATGAAGTGATGGCTCCGCTGCATTTCGGCTTCGTCGTAGGTCATCGAAGAAGGCTCCATCTCTCCGACTCTCCGACTCTCTTACGAACGAGGAGCTTCGAAGGCGCCAGGCAGCGGAGCACACGATGCGACCTACGCCATCGAAGAAGGCTCCATCTCTCCGACTTTCCGAATCTCTTACGAACGAGGAGCTTCGAAGTGCCGCGCACCGGAGCACACGATGCTAAGTACCACGCCGGTGGCCTTCATCTTTGTTCGTCTAGGCAGCGAAATCACAAAAAAACAGGTCACGACTGACAAAAGAAAACGATTCACAAATTCGTACAATATCTATTTGTTATTATTATAGTATTAGGACCGCTTTACACCAGGAGTCAGGGCCAGTGTTCAACCCAAATCCAGCATTCCTATTGGTGCAAAAGTTGAAATCAGCCCCAAGGGCTTTTTACACTAGGAGTCAAGGCTGAAATAGAAAAAAACTTTTCAATCTGCACAAAGTTACTAATAAATGCTGAACTTTATGGCCTTGTATTTGCCCCAAGGCTGCAAAAAAGGATACCATCAAATTTGGAAGGCTAATTTGCAACCCTTGGGGCCAATGCTCCAGTATTTAGTAGTAACTTGGGGCCAATTTGCAACTCACAAATGCTCAAAGTTGGTCCCGAGTTTTTTTTGGCCTCGACTCCTAGTGTAAAGCGGGCCTTATTGTTATTATTATTGGTTTGCAACCTGCTCTAAATCATAGGTTTTGAAGCTTGAACCTGTTCACTTCTTCATCAATTTTCCACTCCTAAATATGTTAGGCTCTCTTTACACTAGGAGTCAGGGCTGAAAAAACTTTGGGGCCATTTTTTAACATTTTTGGCTTGTTGCTTGCCCCACAGTTACTAATAAATGCTAGAACATTGATCACAATATTAATAAATGCTGGAACATCGGCCCCAAGGGTTGCAAATTGGGTTCCCACATTCCTAGGTATCCTTGAACCTTCTTCAGCCTTGGGGCCAATACAAGGCCACAAAGTTCAGCATTTAGTAGTAACTTGGGGTAGGTTGAAAAGATTTTAGCCTTGACTCCCAGTGTAAAGCCCTTGGGGCTGATTTCAACTTTTATACCAATAGAAATGCTTGATTTGAGTTGAACATTCGCCTTGACTCTTCGTGTAAAGTGGGCCTTATTTTGTCTTCCTATGAGTTCTAACAATAATAAAAATTGAATAATTGAAAATTTATGGACCTTGCTAGATAGTTTTTAAATGTGTTTATTGATTTTATTTCATAATAGTTTATTAGTGTGGATTGTGCCCTTTGGCCAAGTGTGAATTCCTTGCTCAACTAATTTCTCCTTTCAAAATCAGTATTTGTAACTTAGTTGAATTTGAAGTGACAAAGCTTACTTGAAATTCACTATCCCTTGCACCTTATGTTTAAAAATTACCGAATCATCTGCATTGAGGACTTTGCTACAATACCCAAAGAGCACCTCAATTTCCCTAAATTCTTAGCTTTGGATGTTATTGAATTTTCAATGACAAAATTGTTTAATATTTCGTAACTCTTGCACAGTAGGTAGTGGCCTTGATAATGTACTCATTGAGAGCTTTCCAAGGGTACCAATTGCACAACTAAGGGTGCCATTGTTTCAGAGATCTCAATGTGAGAAAAAAACAAACAAACAGTCTTCCTCAATAGGTACATTACTCTGACAACTTTGCCCAAATAGTATCAACATTTTTTCTTTGAGTGAAATTTTGCCAAAATGGGGAAAATGAAAATAAATGGGAATTTTCCATTGCAATATTCTCATTTGTTTCTGAAAAAATCATCATATTTCAAAAAAAATAAAATTTCTTGAATTTTTTCAAAGCACAATTAGACTCTGATCTTAGTTTGATCACATTCTTAAAAATATTTAGACAACTTTTACAAACTTGTCATCATTAATGTCAAATCCTTCATGGGATGCTAGCCAATGATACAACATCAAAAAATTGAAAAGGAATATCATTGAATAGTACGGGAGATGAATAACTAGAACTCAACCAAGGACTATTATTCATTTTCTTAAAAAGTTAAGGTATGATTTCATACTTGTTTTTTTGAGTATGAGCACCTTTCTAAGGTGTAATTATTTTTTGATATTTTGGTTGGGATTATATCTAAACAACCAAGGTGGACAAGGTCCAAACTAACATTGGGTGGGTTTTTTTTTTGTTTTTTTTGGGTGAGAATCATTTGTTCCAATTTAGAAAACATAATTTAAGAATCGACCTAGTTTTTATTTATTTATTTAATTAAAAAATTAATTTAGAGAATTGACTAAGGTTTAAAATTTCAAAATTATATAAATCCATTCAATCATCATGAAAACGGTTTTCACAATTGTATGTGAGAAATGCCAATTTTCCACAACCGGTTATCAAATAATAATAATAATAAATTTATTTTTAAAGTCGAATTTTCTAATAAAAAACAAGAATGATTACAAATTTTTGTATTGTAAAAACAAAGGACTAACAAAAAAAAAAGAGTAAGAGGCATTTGGCCAATTGCGGTGGGTGAGGTCCTATATTAATTAGTGAGTAGAGCTTTATGCTAATAATTTCATGTCATTTTTGTCATTCTTTGTCATCTCATCAATTTGGCATGACATTCAAGGGGGGTGCAAGGTGGTGGTTTATAATGTTTGAATTATTTTAAGCATCCATTTCGATTGGGTGGTACTACATGCGGATGTTGCAAATATTTTCAACACCAATCTTTAGGATAACCATCTTTCAAAAACTTTTCATCACAAAAGGTTAATTGTTTTAACTTTTCCCTTTTGTTTGGTCTTCTTATGCCCAATAGGTTCCCCTTTTCTTTAACCACCATTCCATTTTGGGAGATTTGTCAATCATCTATTCTTTGGAGAACATGGGCGAAGGTGATCCATTTGTTAATTTTTATTTTTTTTTGCAATGGCCCATTTTTGTGCATTGCAATGTTCTATGGGGGTTTTTCTCTTTTGTATTTTCCTTTCCCTTGTGGATGACACTCACATCATTGGCCTAACCTTTATTTTTCATCTTGCTTTTGACCATTTTGTTTTTTAGTTGATTTTTGTAAGGTTCATGGTCTAACCCCGTAAGTGTTCGACTTGGTCACCTTTTGGTATACCTCATGGTTTTTTTTCCTCTCATTGATTTTTGTTGCCTATTGGATGACATCAAGGTTTTGGGTGTCTTGTTTGGGTCTATTTCTTTTATTTCTTTTTTTGTGCAAGATGCATTAAATGAATATGTTCATCACAGAAAGGTGTTTTCGAAGTTAGGGGATGTCCAAGTTGCATTTGGGATCCCTTTTTGATGTTTTGCCCATAAACCTTTTTATTTGCTCCATTGTTTCCTTCCTTTATTGGTCTTTCGGCATAAGCTCACTTGGTGCAAGCTCATTTCTTTTGACTTAACCTTCCTGCATGTTTTTGGGAGATTCTTGGACCTAAACCTTTTGGATTGCCCATAGGCCCTTTTAGTGCATCAACATGTTTCCCTCCCCATCTCTTGTGGGGGGATCAACTTCATTTCCACATAGTTCATTATTTGTTCCATTGCTTCCCTCCTTTATTAGTCTTTCAGCACCAACTTACTTCTTTCAACTCAACCTTCATGCACGTTTTTGGGAAATTAACCGGCCCAAGTTCTTTGGATTATTCACAAGTCCCTTTAGTGTGATGATAGGTTTCCCTCCCCATCTCTTGTGGGGGGAATAACCTCATTTTCACAAAGTTCATTATGTTGGTGGCCTATCTAAGGAATTGAACATTTATAATTGCACCTATCATCGTTACCAAATTCCTATTAGATCATCGCCCATTTTTATTGGACCTGACATGTGTCAATAATTCTAATCTGCTCCCCCTTGAAGCCCATTTGAGATTGGCATGAAAGCTCCTTCCCTCGTATGTAATGACATGTGTTCATTTTTTCATTTAGTTTGCTAAAATGAGATTATATGAACTTCAAGAGATCATTTTAGATAGATTGCATGACCAATCATTCTCCAACATCATTTCATTTCTAACATGACTTTTGATTCACACCACACATGCTTGAAGTATTACGCGGGCCTAGGGGCATGTGCTTGGCTTTTTGTTCATTCAATCGTTCCACTTTTTTGCCTACCTTTCAATGTTTTTCTTTCCAATGTTGTGCACCAAGTTGGGCCTCCCCCATCCTTTAGTTTTAAAGGCGACCCATTACATTTGTGGCTATCCCTTAGAACTTGCAGGGACCCACTTCTTCATTGTTCCCATGGTGGGGATAGACTACTTCCCACAATGTGATTCAAAATACTTTTGCTTCCATTGTGAAAAACTTAGGGTTTCATGTTTCATGTGAACAAACCCATGTCCTTCCACCCCTTTCCTTTCAATCTTCTCATTAATAGGTTCACATCATGTTATTAACTAATAGCATTTGCACCTTGGTAAACATAGTCACCTCTAATCCCACTTGAATAGATTTGGTCTTTTGAGTTCCTTCATTTCACAGGGTGGCCATAACAATGGTGATTCAACCAAAGGAAGGACTTTACCATGATCAACACACAATAGATGCATTTCTTCCCATTGCCATATAGGTTTTTGGGTGTTTATATCAATAAGCATATGGTTTTCTTCATCATTGTGCTAGGATGGTATGGTTAGTTCAAAGGGCACTAATTGCCCTCCTTTGGTAGTTATGTGTGCCTTTTATAGGCAAAGAGTCTTGGTAAACTTGTAGAGAATGTAGGTCGTTTCTATTTTGAGGCATGTTGTTGTAGATGAAGGTTCTTATAGGTTTACTATGCTTTCAGATTTCCCTTCCCTTTCCTTTTTTAACATGCTTCTTATGACTAATGGGGCTTTGGAATATAATTTGTTCCTTTGCCCTTTTGGGTGAAAACATGGTATACACAAAAAGTAGTGTACGCAATAAAATATAGGTCTTTGAATAAAAGGACTAACAAATAGATGATTTTATAGGGATAAGAATATTATTTTTGGATACATTATTTCTTAATTCTTGTTTGCATGAACTTTAAAAGTTAAATTGTTAAAATCATGTTTTTTTCAAGTACTTGCAAGTACTTGAATTGGACCTAAAATTTATGGCAATTAAAAAGATAAAGTTCAAGTATTTGAAAGTAGGTGAAATGTTTTTTTTTCAAGCACCTTAATATTGATGTGGTGAATATTTTAATATAATTCTTTTGGTTAATGGAGTTTGTTTTCATAACTAAAATAAGCCCCAACCCTATGAAAACTAGCATTATTGTTGGGGATACTTTTTGGGTACTTTTTCAAGTCCAAATGACATGACACAAATTGTTCTGAAAAGTTAAAGGGAGGCTAGAAATGCCTTTGAAGAAAAATATAAGTTTCATTTGTTTTAGAATGATAGAGGAAGGTCAAAAAAAATTAATTATTTTTTTCTTGTTTTCAACTAAAAAACAAGGTAGCAAATGTGAACAAAATATCTTGCTTGCACCCTTTTGTGAATCCCTTTGTGTTTTTGTGCTTTTAATTCAGACTTGGGTCCTCTTTTTTTGTTCTTCCTTTCCCCTTTTGGTGGGTGCTTTGTTTAATGAAGTTTACTAAGGTTTCATCATCTACAAATCATCTTTTAGCGCCAAAAGTAATAGAAAAACATCCAATTGTTTTTGGTTGTGTTGGTTATTGGCTTCCAAATGTTATGAAAATTTCCTTTTTGACTCCCTATATTCGGGGGACCATAAGCCTAGCTTCTAAGGGGAAAAAATTGGTTGGGAAACTTTTTAAAAAGAACATGACTTCAAATACCCTACTCCTTAAAATTTTCAAAATAAAACAATTGTTTAACTATTTAAATTTTATTTATTAAAAAAAAAGAGAATTGACCATGTTCTCATGATGCTCATTTTTTTGTTGAATTAAGGTGGCCGGTTTCAAAGATATGTATGGAATCTGATGAAAACTAATTGGATTCAAGGTGAAATCAACTTGAAAACCAGGATGATTTTCACCCAATTGTTGAAAATTGCCCCACATTGGTCAAAACTTTAAGCAAGTAACATGGGAAATTATATTAGGATGGGTGATCAAAATCATTATTTATAATTATAAATATATAGTACCTACCAATGTTGGGCATGTATTGATTTTCATTAGGAATATCAGATCCAATTATGACAAAATAAATAAATAAAGACCTAGTTCTTTGTAAAGTTTTTAATAATTTATTTTACACGGGGTAGTTTATCATTTAAAAAAATTTGATTGGTTCTCATAAGGTTAATTCTCACAAACTAATTATGATTT
>Ga0209611_10005687_pt1 | contig 20753 bp, 14 predicted proteins | sample S1TSphgellanicum_3_FD_187693 | JGI IMG/M metagenome (GOLD analysis project Ga0209611, IMG submission 187693) | Host-associated microbial communities from peat moss isolated from Minnesota, USA - S1T2_Fc - Sphagnum magellanicum MG (SPAdes) (version 2) | ecosystem: Host-associated > Plants > Peat...
ATGATCGTCATCGAAAGAGCTTCTGAACGATCCAGCCACTGCCATGGAGTCAAAGAGCCAATCCGGGTCCACATATCGGCTGTTCTGCGCAAGCAAGTGGCAGAACTCCTCCTCTAGTCTCTCCATCACCAGCTGAATCACGTTCTGTGCTCTTTACAGGGTTGTAGGCTGCTACTCCTCCTCCTTGTTTTGCACGGACAACTGATCCAGCAGGTTCTGTACCTCGTCCACCGCTTCTAGATAAGTGGAAGCTTCCTCTTCCGGGCACTCGAAAATCCTCTGCTGCTTGGCTCACTCTGAGTATCCCAGATGCCATCGAACCACCACATCCTCCGCATGATCAAAGCGCGATTCGATCATCTTCGAACTGCCCGCGCCCCGTGAAGAAGGTCGGGAACGCTTCAACTGCAGATCCTCATCTGTAGCTGTTGTGCCTACCTCATGCGAGGTACTAAACTCTAGCTTCTTGGGCTTGTCATTCATGCTGGAGAATCTGTGATCAAAGTTCGAGAGAATTTGGAGCATGTTGTCCGTCATTGCAGTATCTGTGGTGCCTAACGATCTCACAATCTGTTGTGCTGTGATTAGAACTCGCTCTTCTCCATCTGCTGCCATCGGCCGCGATATTGACGTATCCCGCACGCAACGCGATGATCTAACCAGTGGTACAAAAACACGGCGGGCCCTCTTCTATAACCTCCAAATCAAGTCATCCTTGCCAAGGAAAAAAACGCACACACAGCAGCAAAGAAGAAGCTCCTGCCTCGCTCCTCTACCGAAACAGAAACAAAAAGAAGCCTCTTCTCTCTGCACTTTTCCACCCCGTCCTCCTACAAAGCTCATGAACAATATCCGCTAGTACTACTCTAACTGGTTTCCTACCATCCTAGAACTCTCCCAAAAACACCAAACAAGCCAGACCTAAGTAGTTCTTAGTCTGGAAAAGCAGTAAGCAAGCAAGCAAGCAAAAAGGGCTCTGCAATTCCTCTAACAAAGCCCAATCTGCAAACGAGAAATTGTGCACAACAAAGAGAAGAGTGAATGAAATCCCATTAGGGTTTCCAATGCCAAGGTTTAGGGTTCCGTTGAGAAGCTCGAGACAGACACCGAAGACCACGAGAGTACTCTCTCGCGTTCTCCAATTGTGTTTGAAAAAACAATCAATGGTTATAAAACAATGTGTACCTAGCTTACCAAAAGACTATAGTTGGCCTATTTTGGTTGCACATGCAACTATGAGTATATGCATATCAAATATATACGATGATATATCACAGAAATCATCCAAAGGTTGGGATGAAGGTGATCATAGTTGCAGCATAGTTGCATACACACCCAAAAAGGGGGCAAAAATCCATTGTAGTTGCATAAAAAACCAAAGATAGTTGCATGCGACAAGCAGTTGCATCCCAATTGCAAACATAGTGGTTGCATATGACAGAATTTCTAGTAGTGATTGCAGGTATTCCAGCTGATGAACCTAAGGAAGATGGAGAGCTTCTCTGTGTTAAGGCAGGGGAGGAAACAGACTGGATGTGTGTCGACAACCATCAATTGTACATGCTTGACGTCGCATCAACAAAAGTTCTATCTGAGGAACCTTTTCCAGAAGAGGGAGCAGTGTCAACGGGAGACAAACTTGAGTAGTGCGGAGGAGTGCGAGTGGCACTGAAGAGAAGAGTGCCTCAGTACTTTGACAAGTGACAACAATTGGAATTGGCTTTGGCAGCTCAGGAATTGTCTGAGTTTGGGGACCATGAATTGAGTCCTACACAATCTGAGGGTGAGGAAGATCACGAAGTAAGGTCAAGTTGTGTTGACATATGGGAAGACGCAAATTGCTTAATGTTTCTGAAGGAAGGCGTATTGCCTGATGCAGTTGACTATGAAGAAGCCAAAAGGATCAGAAAGAGGGCAAGCAACTATTGTTGGAAAAAGCAAAAGCTTTTCTTCAGAGTGTTACTCGTGCCCAAATATGAGGAGAGGGTGTCTCTAATGAGACAGATGCATGAAGACCTGGGGCACTTTGGGGAACAACGGACGTTGGCAGACGTTCGACGAAGGTACTTCTGGCATAATCGAACTGAAGAAGTGAAGGCGGTGGTCAGAGGGTGCCAACAATGCCAATTGGTGAGAAGCTCGGGCAGCATCCGATCTGGGGATGAACAATTGAAAAGCATTCCTGTTTGTGATTTATTCCATCGAGTTGCACTGGACACTGCAGGGCCATTACCTGAGACTAAATTGGGCAACAAGTATATTCTGGTGGCCATTGACCACTATTCAAAATGGTGCGAAGCAAAGGCGGTTGTTGACCATGGAGCGAAGACGGCAGCCAGGTTCTTGGAGGATGAGATAATTTGTAGGTATGGAGTTCCCAAATTCGTGCTGACTGACAATGGGGGGGAGTGGGCTGCAGAGTTTGATGTAATGTGTAGGGATTATGCCATTCAACACCAACGCATTACGCTTCAATGGCCTCAGTGTAGTGGGATGGCTGAGCGCATGATCAAGACCATCAAGCATGGTATAACTGTGCTTGCTGCTACTCCTGCCAACATGGATTGTTAGGACCAGCAATTGGCCAAGGTTCTGTTTGGGTACCGTTGTGGAATACAAACAAGTACAAAGTTTTCTCTGTTCATGATCCTTACTGGTCGAACACCATGATTGAGGGCAGACAACTACTTGCAGGCCCTTACTGCTGAGACTGACGATGTTGTGGATGTGGAAACTGCTGCAGCTTAGTTTCTGCAGAAAGTGGAGCTCATTGCGAGTATCCACAACAACGTTCTGCTCAATGTGGAGCAAGCTCAGCAGCAACAAAATAAAGTATATGCTGCCAGAAGAGGTAAACATTTGTTTGAGGGCTTGATTGCAGGCCAAACGATGGTGAAGATGAAGAAGCCAGGGAAGCAAAGGGCTCTAATTGCAAGTTGGGAGGGACCCTACCAATTATCGGACATTCAAATGGGAAGGGCAACCTCGATTTTGAGGAAGGCTGTCGATTATGCATCATACAAGATGTCGATGGTCACCAATGGGAGAGGTCTCGTCGAGACCTCCAAATCTTTTATGCTCCACCAAACTAGATGAAGCTGAGGGATTCGGCTGTCTAAGAAGGGAGGGGTTACATATGTCACCAAAGTGGGTTTCCACACAGTGTGAACACCCGGGCATTAAGGGTGTGCTTTGGTATAATTAAACCGTCCTGATTTTGGTGGCGGATGTTTTTCTCCATGACAGCTGCATGGCTGTGCATGGGACGTTTATGTGAGTGGGTGTGCAGGAGTGAAGGCGGTGCGAATGATGAAGAGGAATGGAGTTGCATTGATGCGCCGAAAAGTGGAAAAGGAAGAAAAGCTTGATGGGGAAGCTTGGTGTAGAACAGAACGGCAGGATGCTTGGATGTGACGGAGTTTTTGGGAGAGAAGAAGAAACTCGGTGAAGACTAGGGAGGCAGATTTTTGGGTGATTAGAGAGAGCACTGAGAGCACAGAAGAGAATTGGAGGAGGAGGAGCAATCCTTGTGAAAAGGTAGAGAAAACTTAGTGAGACGGTAGCTTGGTTGAAGGTTAGAAACTTCCGTTGCGCCTGACAATCAGTCAAGTTACTACAGGAGAATCAGAGAGAGAGAGAGCTCAAAGAGTGCTAGGAATCTGATGTTTTTGTGAACATCTCAGACGGGAAGCAAGCTTGTGCTTTCGGGGAATGTATAGAGTTTGTAATGAAACAAAAGAGTTTCCTTTGCCGGCATCTGTGGGAACGTTAAGGCAAGAGATAGATCCATTGAAATCCTGTTCTGCTGCTGTGTAGGAAGAAAATGCTTGCAGGTCTATGATTTCGTGATGCTCGTTTGAAAGAGTCAGTAGGTAGGTTGTGTGCTGTGTTTTTGGAGGTCTGAGTTGTATGCGAGTGACTAAGGAGAACGTGGACGCTTGGGTTCGTTGAAGGCAATCAGTGCGCTGTGTTTCCAGGACCCTCTTTTTTTTGGTTACACAGGAATGAATTGATAATGAAAACGAAGGAGGGAACTCTTGCATCTCGTTAAAAGGTAGGTGTGCTTGGTGAGGTGTGGAATGTGAGCTTGTGGATGATGTTGGGTTGTTCGTTGCAAATGGTTGTGTAATAGTTAGTGACCCAAGGGAGGGAGTTCTTGATAATCAGTTTGGTGAAGATCATGTCAATGTGAATATTTTGTATTGCCTGAATAATTTTAGTGGTTATGACAATTTGGAAATGGCCATTGGCACAAATCATTGTGGATGGGCACTCCTTAAGCAACTTTTTGTATCTTATGATGAAAACAAGATTTTAACTGTTGATGAAAAGGGATAAATTGGTGTAACATACTTTTTAGAAGAGTAAGCAAAGTGTTGGACATTCTAATCAATCAATGTTAAGGATTGATAAGTCGCTATCCCAGGAGATTCGGAATGTAAATTTCACATGATGTTTCACATGAAATTGTTATCAACATTTTCCTTGTGAGAAGATGATGTTGTTGAGAAAAGAGTTTTGGGGTATGTCCTTTGAAGAGCATAGAGCATATGGCATGGATATTCCAAGAAGGTTGCATGTGAGAATAGACATAAAACAACAAAAGTTTATCATGATTCAGGAAATAAACATCTGTGAAACAACATGGTATGAGATTGTTGGATTATCTAAATTGACATACATGTTACACAAAGTAGATTTCAAGCGAGGATGTAGATTTATACCTCATGGAAAAAAGGCTGGCATAAACTATGAACTCCAACCAAGCAGGTGGAATCAAATGTTCAATTGTTGATTGACTTGAGTATTGACACAATGTTGCATCAATTGAAAGGAATTAGAAATGGTAGACAAGATGTTTGATGGCTGTTACTTAATACGTGGAGGAGCCTTTGAGTGATAATGTATAAAAATTAGCAGAGTATGATGTATTTCTTTGAGTTTAATTTTTAATGTCTAAAATTGTGATGCGTTTTGTAATTTGATCATTTTTTGGGATTACATTTTTGTAGATCAATAAGGAATTAAGCATTGGAATTATTTTGCAATTTGCAATGAATAGGTTGAGGAAGAAACACCATTTCAAAGTTGATGTAAAAAATAGAGGCTTTGTTTTTGCAAAGTGTACTATGTACGAGTCACTAAAGGATTTAATATCAAAATTGGGAAGGATAGTAGTGATGGGAAAGAATATGAATTGATGTTGAGAAAACACCTCTTACATCAAGAGTTGTGTAGAAGCTTGTACCATACTTGGAGGTCCGAATTTGTGTGGTCCAAAGATGAATTCCTATGTGTTATCCATGATAAAATGGATCATGCGAAAACTACACTCCCAACGTTGTAGGTAGCGAACAAAATGATTTGTGAACTTGGACAATTGCCCATTATGTTGACGGGTATGATAGCCCATGGTCGTGGTGATGAGAGATATGCATAATATTTTAATGAATTGTGGCCTAATGATCCCGATTTTTCAATTGGGTCATTGTTGTGGGTTTTTTGAACTTTGGAAAAAGCTCTAGCTTGTGAGTCCAAAATGTTGTTTAAACACCATGCCCAAAATGCACACTATTCACACATCTTTTGTAAGGAAAATTTTGTTGTGTGAGCGAATTAAAAACATCAAGTGAAAGTGTGGGCCCTGAACCATTGCCAAAAAATTCTTGTTTCAAATGGATAACTATATGAAGGACAATAAAAATAGGTATTTGTTAGCATTTCTTTCATTGTTGATGGCTAGGGAAATATTTGAAAGGGTTAGGTTAGGATTCCTTATGGTTGGTCATACACATGAAGATATTGATGGATGCTTTGGATATTTGTCCAAAAAGTTGAAAGAGTAGAACGATTATATTTTGGTAGATTTGATGAAGGTTTTCATAGTCTCACAAGAGAAACCTTTCATTCCACAATTGATTCAAGAAATTTTAGATTTTAAAACTTGGGTCCTTGGTTGTTTAAAGGATGGTCTGGAAACTTTGGTAGGGCATACTAATTTGCATCTTTTTAGATTTTTTGTGGATTCATTTGGTTGGCTTGTGATGTAGTACAAAATTTCACTAGCTAATAATGTTTGGAGTCCCATAAAGAGGCCTCCAATCCAATTATGGAAAGCTAATGCAGATGGATTTTCAATGCTGCCTATTGGGGTTTGTTACCTTGTTCCATATTGCCCAATTTGGGGCCATGATGCAGTGAGGTTAGTGGAAAGGAAAAAGTTTATCAATGTTGGACTATCTAAATACGTGGAATTTTGGAAACAAGGCATTGAACAAAATGCAACTTATGAAGATAAGTCCATATGTGGATTACTAGGAGGATATTTTATTGCATTTGTCAAAACCTTTGCTTACTCAAGGGTGCAATATTTTGGAAGGCTTTTTTGCTTCCAATAATTGGAAGTTAAATAATGCAAAAACTGAGTTGTCATCCACAACATTGACTGTTGATTCAGAAGATCCAATCATTCATCCTTATTATGGGCCTAAGAACTTGAAGCTAGTTCCCACATAGACCCCGTTTAGAGATCTTAACAATGGAGATTTTGTTTTCATGAGGCTTCATGATCCTCTCCTTGTCCCTATTTGGTTGGGAAGAACACAGAGTGATGTTGTCAAAGATGATCAAAATGAATTCTTCAAAATGGTGAGGGCGCAATGGTGGGTCCCAATGAAAAAAGGGTCAAATTTGGATGAACGACGGTTGTACAAAGATTATTGGAATGGCAAGTGGAAAGGTTTGGTAGATCTAAAATAGTGGTTCGAAATTGTATTTTTTTTCCTCTTCTCCTTCACAAAAAAATATGACAAGCAAAAGTCAAATTACTATTCTTGATAGTTGTTCTTTTTGAGCAAAAGTGAATTTGGAGGCTGCTAATGCGTCCAATAATTTGTAAAATATGTTTGTATTATTTAATGAATTTAATTATAATATCTCAAATTATTCATAATTTTTTTTAGTATTCACAGTTAGTAACAATCTATTGATTACAATTCATTGCTAGCATTGGTGTCTTTTAGTGTGTGAAATTTTCAATAATTATGTTTTTAGGTGAGGTTAAAAATTAGACTTCTAATTCTTTGCTTTTCAAACCAAATATTCTACTTTGTTGCACCTAGTGGCCACAAGGACAAATGGTACATAAAATTTTAATCTACTAAAAAATGTTTCATTATGAGCACCATTTTTGGATTTGTAGATAGGCATGGTAGATAAGTGTGGTAGATATGCATGGATTTGTGGATAAACATAGTTTTTTTTCTGAAATTTAGTGGATTGAGTTTCTTTTTGTGGTTATTGGCTATATTATCAATACATTTTTATTATTTTTATTTGATGTATCATTTAGCAGTGGAATAATAAATTGTTATGTTTTTGAGTTTGATGAGGTGGAATTTTGTTCATCATAGATAATTTTGTGTACAATGTTCCTCATAGTCATGATTAGTGATCTTTGTTCCTGCACATGAACCTTGATCCTTAATGGCCATTAGACATCTATTTTTTCATTTCATGACATTGATTCCAAATTTATTATGAGTTTTTGTATTTTTGGGTTCTTTTGTGTTGGATGTGGCATATTTTTAAAAAATGTTTTGATCATAAAAAATAATGTGTGGCATTAATGTGGTATTAAGGAATTTGTATATTGCAAAAATTTGTGTGTATATTTTTAGATACTAACTATCGATATATTTTTTAGGACTTTAACCTTAATCCTTAGTGGCCACCAAGTGTCTACTTTTCTCTTTCATGGTATGAGTAACAACTTTGGATCCATAGACATTATTGCAATTGATGAATTGGCACATGTTGTGCTTAGTTTTTTAATTTAGTAAATAAAATGTAATTTGTTTATTATGAATAGGAGTACAATTTGACCTCCAACCTTGATAATGAATAACCTATAATTTTCATTTGGTGGGCATGTGCAAAATATTCTTTTCATCATATGAATATATTCATTTTGAAACTAGCATATTATATTTGTTATTTGATTTGTGTCCCTTAATGTATTAAAAACAATGATTGAAAATGTTGTAGAAAAAAATTGGTATGATTTTTTTTGAAACTCAATGTATGCATGGATGCAAGATTATTGTTTTTACTTGAATGTAACGTTACATTTCTTAAATTTGGTGGGCACCAAACAGAGTTCATACCATCCACTAGGTTGGGTAAAGTCTTAAATTAACAATTTAGTTTTAAATTAATTAAATATTTGTTAACAAGAATTTTGGGAAAATCTTGGCTTGTTGATTATGAAAATTCATTTTCTTTTATAGTTTGTGGAAGGTGTATGGTTGAAGATTATCAACATCCAATTATGTGCTTAAATGGTGTTGCCTTCCCAAAAGTTGTTTTCACAAATGTTATTTGAATTGATGAAAATATGCAAATAATTTTGTCCTACTAACCTTAGTAAAATGTAATTTTATAACAATAAATTCTAATTTATGGATATATAAGCAAACACATGATTTGTTTGAATTTGTCATTGATTTTTTGGGAGGTTGACAACTAGTAGCCAAAACACATCACTACCAATTATTTGAAGCAATGGAAATAACAATTAAAGCTTTGGAAAGGAATTTAAATCAAATTTTAGATCAATATGGGATTAAGGAAGAAAATATGAGTTTGGAGGAAAGTGTTTAGAGCATTTATTTTGGCCATGCTTTTTTAAAAGCATGTCAATGTGCTACAACATATGAATTTTTTGGTAGAAATCTCAAGTTTGTTAAGTTGGCATAGTTTGATTTACATAAATGCACAATTTGGCCAAAAAAATACAAATAGGATATGAACATAACTTGCATTAATTTTAGATGTTGTCCAAGAAAATTGAACACTCCAATTAAAACAAGGTACATTTTAATCCAAAACTTGTAAATACCTTTAAAACTTGAAATTATTTTTAGATATGTGATTTAGAATAATGGTGTTGAATGTTTGACTTTGTATGAAAGTTTGCTAACAAAATTATTATATTTCAAAAAAAATTGCAATTCTGAAAGGATATTGTCCTTTGTTATAGTAAACATATTACTATTAAAATGACCCCAAAAATGCCACCTCTTCTTACATGACATATTTCTCAAACAATTGTTAATTATATTTTGCCTATTATTACTTGTGTTTTGAACCAACCTCATGGTCGTTGATTGCTCAATGGTGTATTGCAATATGCCATAGTGATGAATTTAAAACTAAAAAAACTTGAAATCCCACCAACCTTGGACAATATGATGAATGATGATGTTGGAATTGCTTTTGAATTGACCTTACTTACTTTTAACATAAAATAGGAAGTTTATAGTGTTTTGAATTCATTCCTTTCATTCTCAAGTAGGTACGAAGAAACAAAAACACATAATATAATATCCTTGATGTTAGACCCTACATTTAAAAATCTTCATTTAGTATCCTCTATTATTTGTCATGAGCAAGTGGGGTTATTGTTGAAAATTATGATAGGAAGTTTTTATATCCTATGTTTTTGAAATGTCATTATCATTTACATCCACTAGTAGAATTTTAAAATGATTTTGTAGGTATAAAAGTTAACGAGGATTATAATTTGGATATTTTTTTACAAATTGCTAGCACAATTGAATTGACAAAAAAACTAGTTCATATGAAACTTTTGACTTTCAAACAATACAAAACAAACGTCAAAGATATTGTTAAGAAGATAACTAAGGTAATAACAAGGAGAAAAGTAATTAGTTGAAGAATAGACGTAGTAAATATATTTTGAATTCAAATTTTAAAGGGAAGACTTGGATATATTTCCTTTCACATTTTGATTTTAGACATTAACACATTATGTAAAGTTTTTGGTTATTATTTTTTTGACATGTTGTACACATTGGAGTTCTAAATGAAAAAGAAAATGTCACATATTGATTTTTTTTGGTATAAAATTAAAAAATATAGATACAACAAGTAGGTATAAAAAATAGAAGTTTAATTTTGAATTGTGTACATTATGTAAGTTTTGCATATTATTTTGTAAGAAATACATTTTGATTTTGTGTTAAATGATAATTATTAGTACTTACCATTTAATGACCATCCCCAAGATGAATTCAAAAAAACAAATCAAGAATTCAATGATTTGCTATTGATTTCATTATTAAAAAAAAAAGATAAGACAATAAGAGAGGAAGTTTTGTTTATTTTCACAATTTTTTATTGGTTAGTTTATTTTAATACAAAAAATTGAGTGGGGTAGCTATTGTAAGGGTTTGAGTTTGGAAAAACAAATTATAAAAAAAAAACAATGAATGTAAAAAAACATGTCTTGAATGGTGACCCAAAGTTTGTGGAGGTAAATGAATCAAACAACAAATTAAACGATGATGAACAACATATGCATTAGGATTCAATGAGGTTTCCATAATAAAATGGGTGTAACATATAATACAACATCTACCAATCTAATCAAAATTCAACCTATAGGGTACATGACACCTTCAACAAAACATTAGGGACCACAAGAAACATTAACTTGGAGAGCACATAGGTGACCCAAAAATCAAGATCATTGATCCTTGAGGGAAACACAACTAGTAATCAACCCGAGTGTTTGTGAAAAAAATGCAATTGGGACCACACCTATAAGTTTAAAACAATGGGTGCAAAGGATAATAGAAAAAATTTCTAATCCTTCAAGCACTAGGATACATGTAATTAAGAATATGTTCAACACAGTTTTAAAGAGGAACAAAAACAACATCAAGATCTCGATTATTACTAGGTGGCCACCTTTTTTGTCAACTAGGTAATTTGTTTCACCTTCATATTAATAACCACTAAAAAAGTGGCAAGAATACTTGGACAATGATAAGGTTGGACAAGTAATGCCATTGATCCTAAAGTTTCAACACATGATGAATACTTGGAGGAATAATCATATGTGACTAAAGTAATATATCAGCATCAGAAATTAGAATTTCAATTGGAACATGATATTCAATTTGTATTTATTTATAAACCATGAGCAATTGTAGAAACTACTAGATATAGATTACAAACTAAGGAATTAATGATGAGGCATGGTCAATGAATAATGGTTTAGTCTAGAAAATGGCTAGAACATAAGGTTTCATTATGTGGTTCATGTACCAAGACCCATGCCCAACAAATGAAATTATTGTCAATAGGAGGGACACAAGAAAAATTTGCAAATCATGTTTTAAGCATGGAAAAACCACAACATTAGGAAGTTGTGCAAAGAAACTTGGGTGGTACCATGCATAATTTAAATTTGAATTATTCAATACATAAGAAATGGTGGGGAATTGCGAAGAACATCAATTGTGGTTTGAATTCCTTGATAATCATCTCATCCATATTTTGTTTTTAATCAAATGCAGTTGGTAACTATTCTAACAAGGATGGGATACACTAGAACAAATCCTATTCAGCATATGATTCCAATTATGTTTATAATTTGGGCAACGTAGACAATGACAATCTCAAGTGAAATATACAACATTGTGCATGTTTACATTGGAGTGTCACAAAATCTACAGATGCTTAAACCATCATGAAAAAAAACAAAGTGTTAAGGCCACCCAATGAACTACTAGGTTTTGGAATTAATAAAATGGGGAGTAGAGAAAGAATCTTCTTCTCCTTAGATAAGCAAAAAGCTGAAATAGAAATTGATTGTCCAAATTAGTAGGATAGACTCATAAACTTTCTATGGAAACAAATTTGAAACAAATACAAATAAAATAGACCTTATACATCAAAAATACTTGTAGCATATGAAGAGAAAATAACTAGTAAAAATTTTACATACAAAAGTATGACAACAAAATATTTTATTCCAAACACCTCTTATACAATCCTCAAATGCACAAAGCCTTAAGTACCTTTAAAAAAATTACATTTTTGGTAAAAAAATATTATTGATACAAGTTTACCTATTTATATTACCAAATATAAAATTTGAATGGTAATAATTATTTCTAGTAAATATAATTATTAGAATACAATACAAGATACCTGGGTTTTTTTTCCATTTTGAAATGTAGTTGAAATTGTGATCATGCATATGTTGATTTAATTAGATTTGGTTACATACCAAATATGAATGGTAAAAAACAAAATCATTCTACTGTAACCAAAAAAGGAGGATCCAGAAAACCCACAGCAATGACGCGAGTTCCCACAGACCCTAGCTCTTGTGATCTAACAATCCACCGCAATTGCACAGACACGTAGCCTATCCTGACTCGGACTACCTTCCTGCCATCGCTCACTGACCCACTTGCAACTTCAAGACTGACAGACCCGACAATGCATCACTCAACACGACGCATGGCTATGGTCACACACTGTACACAGATGTTTCTGAGGAAAATGCTTGGATTATCATTCATGGATAGTATGTACAGTCCGAGAGCGCAAACATGGCCCTCGAGCATAAGTTCTTACAAAAACAGGAAGCACTGCTTGTCCCTCTAATTCTTCTTCTCTCCCTCTCTCTATGTCCTCCTGCAGCAACGAGCTAGACCATCCATCAGACGCAGTGGAAGATCACTCTCGTGGCCAAGACTCTTGCTACTAAGCTACCACACTCTCTTCCTCCTTCTGTTCTCCATCAGACACCCAATCTCCCTTCTTCAGTTCCCCGTTGGCTTCCTCCAGAAGCTTCCTCCAGTCATCCAACGCTGTTCCATTTTTCCCGCTCCATCCTTAGCTATGCCGCCTTCATGAGTTGAGCTCCATCAATGCCAGCTGCCATGCCCAATCTTGCACACACCACACAGCTTAAAAACAAGTCGGCCATGCATTCCCATGCAACAATGATGGGGCGCCGTCACAACAAGACGGTTGATACAATTATGCCAAAAATCCAGGATTAGATCAGATTGCACAATAAGTAGACAGCCCCCCCCTTTCACATTACACTACATCCTTGGCTACCTACTAGAACTTATCATTGAAATTTGGCAAAATAAAGCCCTATCAAAATGATGAAGTTTTATATTCATAGGTTTTTTTCCGTTTCTTTCTAGTGTGAGCTTTAGGGTGAATTGCTATTATTTTCATGCATTTTATAGATGGGTTAATAGTTTGTTGTAGATTGTTTCCAATAGTTTGGAATGTATTATTGTTTGTTTTCCCAACATCCCTTTGATTGGTTACTTCAAGCTCATAGTAAAAATTAAACTGGAGGCCCAAAATAATCCATGATTACAAACATCTTTGTCTAGTGACATATTAGTAGGTGTCTAATCAATTTGTGTATTTATTGTTATCATGAAAGTTGTTGGATGTGTATTAGATTGCTTACATGGGAATAATGAACTTAAAATGTTTACAAATGACAAAATGACTCCAAAGGCCAAAACAACTACGTATGTTCAAACAACCACAAAATTTATTTACAAATCTTGTGTTAAATTTTTATGAAAAATCATGCACACATAATTTTCAGAATGTTTTCATTTATAATACCCTATTCTTGGATCCAAGCTTATTTATTCCCCCTATAGGTTTTACCTTTACTATTCCTATTTTTAATATTATGAAGGGATATTCCACCTCATTTATGATACTGAAAATGACTATTTGTGCCAATGTCATGCATACTTAACTTTTTTATTTAAATATTAAAATTGGGTAAAATAATAACTATTCCATTACACCAAAATGCGTTTTAGTTCACTATGGGTTTCACTAAATTTTGAATGAATTTGGACATTTTTACCATGGTGAAACTAATCAACCTCCTAGTGAACAAGGATTAGTTGCTACAAATAGTGAATTGGTCCACTAGTATTTACTGAAATAACGTTACTTTCAAGTGAAATACAAATTTACCAAATTATTTCACTTCCTAATTAATTAATTAAGTAACATGGAAATCAATTAAATTTTAATTATTAAATATTTAATGTAATATTTAATATTATTGATAATTTCATGATTTTCAACCTATCAATTATTAACACATGTCACTACCTATGCTAGGTTCAAAACCTAGTTTAGGTACATAGGCCATGTAATTAACCTTAATATGCACCTATTTTAGGGAATTACATAGGAGAATATTTGGTCAACTTACCATTGTTGACCACAAACACACCATTTGTTAGGTTTGATCCTTTGATTTTTAGAATGCAAGCAAACACCCCTACCATCAAGCCATCACATTTGTTGTGATAATGTGTTACATTGCATTCTATTTATCAAATGCTTCATTTTATACATTACAAAAACATAAACTTCGAAAATTCATATCTTATTGAGATTTTGTCCAAATGAAATGATTAAAGTTAAAATTTTTTTTTTTCAATAATGTACATAATTACATTTATTTCCTTTTGAAAGTGTAAAATCATTTGAACAAATGTTTTTTTGAATATCACTATTCAATAACATTTTAATGAACATTTAAAAAAAAAAAAGTTTAATAAATGGATAAGATTTTTCCTAATATAATAATACTACCTATGTTAGGTTATTTTCAATTAATCTAGGGCTACCTTTCATTGTTTTAAACTATTTCACCTGACATTATTTACAGTTGTTTATGGCTATTCTTAGTTATTTTTGGTTATTTTTAGCTATTTCATCGTTAATTTCAATTATTATAAGTTACTTTTGGCTATTTTAAGCTATTTCACTTTAGGTTTTTTCAACTATTGTAAGTTGTTTTTGGCTATTGTAGGCTTTTTCATTATAAGCTATTTGTAGCTAATATAAGTTATTCTTAATTATTCTAAGTTATTTTATTTTAGGTTATTTTTTGTTATGTGAGGTTATTGTTGGTTATTGAAGGTTATTGAAGGTTATTTTACCTTATATTATTATTGGTTATTTTAGGCTATATTATCATACGCTATTTACGATTATTTTATTGGTGGCTACTAATGGTTATTTTATTGGTGACTATTGATGATTATTCTATTGGTGGCTATTTTATTAATGGTTATTGGTGGCTATTTTATTAGTGGTTATTGGTGGTTATTGTATTGGTGGTTTTTTAGTTATTATAGATTATATTATGATTATTGGTGACTATTTTATTATAAACTATTGTTGGATATTCTAAATTATATCATCATAGGCTATTGGTAGTCATTTTCTTGTAAGCTATAATAAATTATTTTACATTAGGTCATTAGATTATATTTTATATTATTTTAAGTTGTTATACTTAGGATAAAATAACTTATAATAACATAATATAAAAAGACCTCGAATGACCCAAATTACAATTTGAAATAACATATATTAATTTAAAATAAAATTACCTAAGGTATAGTTTAAGGTTAATTAAAAATAACTTAAAGTTTAAAAAAATAAACATAAAAATAAACCTATTTACCACAATAAATTATAATAGTGAATTATGTCAACTAATAGTGAACACAATATTTACATATTGATATTATAGTGAAATAACTTTAACCAGGGTGAAATCATTAAAATTAGTGAACTTATTTCATTTTAAAAATCCCATAGTGATTTAGGTTAGTGAATTCCACCCCACTTTTGTACTAATGTTCATTCGTACATTAGTTAGTTTTTAATTTTGTGATGTGAACAAAAATTTGGAGGATGTTATTTTTAGGGTCCTATGTTAGATAATATATTGTATAAAATGTGTTTGTGTAGTGAAACAATTGCCATTAAATTATGTTTTGCCAAACAATTACTATGTGAAGTGTATCTAGAGGGAAACACATTAATTGCTTAACGACACAAATACACTTTATATATTGTAAAAAAATAGCCCATTACTTTATCTTTTCTTCAATGTAATGTTTTTAAGTTCACAATCACCAATTTCAAATACTTATGTGTTTTGATATGTCATTCCAAGTTCTTTTCTAGCCTTCAATTATTTACTCCTTGAAATCACACATGTTAAAATCACATAGACATGTTTAGGATATTTTTGGTTTTTACATCTTCATTCAATTTATTTAATGTCCATAATGTAAGTTGAAGGGAATGCATATATACTGTTATTTTTAATTGTTAAAAGAGATTTCTGAATTACCACCTTAAACTTAATATTCCACATTTTCATCTTATTGGCACTCATTGTTTCCTAAATGAAATATATTATGTACAATTTTTCTTTTCCAAATTCAACATAATGTCTTCTAAATCCTTGCAAATTTTAAAACTTTAGTTCCTTTTTTTTTCAAGTACCATTTTTATTCTTAATTGTTTCTAAATATTTTGACAATTGTAGTTTTCATGCAAGCAATTTGGGATTTTCCAATATCCAGCTAACATCTCTCAATAATTTTTTTTTTTTCAATCTTTTTCCTATTTTCTATTTTAGAAATTAAAAAACTTTGTTGATTTGTTACATTTATGTTAGGGTTATATGTTTTCCATTATTGAAAGTTAAAGTCTAGTATATTAATGCTTTAGCTTTTCAACAACTCATTGCCCTGGACAAGTCACATGTGATACTAATCGTAAACATCAAGGGGAATTGGATGAAAAAATAAATCAACAAGTACAAGTTCATCTTTCAACTCCAAAGTATAGGTATTGTCACATGTGACTATTTGGTCACAATTGACGGTAATTGTGCTTTCACATGTCCCAATTATTTGACTTTTTAAAAATAATAATAATAATTATTTTGAAATAATTTGTGATGTTCAACTCAAATGCTTAGATGATTTTATGTTATGACACATGGCCAAATGTAAATTTGTTATATGGAACTTTAAAATAAATTTCGTACAAAACATTAATACTATGTTGGTAGGTACCTAGGAAGGTACATAAATAACTGCCCATAAACCTAAGCTACATACCTACCTACCTATTTAGGTAAAAAGGTAAACTAAGAACCTATTAATTTCTTAAATTAAATACCTTCTCATATAAGTACACACTTAAGTAGGTAGGTACATAAGTCGATTCAAATAGGTAGGTCAAACTAAGTACCTACCTAATTAGGTAAATAAGTAGGTTAGGGAGGTAGGTAGTTTAAAATTGTGCATAATTTTTATTTTTATTTTGGGTTAAGCCTTTTCATTGGCTCATCCCATGTGCACAAATTTCTTAACATGAAATTAGATGACCATGTACACCTTTTATTTATATAATATTCAAAATAGGATTGGAGAACAAACAATATGGAATAAGTTTTGAAATTGCAACTTCAAAACTTTCCTCATGCCTTTTGATCTTAATTTTAAATTTCTAAACAATTCAAATATTCACTAAATGGGTCACTAGATGATTAGATAATCATTTAATTAATAATGAGTAAATTTTAAATATATTTTAAATATAAAATATACACTACACCTAGTAAATATTCACTATCAATTACTGAAATAAAAAAATATTTTAAAATATTTTCTTACTTTTAAAATTTTGGTTGAATTGTAAATAATATAATTAATGTAAAAATAACTAAATTAATATATAATGATTCCTACAATTACAATCATTACAATAATTATTATAACTACATTATAAATTTTTTCAAAAATTTAATTCAGATTTGAACTATAAATTCTAGATTGTGTGTAACCAAAAAATGGAGGGACACCAAAGAGACGTAGAACAATCATGGCAGCCAGCAACCTCTCTCCTCCCTCGCGTGCTCTGACTGATAAAGCACAATGGCACCTTACGGCCAGAACACAACAGGACAAACAACCTTCCCTTGTCTCCAAGCTTGAATTCATAACCCAGCTACAGGAACAATCCTCTGAGCTTTCTCACACTTAGCTCACACTGACTCGACTCAGACAAGCAGAAAATCAAGTGTTAGCATTCCATGGCTTAGATTTCAGAGAAACAATTCCGACAGCACAAGCACTGTTCTTCTTCCAAAATCTCTATTCGTAGTCCTCTTCATTCTAACTTTCTAATTAGCTCTACCAAAATACAGAAGTTAGAGGTCATCGGTCGCTAATAGCAGCGAAAGAAGAGCGACACTACTCCATTCTCCTAGCTCCTGCTAATCTCTCTGCGAAAAACTAAAAACTCAGAACTTCCCTTGCTCCCCCCTCAAGACTGTCCCCCCCCTTTTTTTAATTGAGCTTCCCTCTTCAATCCTGAATCCAGCTTCCTCAACAAGCTTCCTCCTCCTCGTACTCATCACCATTAGCCATTCCCTCCATCCTCATCAATGAGGCGCCGCAGCTCCTCATAAAATGCGCTATCATCTTCCTGTCCTTCCACTACCATGCATCCCATGCACTTCTGATTTCCTTCTCACTCTCCTCAAGAGAAAATCCGCCGCCACTAATCAAGATTCTCGGCCACATTATCCAGATCAGGATTTTCATGTTCACACCAACAGTACATGCATGAACTCCTTGTCCGGCGACATGTTGTTCGGTCACATGTGAACAATTAAGTTTAGTTTGAAAATAATAATGCATATCCTATGATTATTTTTTATTTAAAATAATTATAGTCATTTAAAAGTAATGTAACAATAATTATAGGAATTTATTTTTTTAATCATAAGAATATAAATTATATCATATAAAACTTTATGTTGTAACAATAGTTATTTAGAATAACTAATAACAAATATAAACTTTTATAATTATTTAAATTTATTATTTATTATGGAAAATTATTTACAAGAAATAAATATTTTAATTTATTATAGTACAATCCTTGTAGTTACGGTCATTAAATTAATTAAATTATAATTATTCATGAAATATCAGTAAGAACTAAATTATAGATTATGAACTATAGATTATGAATAATCAAATTCAATTATATATTAATTATGAAAGTATTGTAATTTTGACTTACAAACAAATTAAATAATTACAATGATTTTACAATAATTTCATGTTTTTATATTAACAATTTATTGCAAATATTTCAATAATGAATAATACATATAATAATTTAGTGTATCCATTTTTCCTAAAATATAATAATTACATCAACTTTCTCTTTATTTTAAGATTATTATAAAATTGTGGAATATAAATCTTAATTATAGGACATAAATTTTCAATTATGGATGTAAAATATAATTACTGCTTTTAAAACATAAATATTGTAAATATAATAGTTAGTTTTTATGATTGGGAACTATCATTTTAATTAATGTGAAAATGTGTGTTTTAATAAAATTTATTTATAATAAAAATAATAAAAATAAAAATAAAAATTCTTTATAAATTTACATTAATTTTTTTCTAAGTTTTAATGATTTAAAAAAATTATAAATTGTAAATATAATAATTAAACATTTTACTGTACCATAATATAATTTTTATGAGTATAGAAATATAATTTATTCATTTAGTTACACTGGAAATATTTTAATTTAAAAATATTTTAAAGTAAAATATCAATAATTAAGCTGAATTATAAATTATGTGTCTATTATTATTAATGTATAAGTAAAATAATAGTTTAATAATATTTATATTTAGTTACATTAATGTTATTGTTATTCAAATAAATAAATAATTAGTGTAATAGTCTATTTTGGACTATATTTGATTTATGTGAAATTATGAGTAATTTAATGTAATGGAATTAATACAAGTACAATAATATCAATGATTTTAATTAAAATAAAATTACTGTGAATATTTTGAATATTAATTTGAAATACAAATTAAAAGTTATGATTATTAAGTTAAGTCATAAATCAAATAATTATTGTCATTAATGTATAACTAGTGTAATCATAATGATTTTGCAATAATTGTACGTTATTTTTTATACATTTTTTGGAATTGATAGAGTTTTTGATGATTGAAAAATTAACAATATAGTTTGTGTACAAAATATAACTTACATATAACTTGAATACAATCAATACATTTAACCCATATTATACACATGTACATCCTAATATATTCTCATATGTTTATGGGTAGATTACATTTAATACACCATTATAAACCCATACACCTTAGGACACACATAATACACTTTGAATACCAAGAGGGTTGCGATTCATTTGGACACATTTACAACTAATTGTACATAAATGAGTCTCCTTGGATGAAAAAATGTTAAAACAATCCAAATGAAAGGATGAAAAAAACATTAATAATAAATTAGTTGGAACATAGTTGCAAACATGACCAAATCCAAAAAATGGTTGTAGAAATAACCAACGTTAGTTGCAAACTGATTGGTTGCAAAAACCTAGGTTTTTTTTAGTGTGAAGAATATGTGGTTGCAAAAAAGGTTTTTCACATGCTTAATTCTACATCCTTTGCAATAACACTAGTTGTGAATAAAACATTTCTATATCATCACCTTTTCAATGAGATTGGGGACGGTCCTATCAAACTTTTAAAGGGTGAAAATTTTAATCAAACCATGTCAAAATTTGCACCCTTGTGTTCCTTTAATATTCACAACTTGATTGCATCTTTCAAGCATTGCCTCGAGAACATGAACTCTATTGATTGCATCATTTCATTGAAAGTTTTTAGTCCTTCTGACTACATTCAAAACAATTGTTTTCTTAGGCAACAATTTGCACAAAAGGTTTATCTTTTCAAGATATAGGTGAAAGGAGATAGCTATGGAATCGATTTAGTGAACACTACTAGGAAAGTGTGGTGTAGTTCACTACGCTATTTCACTATGCAACCATAAAAGTGAATTAAGTTCACTGTAATTTCACTACCCTTACCTTCATTGGTGAAAATGGTTCACTATATGGTGTAAATGTTTACTAAGGGTGAAGTTTGTTTACTAGGTTTGTTTTTTTAACATTATTAAAATGATTATTGAAAAATCTT
>Ga0209611_10005688_pt1 | contig 20752 bp, 13 predicted proteins | sample S1TSphgellanicum_3_FD_187693 | JGI IMG/M metagenome (GOLD analysis project Ga0209611, IMG submission 187693) | Host-associated microbial communities from peat moss isolated from Minnesota, USA - S1T2_Fc - Sphagnum magellanicum MG (SPAdes) (version 2) | ecosystem: Host-associated > Plants > Peat...
AAAATCATATTTTCATTAAGTAATCATAATTACTAAATATCCTATAATCACCTTTGAAGTGCAAAAGAAAAGGAGTAATGAAAAACTAACAAGAAGAAAAATAAGAAAAATAAGCTTTTCAAGTTATAAAACGTTTTGTTTTTTGTTTTTTTTCTTAGGACCCCTCCTACTTTTAAAGCTCATAACTTTCTTATTTCTTATTCATTTTAAATGATTTAAAGTGTTCTAGGAGTGCCATCTGAATTCCTACAAATCACATTTGAATTCTAATAGCAAAAAAACAACATAAAATGAACTTTCTAGGTGTTTAAGAACCGGCCTTAATATTAAAAAAATTGAGTTTTTTGACCCCCTTTATTTTGGGGGGCCATAACTTTCTCATTTCTAATTTTTTTTCAACAAATTTTTAGTGTGTTAGATGCGCCAAGAGGAGGGCTTCAAGTTTTGTTCGGACACCAAAAGCAACAGAGCCCTCCCCTGGTTGTTATACTTTAATACAGTAGTTGCATCTAATGTGTAACTAGGTTGGTCCATGAGGTTTGCAATGGAATGTTTTAACCCATATCCTTTGGCTTCTAATTCTATTTGGCTCAATATATAACTAGGAGCAATAGTTATGTCAAAACCAAATACCAAGTGCCATTGGGGATGAATGAATGAAAAAAACTTGACCTTTATGAAATGGTTAAACTTAAAAATAAAATCGGATTATTCAAAATATTTGTATAACCTAAACCTAACTATTTTTCAATCTACTTACATGCTTAAATAAACCTACTTACTTAATAGGGTTTAATTATTATCTACCTACCTAAGCACCACGTGTCAACATCTTATTAGCCATAAATTAAATAATTTAGATTTCATTAATTAATATTTAAAATTTTAAAAGTAGGTGGGCCTTGATTGCCACGTGTCACCATATAATTGGTGTTAAAATACTGAACACGTGTCAAATGGTCAATGAACGTTCCATGGTGTGCCATGTGTCATCATCCTAATGGCAAAAATTTTAATGATTAAGATTAATCCAATGAATTTTTTATTTTGAAAACACAAAAAAATTAAATAATGATACGTGTCCACAAGCTAGTTGTCTAATTTTTAAACATGTGTCATATTTTGATTAGTTGTATGTAGTTGCAGGGAAAGTTGCACATAAGGTGCAACTACATTGGATTGGTATGTATGTATGAACATGTATACTAACATCGTATATACATGTTACATACGTAATGTTGCATGCAACTACATGTCCTATGCAACTTGTTTTATGCAACTACACAAATTTGTAGTTGCATGTGTCACATGCAACTGAATTTTAGTTGCATGCGACAGTTGCAAAACCCAAAATTTCTAGTAGTGTATGTTCATAACTTGCTGGTGTTGGTGTGAAGATTGAGAATGAAAAAATTGTTCAAATCTTACTAAATGGATTCCTAGAAAGTTATGAAAATTTTGTTCAAGGACTTTCCACATTAGCAGCTCTTCCTACTTTTGAGCAAATTGTAGGCAAATTGCTACATGAAGAAGAAAGAAAAGTGCTCAAAGCCTCAACATGAACTAATGAAGCTCTCTTGTTGAAGACCAAGGGGCATTACAAGAACAAGACATTGAAGGATAAAAGCTTTGAGTGCTACGATTGTGGTGAGATTGGTCATTTTGCCAAACAATGCAAGAAGCCGAAAAAACAAAAAGATGTGAACAATCACAAGGCAGATCACGAAAAGAATAGAAAACAAGCAAGTTTTGTTGTTCATCTTGTTGAATTAGAGCCAAATGAAAATGGTACTTTAATGGAGAAGACCCTTGCTAATGCAATTGAAACATTTGTTGATGTGTTAGTAGTTTTAAGCTTATAATTAGAAAGGAAACAATAATGGTTCATAGATTCCAGTGCATCAAAACATGTAATTAGAAATAAAGGTTGTCTTAAGTTTCTACACAATCACAATGGCCCAAGCTCTCTTAGATCAACAAGCAGACAAACACATTATGTTGAAGGGAAAGGGGATGTATCTTTTCAATTAGACATGGGGGAAATAAAGAATGTAACCAATGTCCTTTATGTGCATGGTCTCACTAAAAATTTCCTTTTAGTAGGTTCCATAATCGATAAAGGAAACATTGTAATCTTTGATGCTTCAAAGTGTTTGATTTTGGATTCAAATGAACCCAAAAAAATAAAAGCAAAAGCAATGAGAGATAATACAAATGGCTTGTATAAGGGTGAAAGCATGCATAGGGGGATAGTTTGGACTAGCACACTTGTAATTTAAATACAAATGTAAAATGTAAAGCCATATTCCAAATTAAGATTGTTAATTTTTTGATTATTCATGTTGTTATAGACTTTAATGGGAATCATCATAAAACTTTTGGATGAATTTTAAGAAGATTATGGACTTGTAATGGACTTTTGAAATGATAACATTATGTCTACTATGCATAGAAAAAAATGAAAATGTGGATTCAAAAAAAATGTCAACGTAATGTCAAAATAATTTTTTTTATAAAAATCATCAAATGAAAAATTTATTAGCCTAGGGAGGACACTTAGTGTAAAGTTTAGGATTTATGTGCGTCAAACAACTATTTTTAGGGTTGTCCAACCTATTTTTAATCACCCTATTATTATTTAAATTTAAAATATATACATGATATTAAAGTCATAATCATAATCCATTATTTCATATTATTACATACATTATATTATAATTAAACAGATTATTTGAATAGAACGTACCCTATTTAAAAACTAATTAACTTATAATTTTTACCTAACAACCAATATATTGCACCCTATATTTTTATTCACATATTTTTTACTTTCTTTTACTAGTGTCCCCCTGGGTTTATTAGTGAAATGCATTGAAACTTTCCTAATGTGCATATTTTTAATTTTTAAAAGTTTTAAATGATGTGATTGTTGTAATTTTTTATTTTTGAAAATCCATTTTTTTCACATTAAAAAAATTAATCTTTTGCATGGATTTTTTGATCAATCACATGTTTAAGGATCTTCATAAGTTGGCTTATAAATATTTATGATTAAAAGCATAGGGGATAATTACAGAATTTATGATTTGATAATTGTTAAAATTGTAAATTTAGATGGGTTAAATATTTTAGTTTTTTCTAAGTTGTAATTTGAGTTGCAACTACAAAAACAATTTCCCACATGTTTTGTGTTTGTTTTTCATTATGTAAATCCTACAATTAAATTAATAATTATTTGATGCTCATATATGTGAAATAATTATTTGACAATTAATTATTTGGATTAATTATTTGAATTAATTAACTAATGAACTAGTTATCTAAATTAAATAATCTAATACAAATAATTAGTTAGTTAATATATTTAGATCATTAATATCAGATAATTAGTTATTGTAATTAACTAAATAGAAAATTATCTGAGTTCAAACAATCAATTATCCAATGATTAATAATCAAAATTCATATAATTAGTCATTTATTATCTGAATGTTTTTTTTTAAAAAATTATTTGAATCAAATTGACTTATAATTCATATTCATAGTTAATTATTCAATTTAAGTAATTATTTAATAATAATTAATTCAATTATATAATAATTATTACTTAATAAATTATTGAAAAATAATTAATTACCAAAAATTAAATATTAAATATGAATTTGGGTAAAAAACATCAAGGTACAAATAAACATATCCATATGTACACCCAAATTGAATTTTTAATGTAATATACACTTTTTTTAGTTTCACATCTCAATTAATGATATGTATGTAGATAATTAATTTTTTAATGAATTTAATAATTAATGATCTATTAATTATTGATGAAATAATCATTATTTTGATTAATTTGTTTAATTTTTTATTATGTATTCCCAACTTATATAAATATTTATTTGATTATTATTTGATGAATAATTATTGTTCCTACACATCCATATTATTCAATCTATGAACATAATTAGTTAGGTAGTTAATTTAAAACCAATTATATGAATTACACTTATTTATTCATATTAATGTTCAATTATTTATTATAATTAAGTATATTAAGCACATATTAATAGGGCATATTCATAATCAGGGTACCCAAAAGGATGGTTTAATGGAAAAAGAATTGCAAAGGATTATTTTTAATTTTTATTACATTTATTATTTCATGATTATAGGGGATTGGTACATGACTATAACTAGAATGATGTCATGTTAATCTATTAAAAAATCTAAAAGTAAATTGGATACAATATAGATCCTTTTGAATCCTTTTAAATAATTTGAGTCTTTGTTTTAACTACAATTTTCATATTAAAGGAATCAAAAGGAATGTATCAAACAATGCAATTAACTTCAATTTTCTTTCATGGATAAGTAATGCATACATCTATGTTTCACAATGTTCATATAATGCATTTGATTAAATAATATATGATATAAAATTTTTGAAGTTTATAGAATCCATCCTAAAAGGGTACCAAGGAAAATGATTCCTTTGTTTTCCCATTTAGTTGATTTGTTGTATTCATTAGGCTTAGAATTTGTGGCCCCAAATGTTGATAAAATGTGTAAAAAAATTTCATGAAAAAAAAAATGTTAAATTGTATATAAAAGTTTATACATTTATTTTTTGCATTTCTGGTTTTTTACCAAAATATTTATGCATAATTGCATATGCATGTGAAAAATCACCACCACCATGAAGATTATTGTAATTTGAATTAACCAATATCTTTCATTAAATTTTATTCCATTTAGATTTTATAATTGGAAGATAACAAAAACAAAGTCCTTGAGTCTAGTGGTCAAAAAATGGTACCCTGATTATGAATATGCCCAATATTTCATTGTCAATTTATTGAACTAGTAATTCTTTATAAAATATTACATGTGAATTTGTATAATTATTAAATTAAAAGTTGTTGCACGATAATCACAACATAGTTGAACATTAATAGTTCAATAGTGGCATACTAATGACTCTACTAGTTGTATCAATGGGAATCAAAGTTGAAAATGTAGTTACAACATAGTTGTTATGTTAATGGCACATTTACAACAATTCTAAAATAGTTGTCACATGTAATTACTTAAAAAATCAAACATGGTTAATTATGAATGTATGTATGGTGCATTTAAATTATTATATAGAAAACCCATTTTCAATTCGCTTGCAACTATAATATAATTAATTAATTTTTTGGCATGACAATTTGTTTATTAATTCCCCATATTTTTAAGGGGGATAGTTGCATAGTAGTTGTAATACCCATGGATAGTTGCACAATAGTTGTATACGAGTTATTTTTTGAGCTCTAGTTGTAGGGTAATGTGATTTCAACAGATGCAATCTCTCATAGTGATAGTTCAAAACAAACCTTGTTGAATTAGACTTTGTAGAGTTGTGGCATAAAAGACTTAGTCACTTGAATTACCAAGGTTTGCATCATTTGAGTGCTAAGGGATTAGCAGATGGGACACCCAAGCTCAATTATTAATTAATTGCATTTGTCAAGCTTGTTTATTTTGAAAGCAACAAAAAAAAAAGTCCCATGGAAGAACACCAATTGGTCAACCAAAATCTTATAATTGTTCATTTAAATATGTGTGGCCCACTGTAAAATGCATCATTAAGTGATTCGAAGTATTTTGTTACTTTCACAAATGATTTTTCAAGGAAAGCGTGGGTTTTATTCATGAAGAAAAAAAATGAAACCTTCAACAAATTCAAGTATTTTAAGTAAGTTGTGGAAGTAAAAACCAATGCAAAAATTGCTTGTTCACAAATAAATAGAGGAGGTGAATTTACTTTGGGAACATTCATTGAATTTTGCGAACAACATGGGATTCGTTGTCAATTGACACAATCCCACACACATCAAAACGGGGTCACTAAAAGGAAAAATAGGTTGTTGACTGAAAGGGCCAAGAATATGGCTTTGGAAAATTGGCTACCTTTTTATTTATAAACAAAAGCTATTAATATTATGGCATTTTTACTCAACCATAGTCCAACAAAGGCAAATCCCAATGCTACACTAGAATAAATAGTTTTTTGGTAAACAACTTAACTTACGCATTCTCAAAAAATTTGGTTGTGTCGCTTATGTACATGTACCAAAAGATAACTGAAATTTTTTTGATGCAAAGTCAATTCGTTGTGTCTTTGTAGGTTATGATATACATAACAAAGCTTATAAATGATTTGAACTTGTCACGAAGAAAATGATAATCTCCAAGGATGTTAGGTATGACGAATTAAAACTAGGCTATCCATTGTTACATCCTTATCCTATTGAAAAAAACTCTAAAATTGTAGTCCAATTTGAAATAACATCTTTAGATAAAAATATCCATGTTCAACCATATAACATATGTAAAGCAAGTAGCAATTCACTTGTTAAAGAAACTTCACTTGTAAGAAAGACTATAGTAGTCCTAGGTCCCAAGAACTTGAAAGATAAAATTTTATTTTTGAGAACCAGGAGACTTCACACAAACTTTAGCATCTTCTAATTCTCATAATTCAATTCTTGTTTCCATTGTTGATGTATAAACTTCTCAAGAGGACCACTAGGTGAAAGCATGCTAAAGTATACCAAAAAAAAGTCCTCTTGGGTAAAAAAACACATCAAATTTGTGACAAGTAGATTAGAAAGTAGGTGATGCCTTAAGATATTGTCCTTTTGAACTACATGAAGGCATCAAATGTGATATGTTGAAGTTTTTGAAAGCTTCAAAAGTTGTATCAACCTTTTTTAAAACCTACTTTTAATTTACTTTGCAAAATTTGTCAATTTGTCCTGTTGTGAAAAAGTAGATTGAAAGTAGGTCAAAAAAATTAATTTGGAAATTTCACTCATATGTTGCATTTTGAAAGGGTTTGGGGCATGATTTAATGAATCAAACACATGCAATGCACTTTAATATCATATCAAAAAACATGTTTTGGATGCCAAATCTAAGTTTATGGAAAACTTACTTTTGAGGGGCTTCACATTGTCATAATCCAAAAATTCAAATTCCAAAAAATGTGTATCAAGGTGCATAATGGTTCAAACATTAGTAACACATCATTTGAATTGTTTGCTTTGGAAAATGTGCAATATTAGTTAGAGTCATAAAATTTTAATAAATAAATAAATGAGTGAGAGTAATAATATATGTTTAAAAATGATCATATAAGGTTTATTTAATATGATAAGTACACCCCAAAATTTGTGGCATGATTAAAATGCCTAAAATGCAAAAGATTCCAAATCTATTTTTATTTGTTGGTAGGATCACTAATTGGTATACTTTACCATGTTTTCACCTCACCAAGTTGTACAAACATTAGGTAGGCTTGTTAGATTACGAGGAGCTTCGATTATAATGAAGGATTATGTGAGTGCATTAATCATGATTCATGAACCTAAGACTATGGTAGAAGTTCTTCAACATGAAGGTTGCAATGATGTTATGCAATAGGAAATGAATTCTATCCATAAAAATAATACTTGGACACTTCAACTTTTACCTAATGGAAAGAGACCCATATCTTCAAAATGGGTTTATAAGACATAATACAACACTAAAGGGAAGGTGGAAAAATTAAAAGCTAGGATAGTTGGTAAAGGTTTTGAACAGCTACATGGTTTGGATTAGATGGAAACATTTGCCCTAGTAATAAAAAGGAGCACAATTCGACTAGTGTGTATGATTTCATCACAGTGCAATTGGAACATCAACCATTTGGATGTTAAGACTACATTCTTACATGGATAATTACATGAACAAATATTCATGCATCAACCAAAAGGTTTTGTATAACCTTGGAAGGAACATTTATTTTGCAAATTGAAGGATGCCTTGTATGGCTTGAAATAGTCTCGAGTGTGGTATCAAAAATTTGATAATTTTTTTAAGGACCAAGGTCTTATGAAAAATGATCATGATCACAACATGTACTACAAGATTAAAAATGGAAACATTCTATTTTTTTGTCATATGTTGATGATCTCCTTCTTATAGGAAATTTTGATGAAGAGATCCAATAGTTGAAGGAACAACTATTGGCAACATTTGAAATGATAGACTTAGGTGAAGTTCTTTCTACTTAGGAATATAATTTGTATAGTTGCATATTCTTGACTCCAAAAGGGTACATTTCAAATATGTTTGTTGAGTTTGGAATGGAATGTTCCCATGCACCATAATTTCAAACTAGTTGCAGACATGAAAAGCCTATTCACTAATGAAACTTTGTATAGAAGGAAAGTTAGAAAGCTTATTTACTTAACCCACATTAAACCAAATATTTTTGTGGTAGTTAGTATCACTAGGAGATTCTTGAGTCCACCACAAGAAGCCCATAATATGGTTGCAATAGACCAAATCCTTTGATACATCAAGAGGATAATCAATTATGGCTTATGTCTCCAAAGGGTAGGAGATCACACACTTAGAAGGTACATGGATACTTTGATTGAATAGAAGAAGGTGATCATTGAAGGTCAATGTCAAGATTTCTTTTTCACCTAGGTTCATCACCAATATCTTATAGTTCAAAAAAACAATCTTCTACTACAACTTGATCGATTGAAGTTGAATACAAGGCACTATTTGAAAAATCAAAAGAGAAGTCTATGTGGCTTCATTTTTTGATGTTGGAACTTGGTTTTTTAAAGGATGCATTCACAATCAAAAGAGCCATATAGTACAAGGCCCAAATGTTTTGAAAGGATTAGGATTTATCACATTTGAAACATGGCTTACATATTTTGATTAGGGCTTGTTATAAAATAACAGTATCAATTTCAAAAGTTTAATCCATGTATGTTTCCATAAATTTTCAAATCACATGTAATAAAATGTATTTATTGAATGATAATTCTATAGATAAATCAAATGTGTGGATTTCAAAAAAAGTAAACATCTCAATATTTAAAATATATATTTGTGTTTAAAACCCTCAATGATATATTATACATCAAGTTTATCAATAATGACTTTCTTCAACATCATTCTCAATATAACAATTCATATTCACCAAAAATAATAATAATCCCACATAACACATCTAATCTTCATGGAAATGCACCCTTGCCCTTGCTTACATGACAATAAATATTTTGTCTTGGAAGAAGTCTTTCAAATTATGTAGTTTTAGTGGTCAAAAGCACGTTCAAATACTAAAAAAAAACTATAGTGGATAACCATAATATATTAGAAGGTATATTCAAAATTTTATACTACTAAGCCTTCATAATCATTAATGTATGGCCATCAATAAAAATTTAGAATCAATGGTTCAAATTTACATAAGATAAAAGACATTTAAAGTTTCAGTTCCCATTCAACATTTGATTATGCATTGCTTACAATTCATTTTATAAGCAATGAAACATCTTAGAATTACATTAAAAACATTGAGATGAAAATTCAAAAGTTTAAAAATAATATGCACTTGATTTCATTATATTCCAATGATTAGAACTTTTTCAATGATTTTTGAAAGTTAGGAGGGTGTAAGTTTTTACTATACTCAACATAGTCCTTGGTTCCTTGTATCACGATTGCATCCTAAAACAAGAACAACCTATCACATTATTGTGTGATAATCAAAATAATACAAAAGTAAGGAATAATCCAGTCTTTCATTCAAAGTCTAAACACATAGAAATTTAGCACCACTTTATTAGAGAAAAATAGAAGATGGATCCATCAATGTTGAATACATTCCTATATTGTCATGATGTTTGATGTTGTAAGGGTGTAAATCCATAGTAAATTCTACTAAACAAAAAGACTAAAACCAATCAAAGGTAGAAACTAATCAACCAAAAAGAAATGCACGCACATATATATATAATGCACAAGAGGAGGTTGAGATGAAATTTTCATGTACCATTAAATTGAAAAAAAAGAAAGAAAATGTAATGTATTTAAACTATGGCCGTGTAATAACTGCTGCGAACATATAGAATTCCAGTCTAACTATGGAGGAAATTCTCCCTGACAAAAGAATTCTAAAAAAACTAACAAGAGAAGGGAAGAATTTGGCCTTTTATACATCCGTCAACAAGTTAAAACCCTAAACAAGCCATAACCCTAAAACACCTAATAACGTATAATAATCTAAGAACATACATTAACCCTAAGAGCGTACATTAACCCTAAAAGGCATGATTGACATGCCCGTAACCAACTGTCATGTATGAGGCCATGCATACAGGCATGACAACTATCATGATGTGTAGTGTTGTGACATTCGGTGTCATAAGGGTGTAAATCCATAATAAATTGTATTGAACAAAAAGACTAAAACTGGTCAAAGGTAGAAACTAATTAACCAAAAAGAGATGCACGCACATATATATACAATACATAAGAGGAGGCTGAGATAAAATTTTCATGTATCCCCCCTCCATAACTAAGCCGAGAAAAATGTGGCATGGTTTGAGTAGAAATCAAGGTGTTACAGGAGAACACGATGAACAATACCAAAGGTTGGTGGGAATTTGAGTGAATTCCAGCTTGAGGCAGAATAAATGGTATCAACCATTATAATTATCACAAAGTAACATCTGATCAACATCATCTGTTCTCTGACATACCTAACATGGATAATCAAGTGGAGGAATCCAAGTCGATGTGATGATGGTAGGATCCAAGTTCAGCAGGTGGCAAAGTGCACAATTTTTGGAATGATTTCGAATTATGCGTCTGTCAACTCCTTACAACTCCAACACACCTGAAGGCTTGATCGCCTTAATCCTTAAGATAGTGCGATTGAAAGAAGTGTCTATAATATCATTAGGTTGCTGTTGGAAATACACAAAGTCACCAACATCAAATTATTTCACTTAGGTTTGTAACTACCACTACATGTGTGTGCATACCGTAAGGTGTCTTGATGTTATGCAATGGACAAGTTCTCCATGGCCATGGGCATAACCCTCCTAAATAAAGCAACCCTTTCTGCGGTGACTTTAACCCAAGTGGTTAGGGAATTTAAGTCCACAACTTGGTCCATTTAAGCAGTAATGGAAGAGGGTGGAATGGGATGTGTCCCAAAAAGTAGAAAGTAAGGAGAGAAATGAAACAAATAGGCATATTTAGACATCCTATAACCCATGGCGATGTAAGGTAGGGCCAGGTCCCAATCCTCTTTGTTCCCAATGAGGCAAATTTTTTGAAGTCCCTTTTTCCATGTCTAAACCATCTTCTTTACAAGGCCATTAGCTTGGGGATGATCCTTTGAAGTCTAGTGATGGTTGATGAGAGCATGATCAAGTAGGTCTTGGAATTTTCCTCTAAATTCAGATCCTTGATCAAGAAGGCATTTAGGACAAACACTAAAACTACTTAGGACATGTTCTAAGAAAGTTTGGTTGGTGATGTATGATGACTTGTCCGGCAACGCAACAAGCTCGACTGACTTTGAAAAATGCTCAATCATAATCATGATGTAGACATTACCCCTGGAGGTCTGTGGTAACTCTCTAGTTAAATCACATGACCAACAATAGAACAAACCTTGAATAAGGAGTGGAGAAAGTGTGAACTATTGAGAGGAGAAGGAAGTTCTCACTCTATCACATTATTCACACCTAGCAATGACATTTCAAACTTGAACATACATATCTTTCCAATGGTACTGATGAGCGAAAAGGCTATAAGTACACTTAATTCCAAAGTGTCCAAGCTCCAAGTGTACCTTTTGAATAAGACCAGGTCGTTCATGTGGTGGAGGAACCACTTTGTTGCCTTATGGTAAACATTAGACGAGGTGATTGTCCCTCCATGAGTAGTGTTTGGACTAATGTTGTATGCAATCTCGATGACTTGATGTAACTTGGGGAGGGTATTCCCCATGTTGAAGAAACCTCATAGTGTCTAAGTATTCCCATATATCCACAGTGGGATGTTCAACCAAGTTACATTGTAATAGTGCAAGATAACTAAATGCATGAGATACATGTACTGTTGGAATCTAGTCGAAATTTTGCTTAGCTTTTGAGAAATCTTCAGAGGTAGTGAAAGGTCTCCACAACATGGTATCTGCATTCTAATGTGTAATACTAGGTTGATGAATAACCTTGAATTCATATTCCTAAAGTATAAACGCCCAATGAACTAACTTACAAGTAAGCTTGTCGTTGGTCATCAACCACTTGATAGGCTGGTGGTTGGTATACAAAATGAACTTGGTGCCATAAAGATAGGGCTTGAAATGTATGACAACCCATATAACAACAAGACACTCCCCCTCGTATGAAGAGTAATTGCTTTCAACCTTGTTGTTGCTTCGGGATGCATAGGTAATAACATATTCCTTAGCTTCTTCCACAACTTGTTGATTCCATGGAATGTTGTTTCTTCTGATCTTTCGCAACGAACACAATCTGGTTGAAACCTTGCTTCAAATCCATAATTATGAAGATGTTTGAGTTTCCAATGCTATCAAACAGTTCTTCAGGGATGGGCATGGGGTACTTGTCCTAAGGTGTAACTAGGTTGAAAGGCCTATAATCCCTACACATCCTTTTTTCAGTCCATAATCCAACTGAATCCTTATTTATTATTATTATTATAAAAGTTACAAAATCAGAACTTGATGGCTGAATGAAACCAGCCTCATGGAGCTATTTGCATCTTTCATCTACTAATTCCCACTCATGTTTATTTAACCTATGCCTTTTCTGATGGGTGTCTCATCTGTAAGGTCTATAGAGAACTACATGGTCTTACACCTACCTAAGTCTTTCATTGAAAATGCGAACACATTCTCATACTTAATTAACAAGTTTATGACTTGGTCTCTCTCCTTTTTGGTGAGCTGGTTCCCCATAACAAAAAGGTAGTTGGAAACACATGGAATGGAGTTGGAAAGAATGTTTTAAGAAAATGGTGTATTAGGTTTCCCACCATCCAAATGCGTTGATTCATAGAAGGTTGCAATTATTTTTCCAAAAGTTGATGTACCTCCAGGTGTATCAAAAACAACTTGAGTCAAATTACATGGTACCTCTTCCCCCCCAACACTAAGAGTGAAGTGTAGAGTGTTCAAGATAGGCAAATGTATTTGGTCGAGGTGCCATGTAGTCGCATTGCCAAAATTGCAAGCTGATTGAATTAGTGTTAGTGTTGTGTACATTTGAAAGAGTACATAGGTTACCAACAACCATGTAAGGGAGTTTAGGTCCATGCCTCTCCTTAATAAAACGTTACGTTCCAATCTAGTCACCTTAGTGTGACTAGTAGTGCCAGTTTGGAACCCCATAGCCCTTTCTCTTTCTTTTGGGCTTGGTTCATCCCAAGTGGCTGAAGCATGACGATACACCAAGCTTGGTCCATTTCCCTGAAAGGTGTGTGGTCCTAGGATGGAGACAAAGGTGGGCCAAACACCTCTTGGTTTTCCTATTGTGTTCGCATGAAACCAAGGAGGTTTTTCTTGCCTTATAATTGGTTAGCAAAAGTTTTGATCATTCAATATGTGAAAAACTTGCTGGTTGAGGTCTCTGATGGTGTATATCAGATTCAACTGTAGAATTGAAAATGGTGTAAGGTTGGTCCACTAGTTGCGTAATTGGTGCGCATAGGAACCACATTGTGCCACATCGAATAGGAGTGGCTCTCCAAGGTAATGTTTGACCAGCGTGCAGTGCTCCTGGACTTTTTCCCTCTGGTCAAATTGAAAATGGGTGTTTTCAATTACAGAACCAATCATAGGAGAAATGGATTGAACTTAGGTGATTAATCATACCATGTCCATGAAGAAACCGGATCTTATGTCATTCAAGCCTTCTCCAAATCCAACCATTGAAAATCCTTGACACTCCTAACATGAAATGATGAGGTCCATGGGGCCAAGTAATTCCATATGCTTCTTTTGAATTAGTTGTATGTCAGAAGGCAAGAAAGTGAAATTGGCCTTCCATGCGGTGGTTGCAAATTGTTGTGGAAATCTAGATCTGAATTTCGTCATTTTTTATGCCGCCACTTGCCTTGCAATAAGATCAATGTCTATGTAGAAATACCTCCAAACCACCATCCTTGACTGTAATAGGGCTTCAAAACCTGTACCAATACCACCAAAGAACTCTAGTAATGTGATCCCCTCTTTAGGTGGTGTTTAGGTGATTACCTAATGAAGTATTAGCATAATTGGTTCGCCATGGCTTTCCATGTTTTCAAAACTAGACAAAGCTTTGACCAAGGGCTTATGGGTTGTTTTGAACCTTTATAAAACCTCTGGTCCATGTTGAATGTCCATAGGAACCACCCTCAAGCTTTCAATAGCTTGGGCATAAACTATTTCTTCTTCATCTCCCTTTATCCATTCATGGTTAGCTTGTTGGGTGTAGGAAATGGTGTGTGTTTCCTTGAGCATATAATGGTGAGCCATAGGACTATGGTGTTCATGTAAATCAGGGGGTATGTATCCCAGGTGGTGGCCATTAGTTTCGCAATCCACTCGGTAATACGCATGCTCGAACCAATTGTCAATTGTGAAACCTGGTGGAAACAGGCCCTCTTGCCCAATGAACACATCGTAACTAGTGGCATTGATGACTAAACATTTGACCTGTAGGCAAAGCTCCTGATTTGTACCTTCATTAAAATTAAATGTAATCAAATCCAAACTTTCCCTAAATATCTCCTCTACACTCCCACTAGTGGTGCAAATTTGCCACATAAATTTTCATAGTTTGGAGTCAAACATGCCCATCTTCTTAGTGAATTGAACTCCAAGAATCACTAATTGGGCACATGTATCAAAAAGTACCACTTTGGGTGTATGTCCTCACACTTGGATTATTAACTCAGTATTGTCGACAATGGCAACTCCGGTGGTGACGGAAGTTCTCTTATTAGACACCACCTTCGGAAATGAATGAAAAACTTTGTGGAGAGAATGGCTATCCATAATACCTTTGTTGGGTAACAAATCCACAAATGAAGTGTTGTTAGCTCCCTTTTGATATGTGAATGTAGAATCAGAAGGAGGAAAACACATTAATTTAGCCATGCTAGAATTAATGACCAAATTACGAACGCCATTTACAACATGTGAGTTAATCGAGTGTCTCTCTAAGGTGTTGGATGGGACCCCTATAACATGTGGATCAAGGGTTAGTAGAGGACCTAATCTAATGTTCAGGGTATCCTTTAGTACTACAATTATGTCCTTGGTGGTTAGCTTCAAATCTTAAAAACAAAACAACGGTGTATTCATAAGCTTTTGCACCACTTCATGCATTTGAAATTAACATTCCATAAGTTGATTAGTGGAAAATTATGTGTTTTCCTAATGTACATGTACCCTTGGGACACGAGAATTTGATGCCCTAGCAGCTTGTGGTGTAGTAGTCTCCTCCCCCTTCGCCAACAAGGTGCATTCTTCTTCCATGTTGAGAGGACGAAAAGATTGTGGCATGATTACTTGAGTTCCTTTAACCTTGGTAATAGGACTTGAACCAAATGTGAGTCCATTAGTTTGAATTACCTATCTAGTGGCAGAAACTCCGGATGCTAGACTAACCTCTTGTGCCATGAAGTAAGAAAGGCAAAAAGAAGTGGCAAATTATGGTGTGAGATTATAATTATGTGCACTAAAAAGAACATACTCCCCAACCATGGCATCATGTGAAAGGCCATAGAACGACCTAAGAGGCCATTCCCATGATCCTGAACCCTGTACAAATTGGGCATGACTAATTGGTTGGGAAGACTTGCCTTTTAGAATAGCAAATGAGGCCCTCAATGATTCGAATTCATTTTGCAAAGTTTGAACTTGAGTGGCATGGGCTTGAAACACCTCCCTCTTGTTAACATTGTGCTCCTTCTTCTTCGCATTCTTATTAAAATTACCCTTGGTGGGGAAAGTTTGAGTGGAAGGCTAAAGCGCCTTGGCTTTTGGTTGAGGGGCAATGAAAGGTGCTAGAAGATTTTACCATGGTAATCGGAGTTACTTCCATTTCGGGAACTTGGCAAAACAAACAACTTTTTAATATCCCTTTTTCCCATAATAATCACAAATTAAGAGATCCTCAAAAGGAATGTTGCACTCACTAGCATTGTGGGTAGGATTACCATAGTAGTTACAAGAAGGTAGGATGGGTGCAACCAAGTGCACCGCTGACACGCCCCCAAGTCCCTAGTTAATCCCAAGTTGGGGCGAAGTCACTCAAGTTGCGAAATTTCTGGGATTTGGGGCACGCTCCCAGTTTCCAGCACTATAGGGGGTGAGAGGGGCATGCTGGAAGTTCCAAGATTAGACTAGGAAGAGGGACAAGCTTACTCAATTATTCAGTCCTGCATCCAAATCTAACCAACAAGTTGGTTATAACTCATTCTACACACTTTCAGTGTTGGGGCAAGCCACGGGCGACCTTGGATTCACTTGACTCACCACGGCCCGGACTCGGGGGAAGCCACCACCTTCCCCCATATAGTATTCTCTACAGCTCATCGCCGCACTTGCATCCAAATGGCTCTTTTTCCCAGGACTCCCAAAGTGGAGTCCCGAAATTGTCCTGGTTTGGACTCCCGGGACTTTGGGCGCTCATAGCTTCTCGCCCCAAACTTGGATCAGGACGAGGTCTAAACCAAAGTTGTAGTTATCCTCAAGAGCTTTCCAATGGTGTGTCGCACTTTACCTGCACACACGGGAATCGGGTCGATTCCCGACTTTTAGTGGTCGGGAGTCAAACTGCCATTTTGACTCCCAACCCTTCTTTCGACCATAACTTATGTTGTAGATGTCCAAATGGCTCATGCAAGGCCATTTTGGACATGTACATTTCAAGACCTTTCCAACGGTATAAAGGACGCCTCAATGTGAGGTGTTTTGACCCCTGAAATTGTGCTCTGAATTTTTGGGAGTCCCGGAGGACTCCCAAGTCCCATTTTCGGGAGTGTGAGTGGCAACTTCACAACTCCCTCAAAGTGGGGTTGCGACAACCACTTTAGCCCTTGAAAAAGAATGTGATGATTTGGTTGGCACAGTTGGTGAAGGTTAGGGCTTTAAACGTGATGGAGGCTTCATAGTACTGACCTCATAGTGTGCATGAGCCAATTTTAGCTTTTCAGAAATGTTATACATATCCAACAAAGTGTATGAATTTCCAAATTCTGCAAAAACTTGTTGCAAAACCTACGCAAGAGTGTCAAAGTACTTTCCAATGAACGAAAATATTAACGGACAACTTCCAAGTTTATGATGCTCTAAGTACTTTTTTTAAGCTTGAAAAGCCTCTTATAAAACATCATGAGGGTTTCATCTTTTTGTCGAGCGAAGGTGGCAACATGTAGAATTTTTTCAAATTTTTTGACTGGAAATTTCAATTCAAGAACTCGAAAGAATTCCCCCACTGGATCAACAAAAGCTAGTGCATTGATGGTGGGAGGAATGTTTGCGATAACAAGAATGAGTTGTTGAAGATAAAGGTTTATTGAAGTAGGTACCGAATTTGGATTATTAGGCATAGTCCCACAATGTGCAATGGCAGCTTATAGTGCAGTTTGAGAGGTGATGGCGATGGTGTGGCATAAGTTGGATTGGGGATCTGGGTGATGCCCAAAATCCTCGGAGAATGTTGTTTGTAAACATCCAATGCTTCATAGTGCACATAACAAGCTAGTTGTTTGAATGTGAATGCCTTAGTGTAATTAGTGTCATACTTGAGCTCCAATTCACAAACCATAGTTGAAAAAGTTGCCTTGAATTCTTTCAAAGAAATGGTATTTGGCCTTCCGTTGAACTTCTCAATTCTCCTAGACAAACTGTTAACCTCCATGGTGTATATGGGTGTAGAGGTCAAGACTTATAGCGAAATATATGGTGATGGTGTGAAAGTTGGTGCGGCAACAAGTGTACCCCACTGATTAACCCCTCCAAAAGGACTCTGATGTACTGTTGACGTAATGTAACCTTAACTTAAATTCCTGGTAGGAGTTGTACTAGATGACAATGGCGTTGTAAACCTTTGATGGTACCGTTGTGAAGATCGTGAGCTCAAAAAAATCGGCTCAAATGATTGTGCATTATTTTGTAGCTAATACCTTGGCTCTAGTTGAGTGATAATGCTTTCATCATTTGAGGACATGGTGTTGTCCCATGCCCTAAAATTTTGTAGTAATATAGAGCACTAACTACAAAGTTATAATACAACATACGATTTGAAGAATACGGTGCATCGACGGGGATGAATGACAATGGACGGACGTCTATGGACGGACATTGGTGGACGAAATGGCAATGGACGTTAAACAAAATGACGACAAAGGTGGGATGGAACGGTGGCAGAAGTGGGATAGAACAGTGACGGAGGTGGGACATAATGGAAACATAGGTTGGATGGAATGATAATAAAGGTTGGACAGAATGATGACGGAGGTCAGATGAAATGACAACGGACATCGGACGAAATGGCAATGGACATCAGACAGAATGGAACGAACGGTAACTACGATGACAATGAACAACGATTGCGACAACGATGGATGGTGTTTGCAATGACGACGGATGGTGACTACAACGGTAATAGACAACGACTGTATTGACGACAATGCTTTAGAGCGATCCGTGTCCGTGAGTTCTATAATAATGGCGTGCATAAGAAAAGAAAGAAATTTTTTTCTTTTACTTTGTGTTTTATTTTTTTGTATTATTCTCTTCTTTTTCTTCTAAAGTTGCTACAAAACCTACTCAGTACATGATTGCAAGTTCAAAAACACACAAAAGTGCATAGCCCAGATGCTAACTTCAGAACCCATGTACAAGGAAAACAAGTGTATGTGTAGTTGCATCACGTAGTGTAGATCTTACACTGCAATCGAACCTTATGTATGTGTGTGTGTGTGTGCGTGCTCCTAAGACCTAAAGCTGGCAGTAAAACAAGCTTTGGAGCTACTTGCTCCTTCCTCCCTCCAAAGCTCTGGAACTTAGAACTTCATAGCTTGTAGCTTGTTTTCAGTGTCCTTTTTCCCTCGCTTACATTGTTGCTAGTTATGGTTGTTGTTGTTCCTGTTGTAGTTGCAATACAAAAGTAGAACTAGCAACAACTCAAAAACACAAAAAAATAGCAAGCAAAAAAACCCAATAAATTCAAAGCCAGGAAAAATCTGTTGTTTTCAACATTAAGTGATAGAAAACAGTTTTCTAGAATTAAATTAAAAAGAAGGAAAAAAACCATAATGTATGTAAACAATGGTCGTGTAATAACCACCGAGAGCATTTAAAAATCCGTCTAACTATGGAGGAAACTTTCCTTGACAAAGGAATTTTATAAAAACTAACAAGAGAAGGGGAGAGCTTGGCCTTTTATACAATCCTAAACAAGCCATAACCCTAAAACACCTAATAGCATACAATAACTTAAGAACGTACATCAACCCTAAAAGGCATGATTGGCATGCCTGTAACCGGTTGTCATGTATGGAGCCATGCATATGGGCATGACAAGGTCTCCACAACTAGTTGACATATTCATTAAACCTCTAGGTAGAACAAGATTTGAAACTCTTAGATTAATTATTAGTGTAATATGAGTAGATAACTAATCTAAGGAATAGGAGATATTTTTTGTCACAAAACACCATAGGTTAAAGCCTTAGAGTATGTTAGGAGTGAGAGAGGGTGTTAACATAAAACACTCCTAACATTAGAAAAAGAGTTATTTTTATATATTAAACTAAGTGTTACATAGGAACTCTTAGACTTATTAGTGTTATCTTCCTAACATTAGAAAAATAGTTATTTTTACATATTAAATTAAATGTTACATAGGAATTCTTAGACTTATTAGTGTTATCTTTCAGGTAGTTCATTCCTATGTTATCTTGAATCAGGATCATGGCATGGCACTGTGTTTCACCATATATATGTTGTAGATCAAGAATAAATTGGGTGTAGATTAGATATAAATTAGTTAGATTATATATATATTTTTTCTTTCCAATGTATGTATCTTTTATTTCTATGAATCCAACACATTGCATGTAGCAGATGTGTGTCAGAAATAGTGAGATGTGAAACACGTGTGATGGGACAATACACGTGTTGTGGTCATGTGACATGGACCATATTATTATCTTCATTAAAATGACAATCTAATGAAATTGCATCATGGAATGCACCCATGTTTTGTTGAACTTTAATTTTAATGATGTTGTTGGGATAGATCAGCCCATCATCAAACATTAGCCAATCATCGAACATTTTGGCAAATCTTTGAAATGATCTTTTTGGTTTTTAAACATGTGAATATCTGATCTTGCAGACATATATCTACATAGTTTTATCCTTCTTGTCTTTGTTTCAGGAAATGTCTATGCCTCTTACATCGTGGAGACATTGAGACCTTAGACTTCAAAATACAAGAAAGCTTTTTGAGGAAGGTTGGTACAAGCCATTTGTGTACCTTTTGATTTCTGAAAGGAGAGAAAATGTGCATTTGAAGTCATGGCTGTTCCATGTCATAAACATGTTCCAGTCAAGTTTGAAGGCAGATAATCCAATCAGGCCAAAAATGAAGTATTTTTAAGGATTTGATTAAGGGTTGTACTACACATGTTGATTATGGGTCCTACTTCCCAGGTTCCAAGCTTTCCAGATTTCATTTACACTTAGACCTTTCAACAGTCACTCTGCATCCAAGCAGATCCACACCAAATACTCGACTAACTCCAAATACATGTAGCAATTCAGGACAAATTTCTGCGTCTCGTACCATTCCGCTGCTGCTCCCCCCATCCCCGCTTCCCC
>Ga0209611_10005690_pt1 | contig 20747 bp, 7 predicted proteins | sample S1TSphgellanicum_3_FD_187693 | JGI IMG/M metagenome (GOLD analysis project Ga0209611, IMG submission 187693) | Host-associated microbial communities from peat moss isolated from Minnesota, USA - S1T2_Fc - Sphagnum magellanicum MG (SPAdes) (version 2) | ecosystem: Host-associated > Plants > Peat...
ACATTCAAAAAACCACAACAAACCATGGAAATGAAAATAGTTTCAAAGAGGATTTCATGAAAAATAACATGTATCAAAGAGGAAAAAATGACAATGGTAAATGACACTTACCACATGAGATGACGAAGCTCTTGGAGTAAGACCACAATGACGCCCAAATCGCTAAATGTGTTGAGCACAAACATATGACTTTTGTGAAATCTGACCAACACACTTGGTGCATTGGCAAAGCTACCGAGGTGGACCACGAGGAGAATGAGACACCTCTACCTGCGTATGAGCTGATGTGCCCTCATTTGAGAAGGATGAGTCATTAGTGGACACAATGGAGGAGGAAGACATATCATCTGTCACATTAATACAGCACAAGTGTAAGGCAAAGACCAGATTAGACTTTCAAAAATCATGTCGTACAACAATATAAACCCTTGATACTCATAAATTGAGACAACCTAAACAAAAAAGAAATGCATACTTGCATCCAATGTGGACTCAACAATGCCTATAGGACTGGTTGCTCAAATAATCCCAACACCAATTTCGAAGTAGGGGGCAATATTGTAAAAACCCTTTGGCATATGCAAAAAAAAAAAACAAAATGTTAAAGCCAGAATAAATTAAAACTTTGTGAACCCCTTGTGAACCCCCCACCATCGCATCCCTCTTCGCACCAAAGCCCTAAACCCTAAAACTTCCACTTACATTAGCGAAGTCCTGACTTCGTAACCTTCCAACGTTGCGAAAGTAACAACATTGCACGACCTTTGCGATAAAACCCGTATCACAAGTTTCGATGTGAGTTACATCGCAAGCCCTGAATTGCCGAAAGTCCCTAAGGTGTAGTGAAACGGAATCCCTTGAAGCTAGTGTAGTGAAATCTTTCTAGGGTCTTAGAGTGAAACGACATCGAAATTTGAATTCATTCTCGGCATTGCTCGAGAATTATCGAAGGAAAGCTTGGGCATAGCGGATTGCAATGGCTGGGACTAGTGCAAGGGGTTCTGGGTCTGGAGGAGGTGACAACAATGAGGAAAGGTTGAGGAAGATGATTGCTGATCACTTGAGAGCTTCAGAGCTCTTTGCAATCGATACTAAGACACCTGAAGGGTTGGCATCCTTGATAGCCATTTTAGGTCAAGCACTGCAAGCAGGGCTGACTGCTGGGGAAGCACAAGGAGATGAGGAGGCAAGGAAGGCTGCAGAAGCCAAGGCAGTAGAGAAGAAGAGAAAGAGAGATGAGAGAGCAACAACAGGAGCTCTGTCACCTAGAACTCTCGAGAAGAAAAGGAGGAAGGATGAGAGGGATGCCATCAGAAAAGAGAAGCTCGACCTGAAGAAGAAGGAGGAGGAGAGGAAGAAGCTCCCTCTGATAACATTGGCAGAGGAGGGAATTCCAACCAAGCTGGCATACACTGGGGCGAAAAGCACCATTAGGCACATTGTCTCCACCAACTTTGCACGAGGAGTCGAGTGGGGCACTCTTTCAAAGGCAGAGCAAAAGAGAGTGATAAATCAGGTCAAGGGAGCATTTCGAAATGGAGGAGAGCTTGATTCACAGTGGATTGCAGACAAGATCTCCAATTCAATGTCTCAAGTAAGATACCATGACAGGATGAAGATTCGTGCTCACCTGAAAGACCTGAATGTGTACAGGAACTTGGAGAGGCCGCTTCAGTTCTCAGAAGACATCTGGAATGCCTTCTACTAATCCGAGGTGCAGCTGAAAGTAACAAGGCAGCTGAAGGAGATCACAGAGCAGCTAGCCAAGGCCAAGAAGGCAAGAGAGTTTGGGAGGTCTGACCGTGACCTGAAGGCACTGGAGTTGAAGCTTGCTAAATGCCAATCAGTGGTGGACGAGGTTGGTGATCCACCATTGAAGTTCCTCAAGGCAGCAAAGCGAGTGAAAATGGTTCCAAACACCACCCACAGGCTAGGGCAAGGTGGCGTTCCTGGCCTCAAAGTAGCATTTGTAAGTACCCTAAACCCTCTCCTCCATTTCTTTCCTGCAAAGACTCACATGCTTGTGAGTTTTTGTCCAATCAAACTGGACTGTTTGTGATACCTTTGCGATGCGATACCTTTGTGATACCTTTGCGATGCGAATTGCATCGCAAAGACAAGTATATGGAGTTTTGGCCTTTTGGGTTGCGATAGTAGATACGATGCGATTTGTTTCACAAGCTATTTCGCAAGTGTCAGTATGCGAAGGTCTACGCTTTGCAAAAGTGGTCGGAGACTTGAATAGATTCTTTATGCGTTTTTTTTACCTATTGTATTATGGGGACAGTTTAAGAGGTACAAGAGGAAGATCACAGCTGCAGAAATGAATATGGGCCAAGAGCATGGCAAGGAGCATCTTTTTCAACATGTTGATGCACTATTGGTGAATGGGTTTGGTTGGGATTCCATTTTTGTTTATGTTGAAATTATTTTCATTTGAATCAAGATTTTCATTTATGGTGTTGACTAAGCTTTGCATGTTGAAATGCAGGCATCTGAGGGTGAGAGTGAGAGCTCTAAGGGCAGCAGTGATGAGGAGGAGAGAGCAGGTAGCACTGCTCCCAGTGTGCTACCTGCTCCCAGTGCTACCACTAGCAGTGGACCCAGTTCATTTACTAGTCGAAATGAAGGTTGTGCAGGGGGCAAAGATAAAGAGATTAATAGGGAGGAGGAGGAGGGGCAGGGGGATGATGAAGAGAGGGAGGAGGATGAGCAGCCTCCCCCTCCACAGAGAACACTAGGAAGAAAGATTCAAGGAAGAAATCCAAGAGGGGAAGGAAGTCTAGATAGACAGCTAGAGTGTTAGATACCCAAGGGTTGCAAACCCTTTTACATTGTAAAATTTGAAATTTTGATATAGATTTTTTTTTTGTGGCCCAAAGTGACCCAAATAAACCCTGCTTCCAAAATAAGAATAAAGTGCCATGCTCTTACGATACACAGTGCATCTCAAAATTATTTGCGAGTCATAATTCTTTGCAACACTGCAAAAGCCAAAAGACCAATAATACCATGTCACAGACATCGCTACATTCTTGGGGGTAAAATCATTCCAGAACACGTTTGCGAAATCTATGATTTCGCAAACTTTTAGCGGCATTTTGAGAATCCCAAAAAGTTTGCGTGAGATCTTAAAAGCCTATCGATTTCCGATATAAGATCTAACGCAAACTTGTTGGGATTCTCAAAATGCCGTTAAGGGTTTGCGATAGACCTTATTACGGAAACCGATAGACTTTTGAATCGATTCGCTAAGTCGTTGTGGCGATGGGTTTGTTGCAAATAATTTCCGATGTAATGTTAATCGCAAACGATATATAGAAGCAGTTATAATCGTAAAAGTTTTATGATTGTATCAAGTTCAGGAGTTGTGAAGGACTTGCAATTGTACGGGTGCGAATGTTATGGTATCGCAAAGGCTTAACAATTTGCAAGGAGTTATGGTTCGCAAATGCAGGTTTTTGGAAACTTCTTTCTTTGTTGTTTGCGATGATATGTGGATCACAAAATAGCCCCCTGTTATTGTAGTGGCAGAATGCAAAGGAAAAAACATTTAAGGCTAAATAAAAAGATGAAATGAATAGGCAAATGCATGCCATCCATTTGTTCCCAAGCCCGCACAAAACCTTAAGCATGCATGATGTGAATCAAAAATGATGTTAGAATGTGGGAAAATGAATAATCATGCAATCCATTTCAAATGTTATATTGAAATTAATTTATTCCCCTTTCTGCAAACTACATGAAAGGGTGGACACATGCCACCATATGCAAGGGAAAAAATTCACATGCCAACTTCAATTGGTCTTAGAAAGGGAATAGACCAAAACTATTGGCACTTATCACCTCCAATAATAACAATATGATGGGAATCAAACAATGATAATAGGTGCAACAAGTGCCCAATTCCCCAAATAGGTCACCAATGCAATGAACTTTGCGGAAACACTACTACAAAATGTGGGTGCAATTCACTAGTCCCCATTCATTAAACTAGTGAATTCATTACTTTCCAATTAATCCCCATTTATTAAAACAAGTGAATTCACTCAAATCTAGTGGAATCACCTGGCATACATGGACACCTTTTGTTGTAGTGAAACGAGCCCAATCCCCCCATGAGAAATGGGGAGAAAAGCATGTTGACACACCAAGGGGGCCTCTAAGCAATCCATAAAACTCATCATAAACTTAGCATTTCACGATTTAGAAATGGAAACTGTGTAACATTAGTTCATTCATAATTTGTATGTATCATGCATTGATATTGTGCATTGAAAACACATTTAACACAGATTTATTGGAAAATGAAAAATTCGTGTGACATTCATTCATTCATAGGTTTGTACTTTATTCGTCAACACATTTATCTATGTGTCAAACGTGTTTTCGATGTATGATATTCATGTGTAAAATGTATGAACCTATGAATGAACAAACTTCACACAATTTTCATTATTAATTCATCACATGTTAAATTTGTGATGGGCCTATGCCTAAAAATCTTCCAAAAATAAAACAAATAGGAAGGTCTATAAGTGAAACATTGAAAAAAAGGATCCCAAAAGCTATTTGGAAATGCATTCACATGGGGAACATCCTCATCAACACATTTTGCAAAAATAAATAAATAAAATCAACAAATCCTAACATGATGCCCAAAACCTTAAAACAATTTGAAAGGCAACAAAAATCAACAAGATGATAAAAACTAGAAGGAAAAACATAAGGTGACCAAGCCATGCACTTATAAGGTTAGCTTCTTGAAAACTTTCTTAACTAGAAGAGTTGACTATGAATTAACTAAAATTTAACTGATAGTTAATTGGGATTTAACTCAAAGTTAATTGGGAATTAATTGGGAATTAACTATGACTTAATTAAGAATTAATTGGGAGTTAATTAGGAGTTAACTCATACTTAATTATAATTTAATTTGGATTTAACTCGGACTTAACTGAAAATTAATTAAGAGTGAATTTAAAATTAGTTAAGAATTAATTAGAAATGAACTATAACTTAACTAGAAGTTAACTGAAAGTGAACTAACATAAAACTAAGAGTTAAGTACAAGTTCACTACAAATCATGAATGAACCCCATGGCATTGCCATCCGTGACACTAGGTACCTCCTACATATTTACCTACCTAAAGGTGAATAGGTTAGGTAGGTAAATATTCCTATTTTATTTTCAATTTAACTTTTGAAGTCAAACCTCTTTGATTAACTCATCCCAAATGAGATTTTAAAAAAATGTTTTTAGCGTTTTTCCAATGTTTGTAATTTTTTTTCATGTTTTTTATTTGAGTGCACCTATTTATATTCAAGTTACAAAATTGAAATGGAAGACAAAGCATATGCATGGCATAAAATTTCTAATCACAACCTAATGGCCACCTAATCACAAGTATTACATACAATTACCTACTAGCATCTATGACCTACTATTTACAAACAACTACCTACCTACCTACCTACCTCCATTACCTACCTAATTGACTATTTGTTGAGTTTGTACAATAACCAATGTAACTTAATATACCTTTAATATAATTGTTAAAGGAAAATTGTAATTCCTATTACCCTATTACACAATGCCATATTGCATTTTTCATGACTAGCACATTTTGCGATTATGTCTTCATTTAATCATGTAATCATATCTTCTTAATCATATTACCTTTAGTCATATTTGCAACTACATTGTGATTGCATTATGATTACATGATTCATGTACCTAGGTTAGTAACTTACCCATGTATTAGCTACTAACTACCTATTAGTTACTTAGGCACCTATGAAGCAAGTATTTACTAGGTACTACCTATTCTTTCTTATCTAGGTAGTTGTTATGTAGGTACTTACTATCTACGTAGTTATTGCACATAAGTACAAAGTAGTAGGTACTTATTTTAAGAATGTACCTACTACTTACATAACTATTATGTAGTTAATTGGTCATAGGTACGTAACAAGTAGCCAATACATATTTACTACCTAGGTAGTTATGTAACTATTAGGTTGTAGGTACATACTTTAGATACATACTAGCTATTACCTACCTTGGTACATACTAAGTAGGTAGGTATATATAGGTAATTACCTATTAATTCCTATCTATGTAGTTATTAGGTATGTACCTATTCCTTATTAAATAGGTACCTATTAATATGTACCTACCTTACTAGGTACTTAACTATTAATAGGTGCCTACGCAATTACTAACTAACTATTAGTACATACCTAAGTATGTACCAAGGGCATGTAGTTAAGTTTTTAACATAACATATTTTAGGTTTACCTAGCCTAGGCTAGTAGGCTAAAAGAATTTTATTTTTTTCAATGTATTTCAAAATTGTGGTCACAAAAGTCATAGTTGTAAAAAATGTTGTCCTTCATGATTATTTACTTGCAAAATACATCTAAAATACAACATGTCTTATTTGACTACATAGTCATGTAGCCATGAATGTCCTAAATGACTAGCAAGCCAATCATGGATGTAGTCATGGATTGGGAATTTTGGTGTTGTGATAATTATTGTAGTGATTAAGTAAGTAAACATTGACCCAAGTAAGGTAAAGTGGACTTGCCTACCTACGAGTAGTTGTAGAAGGGATTAATGTAATAATTTAAGAGGATAAGGGTCGGAAGCAAAAAAATAGGATTTGGCTTAAGGTAAATTCCATTTATTGTGATAAGGGGGAGCTATCTACTTAAAGTAAACAAGGGGGGAGAAGGTAAAGTTTTTTGTATTTAGTAGAGTAGTCGAGAAGAAAGGACTACTCAAATTGCCCATGAAACATTTGTATTTGGTTTTTATTTTAAGTTTTTATTTTTTTCTTTTGAGTACGAAAATTGGCATGAAAGTTGTCATTGACTCTTGTACTATACCTTGCTAGTTGTGTTTTGCATTTTTCCATTTTTTTCATTTTTTGTTAATTACTAGTGCAATAATCATGTTTGGTGTATTTCTTGTTTGTTTCCTTTAATTTCTAAGTTAACTAAGTTTCATGCATTAATGTAATAATGGAACAATGTCTTACAATGTTCATATGAACTATTGTAAAACAAAATCAACCTTATAGCAATTATTTTTCATGCAAATCATCCCCCATAGAACTGCAATAACTTTAGAATTCTACAAGTCTTGAAAAAGGGGATTTTTCCAATAACCTTAATAGACCTTTAACGTTATACCCTTAAACATATTCCCAAGATTTTAATAATATTCCAAATATAACCATAATAAAACCTTTATACACCATTGGATATATATTATGTTTCTAGATATACTTTAATGTATTCTTAATGTACCTTAATGTACACCCAGGGGCTACGTCCATGTCATAGTTATCTAGGTTCACATCATAATGGCAACCAAATCATGGTAATATACTATTGAAACTATATTGCAATTGTTGGAACATACAAGGTTATTTTTGGATGAAAAATTCATAAGACTATCTATATTTGAAGGACATATAACCTAATAGTTGTAGCATAATCAAAAAGTGGTTACAATTGAAAAATAATTATAAAGTTCAAATCTAATTGCAAAAATGATTACAAATAGTTGCATGTAATCACAAACTAATGGGTTACAAAATACAAAATTTCTTTTAATGTGAGATGTTAAATATCCACTTCCTTTTTCCCAAGTATGAGATTATGGAAAAAAACAACAAATAGCAAAGACATTAAGAACTATTGTTGTCGCAACCCTTGCTTTAGGCTTGCGACCAAGGTAAAGGCTTGCAAAGGTGTGAGCCAAGAGTGAGCTTGGGAATCACATTTCATACTCCCGAAAGTGCAAGAGAGTGTGAGGGAATGAACCCCACACTCCTAAATGAACTCCCACTTTGGGAGTTGGAGTCCAAATGGACTCCCAAATTTTCAGAAAGCAATTTCAAGGGTCAAAATTCATTGCATTGAGAGTTTTTTATATCATTGGAAAGCTCTTGGAACTTAGATGTCTAAAATGGGCTTGCATGACCCATTTGGGCACTTAAAGCACAAGTTATGGCCAAAAGAAATGTCAGGAGTCAAATTGACAATTTGACTCCCGACCACTAAAAGTCTAGAATCGTCCTGATTTCCTTATGTGTAGGTGGCGTGCCACATATCATTGGAAAGCTCTCAACGAGGGTTACAACTTTGTTTTACACCTCACCTCAATTGGAGGTCTACACACAAAGTTACGGGCCCACAAAGTTGTGGAAGTCCCAACTTTGAGAATTTCGGGACTCCCATTTGGGAGTCCCAAGACAAAATGACATTTGGGTGCTAGTCCCATGGCCAGGCACATAATATATTATAAGGGGGAAGGTGGTGGCTTCCCCCAAGTTCGGGTTGAGATGAGTTTTGTGAGTTTATGTTTACCCGTGATTCGTCCGTGCACCCTTTGCACCATAATCAAAATAGTTACATAAAGACAAGCACATGAAATGAAACAAAAAGAGAACAAATTACACAATAATTTGCAAGAGATAACAATGAAAGACATACCTTAAAGGCTTGATGACAAACTCTTGAAGGAGATGTAAAATTAGATGTCAATGACAACATGCAAATCACAATGGTGGTGTAAGGCAAACACACCATGTGTAGATGCCCAATTTCTTAATTTTTTTAGGGGTAGAAATACACGAGATGCCATTGTTTGGTGCAGATAGGGTAGCTGATGTTATGTTGATGATGTTAAGGCTTTTAATTGTACAATTTGAACAACTTATTAAAATTCATATTTAATTAAATGTGTCATTATCATATGAATGATTTTGGAAAATGAGACTTGTGCAACAAAGACATCAACACATTGAATGTTTTATTTTCCACAAATAGTTCAATGATAATGATTCATAATCTATCATGACCTTAATTTGGGAGTGCGATGATCAATTGCTAAATGGGAAAAGAAATTTCCTTCCAAAGATGAATCAAAGTTGAATGTTTTTTCCTACATAATTGGGCCAAGCATAGATTCAAGGCATGATGTGAATATGATGAAGTGAAACTTACTTCCAAACAAGGTGTGAAGTGTGTGAGAGTCATGGGGAAACACTCCTAGCACTCCCAAGCTAAATTTTCACTTTGGGATTTGAGGTTCTTCAATAATCCTAAATGTTTAAAAGAGGATTTGGGGATCAAAGTTGTCAAAATTGAATAATCTTGAGCTTGTTAGAAAGGTTTCAACATGCAATGCAATGTGGTCAATTCTCTACTAATTGGATAGGAGTAATGGCCATAGATTGGAAATTCATGAAAAAAAGTCTCAAATGTTTCCAAATGTCTTCAAAGTGACCCCACATATATAATGAAAAGTAGAAGAATAAATTATGTCTACATAGGAATACTATTTTTTCAATGGAAAGATCTTTCAAAAGGTTATAAGAAAATGTCCCATTTGGTTGCATTTTGAGGGAGTTATTGATGTTTGAAATTTTAGAACATCATTTGTTTCAAAATCAAAGCTAAGTATCATAAATCTTGAAAATTTTGCCACTCTAATTCAAGTTTCATTGCAACCTACAAAACATATCATGAAGAAAATAATTTATCCTCCAAGTTTGGTCATGATGAATTTAATTTGTGTAAGTTTACCAATGTCCATTTTTGCTAAGACTTCCCAAGACAAGACACCAACTTCCAAGATGCTTCAAATTTGGGTGTCCTTAATAAAATTTAGGTTCAAATATGAATTATAATTGGTTTGGGGAATGTTCCATCCAAGTTCAAAAAATAACATGTGACTAGGGCACCATGGATGATGTTAGGGAACAACAATGGCATTCGGAGGGACACTAAGGGATGCTAGAAAAACTTTTTTTAATTATTTTTTTAGGTGCTAGAAAGGACAACAAACGTCAGATGATGTTAAGGTAATGAGAAGTGCATTAGGGCATGTCAAGGGACACTAGGGGGTGCTAAGAAACACAATGGGGAATGTAAAAAAAATTTTAAAAATTAAAGCATCTAGGGACAATGGGGGTGCCAAAAAATACATTGAGGGACAATTACAATGCCAAGAAGGATGTTAGGGGACAACATGGGCACGAACAAACACATTGAAAACCATTTAAAAAGACAAAAAAACATTGGCATTGAAAAGGATGTTGAATGACATTGTGAAGGACACCATGTACATAAAAATAAAATAAAATCTAAACCTTTGCCCATACATAAAAATAACTATAGGTTTAAAAAGGCATTTACAAAATTACCACTACAAGGGACACCAAGAAGGTTCTAGGGATGTCCCTAGATCAAGGACATCCTTTCTCACAACCTTGTTAATGTGAATACATGATAAGTTCATGTCCCAATTGTGGCTTCAACTACATTAGCCACCTTCTTTGTTTAGTTTGTTTAATTGATGTGACCAAGACGTGTTTGTGAAGAGTGTCATTTTGTCTTAATCTTATTTTGAAGCTCCCACATGAACCTTTTGTCCTAGTGCAAGGAGTTAAGGATCACATTTAAGGTTCAAAAGTTTTCTATAACACATTACATTAGAAACCTCAATATGATGCATTATGAAATACTCTTTAACCTTTGGGTATGCATTACAAACACTAGTATGGAAACTTGGATTTAAGGATAAATTCATTTTCATAACCTTAAATTGGATGCACAACCAACTCTTGATAAGGACAACAAAATGTCTTTATTGAAATGAAGGAAATTATATGTTCCAAGTGGAATTAAATTAAGTAGGAGACAAAAACTCAATGTGATAGCAAGAAAATGAAAATGTGCTTACACATGAAGTGGAAGTGTGCAAGTCAAAGCAAGCATTCCCAAATGCATCTTCATTCTTGGAATCTCATGATGTTTCACACATTTAGAGCAATGTTTGGGGGATGAAACCTTGTCCAAATTGGACCCTCTTTAAACTATTAGAAAGGCTTTGTAAAATTAAATTACTTTTGTGAGCTCACATTGCAAAAACAAGGATCTACATAAGAGTTATGGCCATTTAAAGGTTTTGGGAATCAATTTGACAATTGACTCCCAATCATTTATTTGACCTTTTGAACCATCAAATCATTTCTAATTGAAAAGTCCAATAGGTTATTTGAAATATATTTTCAAGGCATACAACTTTGCCCTTGCAAGCTTCTAACTTGGAATCATACGAAGAACTTGCAAAATAATGGGATTCATAATTTAACAATTTTGAAGCCACTTGGGAGTTTTAGGAATTTTTATCATTTCAATGTAATCTTTGTCACCATAAATAAAAAATATATTGTGATTCATATTAATTATTTCTCCCTTGTTAGCAGGGACCCCCAAAGTTCTTTTTTATTAAAGTATTGTAGTTTGATTAACTAATCACAAAAAAATTAATCAAAATTTGGACAATCCCAAAATATATATGTTGTAATTTTCTCACTTGTGCTACTTATATAAGTTACAATAATAGAACTTAGGAAAATGGATATGGGATCAAATGAGCAAATTATTATAGTTATTTTATGTTTTTGGACATGCAAGGAACATCTTTGACTAGACATGTTAGCAATTACTTTGACTAGTTGAAATCAAACTCTTTCCCATATCCTACACCCACCCCTAACCCATGGGAGGTGCATTGTTGATGATTCAATATGATGGCTTGTGAAAATTAAAAATAATATGGCAAGGGTAGCATTGATTAAACCTATTAGTGAGGAATCTTATGATGACCATGGGACTCAAATTGAATGGGATCCTAGGATAATAAAAAATGACCACGAGAAGTTCTCTCACTAACATGCAAATGATGATGGTACAAAAATGCATGTACAAGCTTTTTTTGACGGTGGACAACTAACACTAGCTTTTGATGTGCATGAATCCTAATTTCACTAAGTTTACTAGTGTTGTGAAGGTTGTGATGCCAAAAGGGATTGGGTTCAAGTTAATTAAACTTTAGGGTATTTGATGGCACTCATAATTGCAAGGTTGTGGATGCATGATTTTTAAAAATGGAAGATCACATCCACATTATGAAGTTGATTGAGATATTGCAATGGAGTTGACATAGACCTATTTGAAACATTTATGCCCAAACTTGGTGAAAGCAATTGTGCCATGAGGTGGCCAAAGGATGTATGGATATTCAGGGGAGGAGTTCAAAGCTTGAATGGAAGACTAGTTCATCTTGAACAATTTTGATTACACATGTCAAGGTGTAAGGTTTGGACCTTGTGTTAAATAGTTCAAATGATGACATGCACCAATATGTCAAGGCATTCAATGTGATAATGCTAAAATAACAAGGATGTATGAATTCAATAAAAAATGCCTTTTTGTGAAAGGACTCCCAACTTGGGTTAAGTGCAAGATGTAGGAGAATTGGCAAGTCTTCAAGTCCCAATTATGGTTCCAACCATTTTTATTTTTTATGTGTATAGTTGATGTTATTAAAAGATGTTTTTTTTAAAGGAACACCTTGTCCTAATCTCATCTCATAGATCCCACACAACATTTTTGTCCAAATGCAAGGAGCTAGGTAGTGCAACTAAAATTCAAAAGTCTTCTACAACATTGTGTATTGGATAGTTCACTTTGATACCTTATGGTTAACCTTAGGGGCATGAAGGGTTTTTTTAATATTTTTTTAGATTATTAAATATTGTTTTTATGTGCATGATACAAGGTAAAAATGGATACACCTGCTTTTTGTGTCTTTACCATGCTTCCACCCATGAATGGTTAACCACGTTTTGCACCAAAAGATATAAGAATGCAAAGGCATGGAACCCCAACATCTTTCCATAAATTGAATGATTGTTTTATGAATTTCTTTTAGTTGGACCAATTCTTGGCAAAATGAGTCAAACAATGCCAATTGAGATACAAGTTTGTTATTATGCAAGTTTGATAAATGAAAAATTAATAAATTTGTAAAAAAATTGGATTTTAGTGATAAAGCTTTGACCTTTCCAAATCCTTGGTTTTTAGAATTCCAAAATTGTCCTAAGTTTACATTACAAAGTTTGCACAAGGAGTGGACAACGTAATTATTCAATCAACATTACTTGCAATTCATAATTCTCAATGTTCAAGACATGTAGAACATGGATGAAACCATATTTTTATTGTATGGCTTATGATATATAAAACCACTATTGCATGCACCAAATTGAAGGTCAAAGAAGCAAAAAAATACACATTATTTGGACTAACAATTTAGAAGTAGTTATCATTGAATGTATTCTCAAATCATGTGTTTAAAAAAAAAGATTATTTGGGTTTTTATTATTGTTAAAAAAAGTGAATACTATTGTGCAAATGTCAAAACTTGGATGGTCAAATTCTTCTTTTGTGAATGCTTTCAAAACTTGGAAAACTTGGTGCATTGGAAAATTGAATTATACATTTATATTTTGTTCAACAACCTTCATATACATTAGATAACCACTAGTTTACCAATGTCAAGCTTATTATGTTACTACTATTCACATAACTTTGAAGGCATAATAAACATGTATGTAAGATCAATTGGTTTTTAAAAAAAGGGTTATTGGATGCATCTAACAAATATGATTACCATGAAATGATGTAAGTTTCCATGGTTATACATTTCAATAACTAAAATAACCAAAAGTTTTACATACAATGGACATTTTGATGAACCTAGCATGGTGGGTACATTTTCAATGGTGTAAATATTATTGAAATAAATAATTGACAAAAAGTAGAAAAACATGCTTGAGGAGCTTGAAAAACCTTACGATTGGATAGTCATTGTTAATATATTAAGACCAATTAAAGAACTAAATAGATTACATGCTTGAATAAGTAATAAATGCAAGATTATTATTGCTATTTAAGAAAAAATGACCAAAATGAGAATAAATTGTGAGAGGATATGACAAAAATGATAAATTAGCTTGTCTATCACAAACTCTCCACTTGCTTGATTTCGAAAAGTCAAAACATGTAGTCATTCACAAGAAGTTTTTGTTTCAACATGCCATTTGCATTGAATGTTGGACAAGCATTTCCTAACCACCCATCATTAATAGAATCCACCAAAACACATTACATATTGAAAATATTAATCTTAATGTCATGTTACACATTCAATTCCAAGTAAAAAAATAAAATTGGGAGGGTGTTGATTATTTGTTATAATTTAGTATAAGTTTTATAACATTCCATTGAGATATTAATTTATTTATTTTTAGTTTTCCAAATCACTGCATTATGATTTACATGATGTTAAATCCATGTTATCCTTAACCTTACACTTATAAACCCTATAGTTGCATTAACACTTGAATATCACCTTTTTGCTTACATTTAATACTTATTTTGTCGACACAAAATCGATTTTCACATTGTTACACAAACTTGAACTAACACATGTGAACTCATTTGAATTTTATTTAATTAATGATATCTAGATATAAATGTAATATATATTTTTAAAACAAATGTAACCATTGCTTAGTTTAACATGTGTTAGGGTAAAAAAATTAAACTAATGTTAAAATGTTTAATATGTTTATGAAACGATGTTTTTAATAGTTTCAAGGATCTTTTGAAATAATAATTTGAAATGAAATTAATATGAGAAAATATTACTCAAAAAAATCTTTAAATAGTGTTAAAAAATATTTGAATATTAAAAAAACCCTATCCAAATATTTGAAAATGTCACAATCATGAACAATAATTGAAATGATCTTTACATAATGATAAAGTGTGACTTGTTTTTTTGTCATGTGGGAAGTTTTTGGTCACTATGAAAATTATAGCAACTATTTTTCAATGTCCACATACTTGGCAATGCCTTAATGTTGGTTGAGTGTTAGAATCCAAATTGGAGATACTTAATGATTCACATTTTTCAAACATAGGTGCTTATGCTAATCAATTTTCCTCATCATTCAACAACATGGACACCATGTGAATTTGGTGCATGTCACACATTATTTTGTCATTGTTGGTTTACAAAAACCAGAGTAAATCCAAGTTAGATGTTGGGTAAGCTTTGGTTAATGTACTATTGAGAAGTTATTATTTGGCTATACAACCACTTCACCATTTACAATTTTGGACAAGTTGAAGCTAACTATAAATGCAACTTGAAATTAATAAGCTTGGATAAGAAATCATATTTTTTCAATTTACTTGTAGTTTTTAATTTGAACACTAAGAGATGGCATTTTAATCAAATGGAACCTTGTTATGATGGGTATATGTTTCATTGTTCAAACAACCAAATAGGTAGTTAAGTTAATAATCGCTCATGAATAGTACACATGGTGAAATATAAATATATATTTCATTTTTGTTGAATTGATATAGAGTTTAGAATTTAATGTTTTTCCTTTGGGGGTTTTTGCTTAATTTGTTCATTTTCATTAATTAGTTTGGTTTCAAGATCATTCTACATATATATAGGTATTGACCTCATTGTTTCATGCCTTATGTTATCTAAAAAATAATTCAACTTATCTTTTTAATAAAGTAATTTGAATGATACTGTGTTTTTATATAATACATTCATTCACAAAGTAAGAAATTTATTTATAATTTCAAAATTTTAAATAAAAAATAACCATACATAGTTTTTGGATGTTCAACATTGATATTTGTTCTATTTCAAAAAGTGTTCTTGTATCTTTTAAGCAAATTATGAGTTACTTTAAAGTAGGTCACCAAATTTACTTTTAGCAAACAAATTTTCAAGACCTTGAATTGATGTTTTGGGTCTAAAATATTATTACCAAGTTGTGTTTTCATGGACATTTTGACATTCTTAAAAGTATTAAGAGGATTTCAACTCCAATTTAATAACCAAAAGAAAGAAAGACCCAAAGTTGGTGAGAAATACAATAATTTGGTTGCCTAACTTTGACATATTTTGTGTTGATTATTTTTTCAAATCTTATAAGAAAGCAAAATGGGTATAACTTTGCAAAAGATATGTGTACCAACCAAAATACAATTTTAATGGAAATGATCCATCATATGTGCTACTTTTGCAAAGTAACTTTGGCACTTTGTTGTGGGCATGAATGCCCATAGAATTAGTTTACATTTGAATTATGCAAATGTGATTTAAAGTAAATATTTAAAGGTTCAAAATTCCTTATGGTCTTTCTTTCCCTGATGGTTGAATAAATTTTTTTGGTGAGACAATTCTAGAAATAGTGTGAAACTTTTTGTTTTTCCTTGTTTTTAACATAAAAAAACTCCCCCTATTTCACTCATAAGGAGGAGGAAATGCATGTTACAAAACAATAATGATTCTTTTCAAATATGAATATATCTACATCATCATTGTAAACCAAGTTTAGAGAACCAATGCTCTAATCGAAACTAGTAAAAAGAATATTCTCAAATCCATAGTTTTATTGCATTCTATGGTGTGCAAGTGTTGGGAAAGACAAATCTAAAAAAAAACATTCAAGAGATTGAGAATATGCTAACAAAAGAAAAAAATAGGTTCAAGTTCAAAGTGATATAAACAAACAAATTGAAAATCCAATTATTGGGTAGCAAAATTATTGCAACCTAATTTTCTAATCTTTATTGATATGAAACGAGTTGCAAGAAAGAAAGAAAAAGAAATGAGTTCCACTTCTTGATTGTGATTTTTTACATTGAGAAAATAGATTATCATTTCAAAATGCCATTTTTTCAAATTTAGCCTTTACTAAACATGACATATCTTGTTATGTAAGATCAAAGAACTTCAAAAAAGTCCTCATAACTCTTAATTTTGCTATTGTTTAGGTGAACATAGAATTTGCTTAATGCAAACCTATCAAATGCTATTGCACTTAACAATAAGGAGGAAATGAAAGTTAAAAAAATGAAAAATATTGAGAGGTCCTCCACATCTTATCAAAATTCAACCTAATCCTTAATTCCAACACCAAAAATCAATAACACTATTAATCAACTACCAACAAGAAGAGTAACAAACAACCCATTGCATAATGACTTTGCTAAGCTTTATAGCAAGTTCAAAGTTCAAACTAGAAACCTCCATCCCTATACATAAACACTCATATAGAGGCATGCAATTTTATGGCACATGGTTGTACATGAGATGCACACCTAATATTTTAAGTGTCATTCATACATTAGAGATATTTTTAAAATGAAAGAAACACAATATCCATATCCTCTCTTTGGTCATTCAAGGGGTGAAATTTAAAAAAAAATAGTAAAAATATACATTGCCTTTAAATGAGGAGTGAAAATTAAGTGAAACTTAGAGTACATTGAATTTTGTGATAATTTGAGTTTCACATTCTCTTCCTTTTTGTCTCCCCTAAATAAATACTTTCAGCATTTTTATGCTTATTGGTATGATAATTATTTCAAATCTTATGCATAAAACAATATGATATTAAATTTCATCCCTATTTTGATAATTTTCATTTTTGTTTTCCAAGTAACAAGATTTGAAGTTGAAATAAAGGAAAAGGGGGGGGGTGAAACAAGGACTCAAAGAAAAGGTCATTTCAAGATCTTCTCTAATGAGTCAAGTTTGAGGCAAAATTCTATGCCCAATTTTTGCACCAACCTATAATCTCTTGTTTCCTATGGAGTGCAAAACCAACAAATCAGAAGTGAGAATGGGAGGAGGAGGGTCCACAAAGAGGGTTAGTTTGTTCACAAAGGAATTTGCAAACAAAACCCTCTCTCTTTTGAAAGGGGAGAACTACCTCTTCTTCCTTGCAAGGGATCCACAAAGGAAGTGTAACTGAAGTTGAGCAAATTCTTGTTATAGTAAACTTGGCGTTAACCATGCCTAAATTGCAGAGACAGCCAAGCCCAAAACCCCTCAAATCCCCATTAAAAAAAACAATTACAACAACAACCACAATAATAATATTGCACCACCACTCAATTCCAATTCTTTACAATAATAATAAAAAATAAAAATAAAAATCATATTCCACCAACACCCAATTCCAATTCTTTATAATCAAATTACACCACCACCCAAATTCCAATTGTTTACAATAATAATAATAATAATAATAATAATAATAATACGATTATAGTAATATTTATGCCACCACCCAATTCCGATTCGTCACCACCCCATCCACCGCCCAACAATGTGGTACCACCTATTTCAAGCTGGTAGGTACCTTCTTCCCCTCTATCCTCCCCTCTCCCTCTCCCTTCTTACTATATTCCCTCTCTCTTGGCTCCCAGGAATTTCTCTCAATTTGGCCCCTACAATTCTCATAATGGCCGGCCATGGATGCGGCGCAACGTTCTGCCACTTCCCCCAAATTAACCACCCTCATTATCAATTAACCATCATACTCTACTAGAGGTTGATCTAGCCTATTCATTGTTTTTTCTCATTGTTTGCCCTTGGTTGGCCCAATGTAACTTAAAAAGATGGACAATGCCCATTGCCCGGTCAATCCCGGGTCAATCTACCTCCAATGACCCAAAAAGGCTGTTGGGGAACTGGATCGGATGAGGATCTTCATCCACCATGGATGGGATGTAACTCCCAATGTGGTTGATTAATTAACCCCAGATGTTAAGCATCTCTTATGAAATTGGTGGGTACTAACTATTCACCAAGATGGAGATTTGTAGTATTCCCAGGACATGAAACCACCTTACCCCCTTTATGAAGTTTGGGGGTTCAATTTACCTTCATGTAGGTATAGAGCCTAGTTGCAGCCCAAAAGTAAGATAATGAAGAAGAAAAGCAAGCTCTGTGTGTGTGTGTGTGTGTGTCCATTCCCATGTCTCTCAAACTGCATTGGTTGTCAAGGCAGAAGAAGATTTGTTGGGGCTCTTCCCTGCAATGAATTCACACCTATTGTTCATTTGTACATAGAACTGGATACTCCTCCCTACCGCCCTCTCTCCCTCCCTCCCTCCCTCCCTCCCTCCCTCCCTCTTTGTATTATCTTGAGATCATCACCATAAGTCCAGTTAACATTCATTCCGAAGCAGTAACAATATTTGAACTTATCATCGGGTCTTTTGAAAATGTGAATCAAGTAGTCAAAGAAATTGCAGCTGTGATGATGAGTCCATGGCTGCTGGGCCACGCCCCTTCTTCTTAGTGTCTGTCTAGTGTGCTCTTCGACTATCTATCTATCTAGCTGCCACTCTAGTACAGTACTGTAATAATACCTTGGCCATTTCAACACATGGTCCGTCCAATAATTAATAAATAAATTAATTTTGAAAAATTCATTTCAATAAATGAAATATTCCTAAGTATTCAGGATTGTCATTCACAATCGTTTTTTTTTGATTTGGAAGAAATAAAATTTGAAAATTTCAACATTTCTGTAAATGATATAAGTAGTGTCGAATTGGCCAAAGTACTAGTGTATGCTGAAGGAAACCAACCAAGGTAAACCACCGAATTAAAAAGCCTATCATCTTATACAAAACAACTAGGCTGCTGACCAAGCAAAACTTGTTAGGAAGTATCATTGGTTCTATGAGTCATGACACAAGAAGAAGTATTTTAGTAAAACCCGCTAAATAAAAATCAAGGGATGAGAACTCATCCATCAAAAAGTAAGTACAAGGCAAATGAGAACACAAGGAGACACAACCCAAAAAAAAAAACAAACAAAAGCCAACAATCAACAAAAATCAGGTAAAGATCATTGTGGATCAAAACTAGCTTAACACATGGGGGTTAAGAAAAGGTGTAGAGTCCATGAGTGTGCACACCACCGCCCTCACAACAAACATGTAATCAACCCCGAGGTATAAGTGCCAAAACCTAATGCTCACCTTGTTTGTTAGTGCAAGGACAAGGTTGCAAGGTTGAAATTGTATACATAATTGTTAGAGTTTGTGAAACCCAATTAAAATCTATCTATATGAATATGAAGGAAGGTAGTTTGTTTTGTTTGTGACGTTGAGCTCTCTCCCAAATCACAGCTCCTCTTACCCATGCTTGTGGTATATTGTTAGAAAGCTGTTGATGAGTAGGGATGGATGGAGTTGGTTTCATAATGTTTTGACCTCCGTGGAGACGTTATTAAATATTGAACAAATTTTTCACTGAATATATATGTAAATCAAAGTTAACCATGAGATTGTTCAAAGTTAACCATTACATGCTCTTGATATTGTTGAAAAGCCTTTACTGAGTAAGGTTTGATGAAGGTGATTTGAAAATTTTTAGACTTAAAGTGTGAGAAATATTGAATTTTGAGTTATTTTTGTGACTAAATTCAATTAAATTACAAAATATGATTTTAGAATGAAAATTAAATTGGGTAATGAGTTCCCAATTGGGCCAACAACACAAGCTACACTATGTCAAAGAAGGACATGTTAAAAGCAATTGGAGTGACCTGACACCACCCACAAATGCACCACCCCCCCAAAATTTTCATTTTGAGGCCATTTAGTTGGATGAACCCCAATTTTAGAACCCTTGGCTATGGGGAGCTGGGGAACAAGAATCAAATGAAAAAAAGTGTCCTATATGTGCACCATTCATCCATAATGGTGCAATGGTGGGTGTTAGTTCAATTGGACGGTTAAAAGCAAAATATATATTAAAAAAAAAAAACTTGCATCATGCAACATGCAAATACTAGTTCACCAAGGCAACTCTTTAAAAACAATGTGAACACACCGATTTGAACAATCTCATTGATCATACGAGCTTTTTTTTTTTCCAAGCCTTAGACACAAGCCTATTCCACGTACCATGTATATTCATGTATAATACTTTTAACACTAATACTATGCTACTTGTATGTATATAGACCATGATTTT
>Ga0209611_10005691_pt1 | contig 20747 bp, 6 predicted proteins | sample S1TSphgellanicum_3_FD_187693 | JGI IMG/M metagenome (GOLD analysis project Ga0209611, IMG submission 187693) | Host-associated microbial communities from peat moss isolated from Minnesota, USA - S1T2_Fc - Sphagnum magellanicum MG (SPAdes) (version 2) | ecosystem: Host-associated > Plants > Peat...
AATTTTTTGAGATTTGTTAAGAGTGATTCTTTGTATAAAAAATGAGAGGTATTTCTACTGATTAAAAAAAAAAAAAAATTCACACATGAATGATGAAAGTAATGAATTATTTTTATCCTTTTGGCTGAAATGATTTCTTCTTTTTTGAGCACATGTGGTGATGGTTGTTGCATCAAAATTGCAAACAATGACTACAAAAAGAAAAAGAAAAAATGAATTTGGCAAAAGTCCATTGCAACAATGTTTTTTTCCGCAAATTTCAGGACCAACAATAAGATACAGCCTAAAATTTGAACTAAAAAACAAAACTAACTCACACCAAAACTTTGTTTCAATTTGTTGCAATATTACAAATGTGCAACCCTAGAATTTGGACTAAAGCCAATGCAAGATATTTTTCAATGAAAACTATAAACATCACATATTCTTATAGTAGTATAATTTGTGACTCATATTAATTGGTTGTGGGGACCCTTAAAGTCTTTTTTTTGTTTTCTGTGATGAATATCTTTGATTGGCTGGCCCATCACACAAAAACATTCAAGCTTTGGACAACCCCAAAATAGATATGTTGGAATCTCCTCCTTTGGGCAATTTATATAGGTTACAAGAATAGTACTTAGGGAAAAGGATAAAGTGAGGAACTATTGGGAATTTGATGGGAGCACAATGAAAACTTCATAAGAACACTTTGAAAACAAAAAAGAAATCAAGCATTACCATGTTGCCACAAAAGATAAAAAACCTAGCCAATTTAAAATCGTAGAGAGAATGGAAACCAAAACAATGCATGTTTCAATGATTTTGGACTTTTGAAACTCAGTTCAAAATTTGAAAAGAAATTTTTATTTGGGGGCCACTAGATGATGCAACAATATATATTAATAATATTTTCCCTCACTAAATCAATGATCCAACAAAAAGATGTGAACAATGTTTTGTTTCAAATTTAGTAAAAAATTTGATCACAATCATCAAGTTGAAAAAGGTTCAAAATTAATTACTTATGTGTTAATTATAATTTATTAAAATTAATTTCAGCAACTTGAAATTGTTCCCTCAAATCCAAGAATTTTAAAAATTTTGCGAACCTCAAAATTGCCATTGTTGTAGTAAACATAAACCCCATGTGAATAAGATGGGTCTATGTTGTTGTGTAGTTCCTAGGTTGTAAAAGGAACCTTTAGTTTTGGTTCTTAACTTTTTTAAGGAACTGGTTCTAATTTAGTTTCGATTTTTAAATTAAAAAAACCCAAAACCAGATTTTGGCTCCAAGCTTTTATTTTATTAATGGATTTGATTACAATTCCTTTTTTAAAATTTCAAAGGATGTTGTTCCCAATTCTAGTGTAGGTTTAGGGTAACCTTCCAATTAGAGTCCAAAACCCAAAAATCAACTACAAATAGCAAATGTAGTAAGTCAATTAATATCTAATCTCTTTGCTCATCTACCAACTAGTATGGAATGTTGTAAAATCAATCAACTAATGTCAAATGTCTTAGTTCAACAATAAATAGTTAACATTGAAATTTGGTGCAAGTAAATCACAAACATGTAAAAATTTAAAATTGTAAATACCATGTACATGTATCAAGTATTCTAAGTCAATTGCAAGCAACAAGTAAGAATTTAAAAATAGTCAAAATGCAAATAGTAGTATCGAATGTTGTAAGTTAATTACCACCATCAACAAATAACATCTTTGATTGATATGAGAATGGAAGGTGGATGTTCATTCAGTTATTTTATTTTTTATTTTGATTTTTTTTCTTTTTTCATCAAAGTGAATAATTTTCATCTATAATTTGGATGTGAAGATTTTCATCCATCCATAAACTTTGAATCCCCACATTTTCTTCATACAATGTCAACTTGAGGTGATCTTTGCAATATTTGATTTTTCTTGATGAGGGTTATGCACATGTGAGCATGAAATTCTTTTGAAAACCAAAGTTGGAGAAATCCAAAGGCTAATTTTCATTTTTAAAATTGAAATTCACATCTAATTCACATGGAGGCAGAATCACAAGTGGTTTATGTTAATGAGTTCATTAGGAGGAGTGCTACCAATGTGGAAGGTTTTAGGCCATTTGGAAGTAAAGTTTATTGGAGGTTTGTTCATGGGTGTGGAAAGGTGGTGTTCAAGGGGTGGGTTGGTTTTGCTGAATTTTTTAATATCAATTTCTTGTGTTGGTAGCACCCATTCTTGTCATCTACAAGTGGTGGAGTGCCACACCATTGGTGAACGAATTGGATTTTTATTTGAATTTTTGTCCTGACTTTTGTGTGGGGATCACAAACGTGAAGATTTATGTTGCATATTTTGTGCATCTTCACTTATGTTTGTTGGGTTGTACCTATTATTTGTCAATATGTTGGTTGAATTGTCATTTGATTTCAGGGGTAGGGGGCTTCCAAAGTGTCTACAATTCAACTATGACCTAGGGGTGGGCACATGTTTTCAAGTTAACCTTTTGGCGGTTTATGATTATTATTCAATGTGAAATCCTAAGTGAAAGGCAATGTGTTTTTCTATGTGTGCTTTTATCATTGTAGTGAGCCTAGGGGTCATGATTGGTGTGGTTAATGGCTGAGCAAGGGACAAGGTTATCATGAAATCATGATCACCAAATAGGTCATGCTTGACATTTGGTTTGCCTAGACATATTGATTAAGATTTTTAAATCAAAGTTAAGTTGTATGGGGATGTGCAATTGTGAATATCCTTAGATGTGATCACCAAAATGTACCACTGTTCAATATTGTGATGCAATCAAGTTAATAACTGGTAGACCATTTTCGTTGTGTGCACAATGTGCCCAAGTGTTGTTGGCCTTATAAAATGTTTTTGTGCGTGTAGGTGTTTTAACCATACATGTGCAGCATCTTTGGGTTTATGTTATGGGAATCATGGCTTAAAGGTAAGGTGAAGTCATACATGTTCAACTTCCTTTTACATTTAATGTAAGCTATGATAGGTTTAACAACCTTGGTTACCAAAGGTTCCAAGTTGGACATTGAAGTTAAGGTTGGGGTTCACCATAGGAGGGGAACAAGATCTAGAAATAAAAAACAAGGTTTTTATCACTAGTGGTTTTATGAAGCGTGGAGTGTGATTTAGGCCACTCACACCACCTTCGTTATCATTTAAGGGGAAGTTTTCAAATTTTGAAATAGGTTTATTTTTGAAGTTTGTCACCACACCATTGTTATGAAACATGAATGACATGTATGGAGGCACAAAGGGACCCTATTGATATTTTACAATAACACATTATCGGGTTTTTTGATTGGTCAAAAAAATGACCATTGTCCTTTTTGACTGCAAATGTAACTACTTAGTCACAAAAATCATTATGTAGTTGCAAAGGCCATTGAGATGTCATGTGATGTCATGGTTTTGTGACTATAGTTAGTATGACAATTAGTGGGCTTTTTGGGATAGAAATATTATTATTTTAATTTAAAAAATAATATGCTTTAAATTAATTTAATTAATTAATTAAAAAACCTTGACTTTTGTGACTAAATATCAACTTCTAGTTTCACAACATGATGATGTGGCATTTGAGGTAATAAAATATTTGATTATTAGTCAACATGATGATTCATACACTACTTTGGATAAAATGAGGCATTTATTGGTTGACCATTATGTTAAAGCTGATGTCCAATCATCCCTCAATGAGGCTCTTGGCATTAAGATGCAAGTCCAAAAACTTTACCTTCACTACAACTAATTTTGTCTTTTGAACTAGACACAAAAATGACTATTGTTTTTTCAACTACATTTATAATTATTTAGTCATAATAATCATTTAATAATGGCAAAAGACATCAACATGCCACAGGCATCATGGTTTTGCAATTGTAGTTAATACGACAACTTGTTAGTTTTTTTGGTAAATTATCATATAATTTCTCAATTTTTGTTCATTAATTAGTTAGTTCTAACAACCATTCACTTTTGCAATTAATAACAATTCAATCTCCCATGATGATGACATGGCATGTTATATGCCAACAAAATGATGTGGTTCTATTTGTTAACATCATGATTCATGTCATTGATTTGATGAATTAATCTCATTTCTTAACTAGTTGAAAATATTGTTATCTTTTGTGATTAATAACGACTCGGTCTTCCATGTGATGATGACATGGCATGCCATTTGGCAAGAAGGTGTCACATAACAATCCATGATTTTTTGTGACACCATAAGTTTTTGTGTGTCTTGAATTTATGGCATTAATATTTGTCATGTCATGCCATAATTTTTTATGTGTCATGAAATTTTTGAAATCATGGATTCACATGCATGTGTGTGTGTACTAAACAATTTATTATTAACTTGTAATTATGATTACAATATTAATAATTATTTTGAAAAAGGTGACACATAATTCTTTGATTTTTTAACTATTTAACACATTAAATTAGGTTAACATACCTATTAAGTTAACTTATATATGTAGGTTATTTAGTATAAACCTACTTCTTAATATAGAATACCTTATAAGTTACATAATTAAACATAAAAATTTTACTACATCCAGTATGTTTAAATATACTTAAAATAAGTTACCTTATTAATAGGTTAACCTAAATAAACTTGCCTAAGTTCTTAGCTTTATTTTTTTTGCTAAGTCAACTTAGGTAGTTTCATTATAAGATATTTGATCAAGTTTATAACCATTTCAAGTTTGTGCAACTAGATGCGACTATGATTATCTAAGGTTTTTAAAAAAAAAAACCTAATAATGCCTATGTTAACCTAGGCTAAGTTCGTAAGTAGTACATAGGTTAACAAATTAATTCATTTTAAATCAACTTAGGGAGGTTTAGGTTTAGGTTAGAATGGTAGGTAGTAGGTAGGTTGACCTAAATCAACTTAAGGTGGCCAAGGTTTATTCAAGGCTAAATTTTTTGAGATTTATAACTTTGTGTTAAATATAATTAGTATAAAAAAATGTGGTAGTGCAATGAATGAAGACTTAAACTTTCAAATGAAGGTGATGTGATGGATGCGAACATTAGACACCATTTTCCAATAGATGGAATTCATCTATAATGTTCATCCATAACTCTTAACTAAGTCTTAGTTAATTTTTAATTAAGTCCCAATTAAGTCTTAATTAACTATTAGTTAAATTTGAATTAACTTTTAGTTAACTTTTAATTAAGTCCTAGTTAAGTTGGAGTTAATTTTCAATTATGTTTTAGTTAATTCATAGTTGACTCCTAATTAGAAAGGTTCCCAAGAAGCTTCTTTACTTGATGCACACATAAAAACTTCCTTGCAAGCTTCTTTGAGGTAGGTCCCCAAAGGGGTATAAATAAGAATAGGACCCTTCATTTCCTTAAATTTGTTCAACATTAGTCTTGCACCATAGCCTTGTCATGTTCTTTTTATGTTCATGTTTGCGTATGTTAGCATAATAAGGATTCGTTTTCACATTTGTTTTGCAGATCTCATGTTCTTGTTTTTTAATTAGATAATTTTATTTTTCTCCATGTTTGGAAGTTAAACTTAGACCTTTCTTTTAACCTTGGTTCTTGTGGTTTTTCGTGTCTTTAACAATTTGAATAGACTCCATTAGGTCTACGTTTCTTTTTGCGTCTATAAGTAATTTAGGAGTTAGATTTTTTTTTGAGTTGAATGTGGATTAATCCTTTTCTTCAAAAGAAAAGTTTTAAAGAAATTATGGATTACCCAATTCTTATTGATTAAGGTTGTGGATTACCCACCTTTTATTGGTGTCATATTTCACGATGTTCATCATGTCTACATCCATGGGAGTTCAGTCCTTGTTATCCTTACGAGTCTTGAATAGGAAAATCAAGCATTTCGTGAATTTGTTGTTATTTGCAAACCAATTAAGCTTTGACCTCCTTGGGATGTGCTTCAAGAACACAACCCCAACCAACGAAGTCACGGATTAACTTACCTGACAAGTTTGATGGCACATGTTCAAAGTTTTGAGGTTTTATCAACCAAGTGCATTTAGTCATCTGATTTCATCCTCATTGGTATCCAATTGACCTAACTCAAGTTGGACCCATTGGTAACTTGTTGTTAAACACAACCCTTGCTTGGTTCCCACCTTTGTTAGAACATCAATCACCCTTGCTCAATGACTTTGAAATGTTTCTTGAATTTTGGAAATTTTGACAAAGAACGCACATTTAACATTAAAATACAATCATTTTGTCAATGATCATGTTCAACTGTGGTATATGCATATGAGTTCAAACAATTGGTTTATGATATTTCATGGGGTGAGGCGATGCTCGTAGTTTGGGTTATGAGGTGACATGAAGGATTTACTATTCACTTTGCCAAACCTTTTAACATTAAGTCAGGCCATTGCACAAGTTGTTCAATGTGACAATGGGCACGTTGAATGTTGATAAGAGAGGCGTAATGAACCCACATCAACAAGACAAAAGAGTTTTGCACCACTGACAACACAAGAATTTTTCACCTAGAATGTCAACCTAGCCTTTGGCAACTTCACTAAAGGACAACCCCATGCAAATTGATAAGACAAGATTCAAGCCCTTCACAAAACAAGAGAAACAATGTTGATGTACAAATAATCTTTGTTTGTACTATGGAAAACCAGGTCATGTTGCTCGTGAGTGTCTAAAGAAGCGTGGACCACATGTAGCACACACCATCTTTGTTATTAATCCACAACGAGAGGAGTCAAAAAACAAGCATGTTTAGTTTCAATAGGGACTATGGGGTTTGACCTTGATGCATCATGTAATGAAAATGGTCTTAGCCTATCTTCAAACCTAGCACCATGTTTTTTGGTGCCAATCATTGTCAAATGTAGTAAGCTTGTGACGATGGAGGCCCAAACACTTTTTAATTCTGACACATTAACATGTTTTATGGATAATGAGTTGGTGTGACAATACAAGTTGGCTCTATTGGAAAAGTGCACATAAGTGCTAGTTGAGGTCATTGATGATCGTAGCCTTTTATTATGACTAGTCACACATGAAACCAAACCATTAGATGTTACCATTGGTTCCCACATTAACAAGGTTGTTTTCAATGTCATTTCATCTCCAAAAAATCTTGTCATCATTGGATTGTTTTACCTTGTTCTACATAATCCACAAGTGGATTGGCATATGAGGAGTCTTCATTTTGAAACACCACAACATGAAGCCCTGGAATGTGAAACCCTCGTCATAAGCATGCAAAATTTGAAGTAGCAGGGAAACTTCGATGGTACAAGAAGTCCTAGGTGCCCCAAGCCTTTTTTTCTTGGAGCAAAAATTTTCATGAAAGTTGCCATGAAAGGAGATGCATTCTTGATTTATGTTCTTCTTTCACCAAATGTTAAACCATGTCCACATGAAATTCCTTCGTAATACCAAAAATTCAAGGATGTGTTTAAGAAGAAAAATGTTGACACCTTGCCCAAACATCGATCATACGACTATGCCATTGATCTTGTGGAAGGAACACAACTTCCATTCGGACCCATCTACAATTTGTCACGAGACAAATTTGTAGCACTTCATGAATACATTGATGAAAACCTTGAAAAAAGGTTCATTCAACATTCCAAGTCTCCAACTGGTGCTCGATCTTATTTGTTAAGAAGATGGTTCCCTTTGAATGTGTGTCGATTATCGTGGGCTTAATCGACTCATCATCAAGAATTGATATCATTTGGCCCTCATTTCAAAGTTGTTGGACCAACTTAGTCATGCCAAGGTGTACACCAAGATTGATTTACATGGAACATACAACTTAGTGTGCATTCGAGAAGGTGATGAATGGAAGATGATGTTTAAAACCCATTACGACCATTTTGAATATGTTGTGATGCCATTTGGCCTTACTAATGCGTCTACTATTTTTCAACATATAATGAATGATGTCTTTCATGGTTTGTTACATTAATGACATTTTCATTTTTTCAAAGAACATGGAGGACCATGAGTGCCATGTATGTCTAGTTTTGGAAAAGCTTCGAGAGGTTGGACTTTACGCCAAATTGGAGAATTGTGAATTCCATTAATCTAAAGTGGAATTCTTTGATTATGTTATCTTTGGAAATGACATTTGCATGGATCTTCACAAGGTTCAAACCATTGTTGATTTGGTTACTCTAGCTTCTATTCAGGATGTCCAATGTTTTCTTGGATTTGTTAATTTTTATCAATGTTTCATTGCCCACTATTCATCAATAGTGGCCCCTTTTACTTGGTTGACTAGAAAGGATCAATTTTTTTCTTGGGAGTTGAAGTTAATAATGCTTTTCAATCTTTGAAAGCTTTTTTCACAACTGCCCCATTTTTGATTCATGCAAAGCCTTCTAAACCTTTTGTCTTAGAGACAAACATTTTCGACTTTGTAGTAGGTGCCATGCTTTCACAACTTGGAAAAGACAATCTTCTTTGTCCTGTTGACTTTCGTTCTCATAAGTTTTCTCCTATGGAGATTAATTACGAGATTCATGATAAATATCTTCTATCCATCGTGGATGCCTTTGAGAAGTGGTGCCATTTGCTTGAAGGAGCTCAACATGAAATCACTATGTATTCAGACCATAAGAACTTGTAGTATTTCATGACAACTTATGTTTTGAATTGATGTTAAGCTTGGTGGGCATTGTCCTTGTTTCGATTCCAATTTTTCATCACATATCGTCCTGGGTGCTAGCAAAGGAAACCTAATGTGTTGTCCTATCATTTGTACCTCACGTTTAAGAAGGGAGAGGATCGCCTATGAGCAACAACATGATGTCATTTTCAAACCTAAACATCTTCGACTTTAGGTGTTGTCGATAATTCCTAATGACATAACCTTTCTTTATTAAATTTGTGAAGATTTGAAAAATGACCTTTTTGCTATTGGTATGCAAAGCCAACTAAGGAATCATCAAGTTTTGGATTTTTCCAATGATCATGTTAAGTTTGAATTTCAAGATGGTTTACATTATCATGATGGTCTTTTGTATGTTCCTAATGGCCCTACATGACTTCAAGTTTTGTAGGCTAAGCACAATGTTTTGGTTGGAGGCCATTTTGGATTCAACAAAACCATGGAGTTGGTGTCTCAAGATTATTGGTGGCCACAACTTTGGAAGTATGTGAAGGAGTTTGTTGGATCTTGCGATGTTTGTGCTTTAATAAAGAATCCTCATTATCACCCTCATGGTCTCTTTCAATCATTACCAATCCATGCATCCCCATGGTCTTCAATTTCCATGGACTTCATCATAGACCTTCCACCTTCTAATTCCTATGATTCCATCTTGGTGGTGGTGGACCATTTGAAAAAAAAGGTTCATTTCATTTTGTGTACCAAAGCAATTGAGGATCAAGCCATGTGGTTAGCAGATGTTCGAACTCAACTTGTATTTAACTTTAAAGAAGTGCAAAGGCGATATAAGGAGAATGCTGGTGAACATTGAAAAGAACAACCCAGCTTCAAGGTTGGAGACCAAATTTGATTTCGACAACAACACATCAAAACAACAAGGCCATCGAAGAAATTGGATCATCAAAGGTTAAATCCATTCCTCATTATGAAACAAATTAATGTTGTGGCTTTTCAACTCAAGCTTTTAGATTCTATGAGAATCCATTTTATTGGAACCTTACCTTCATGTTCCTTTATTGGAACCTTACCACGTGTCTACCATTCCAAAAAGAATCCATGATCCCCCTTCACCTATTGAAGTTGATGGTGAATAGGAATATGAAATAAAAGACATTTTAGATTCAAGGATCTTTAATTGTCAATTCCAATATCTTGTTCATTGGCATGGGTATGATGTGAATAAACATAGTTGGGAACCAATCAAGAAGCTATCAAATGCCATAAAGAAGGTGCATGAATTTCACTGATGATATCCAAACAAGTCGAAGTCCCGCTCCTTATGGAATTCATTGTTAAAAAAGGACGTGATGTGATGGATGCAAACATTAAACACCATCTTCCAATAGATGGAATTCATCCATAATGTTCAACCATAACTCTTAGCTGAGTTTTAATTAATTTTTAATTAAATTCTAGTCAATTTTGAGTTAAGTCCCAATTAAATCCTAATCAAATCCCAGTTAATTTCTAGTTAAGTTTGAATTAATTCTGAATTAACTTTTAGCAAACTTTTAATTAAATTTTAGTTAAGTTTAACTAACTCTTAGTTGAATCCTAGTTAAGTCCAAGTTAATTTTCAATTAAGTTTAACTAACTTTTAATTGATTCCTAGTTAAGTCCAAGTTAACTTTCAGTTAAGTTTCAATTAACTCATAGTTAACTCCAAGTTAAAAAGGTTCCTAAGAAGTTTCCTTACTTAATGCACACATAGAAGCTTTTTTGCAAGTTTCCTTGAATTAGGTCCCCAAAGGGGTATAAATAGGAGGAGGACCCCTCATTTCTTTTAGTCTGTTCAACACCAATTTTAGGTATGATCTTGCACGGTACACTAGTAGAAATTGGCCAAAATGTAATCATTACATTTGCAACTACATACGACTATTGGTTATTTGCAATTACATTTGGACATTTTTGCAACTATTTTTTGTGTTAGTCATATTTGCAACTATAGACCAACTAGTTTGCAACTATTTTGGTGTTCATCCTTTCATGTGAACAACATTTAGTTTAATTTTCATCCAAGAAAAACAATTTATGTCCCATTAGTTACAAATGTGACCAATTTAGTTATAACCTTATGAGTTCACAAAGGTGTATTTTGTGAATTCTAAAAAATATAGTTGGGTGTATTAAAATTTATAAATTTATATTTTGAATTTATATGAACAACCATATTAAATGTGTATTCAAATATTATTATTAGCATAAACGACCTTGATATTATGGTTACATTAAATAGTGTATATTTTGAGTATATTAAAATTTTATGTAAGATATTTGCTAAATATATTATGCCCATATTAAAAGTTTATCCAAACCATTTTATTATATTTCTTAAAATTATTGCAAATGACATTTTAAAATTATTTTAAAAATTATTATATTATATATTTATATTAATTACATGTAATTAAAAAATTAAAATTAAATTCTTTTCAAATGACTAATGTACTCAATAAGAATTAATTTTTATTTATTAAAAATTAAAATTAATTTAAATAAATAATAATACCTTTAACAAGTGATGTAATAATATATAATAATAATTATTAGGAAATATTAATATATAGTTTTAAATTTTTATATTTCAAATTTATAATTGATATTTATTAATTATTAATCATTAAATTATTATAATAAATTAATGATATGTAATTTTTATTTTCATTATTATTATTTTATAATAATTATTGTATTAGTTAGAATGGAAATTTAATAAATTATTATACAAATGAAAAAAATATTTTCAAATGAAAAATAGACTTATTAAAAATATAAAAGATTTATTATAGTAGTTCATAAATAGCTTTAATGAGTGAAGTAATAATATGAATAATAAAAATAAAATATTTAACCTTAGCTACTAACTAGCTACAATAATCATTGAATTATTATTATTGCTACTATTAAATATGTATATTTATATTTATTATTAACTATATAAATGAAAATAATAATGGGTATAATTATAATAAAATAGGTAGCCTAGGATAGGTTTTAATTATATTGTTAAATATTAGAAAAACTAGTACTTAATATTTATAATTAATAGTTATTAATGATTAGTTAATTATTTCAATATTAGCAAAATAATAGTTAATTAAATTGGTTGATATATTATTATATTATTATATTATATATAATTAAATATTATTACTGTTTATGTAGCTAATAAATTAAGTATATTTAATAATAATAATAAATTCAGTAATCATAAGATATTGATGATTATCAAAATAAATAATTAGTTAGTTTTTTGTTTAGTTGTTAATTAATTAATTAGCAATTTTATTAAATTTTTCTATATTTTATTCATTAAATAATTAGTAATTTTATTAGTTAATTAACTAATTTATTAGTTAATTAATTTGTTATCACTTACCTATTTAATTATATATTTTTCGAGATGAGAATGAAAGGCAATGTTTTGTCATAAAACGGCTTGTAATTAAAAATTTATGTATTATGTTTTGGCTTTCATTCTCATTTTGAAAAGTATATAAACAAAGTGTTTTGTTTCACATCTTCATATTTAAAAGGATGGGCATATGGGATGAGTTAATAAAAATGACTTAACACAAAATAAAATAAAAATATTCATGTAGTTACACCTAACTACCTATTTCCTTAACTTACCTAACAACTTTTTTTCCTACCTACCTACCTAAGTAGGTATTTGGCTTAAAGTAGGTAAATATGTCCTATCTAGATAGATGTTTTGTTTAGATGGGTAGGTAGGTATATAGGTAGGTAGGAACCTAATTCAACGTACCTACATACCTAAATATTGATTTAAATTTAATTTGGAAAAATTCAATTAATATGCCACGTGGTAAATTTTTATTGCACCACGTGTCACAATTTAAACCATCCAAACATAAAAATTAAACGTTTTACATTGTTTCAGAATAATAATAAAATATTTTTAATTATTAAAAGTTGGGACACGTGGCAACACATAACTTGTTCCCACTATTCACCAAAAAAGTTGCATATTAGTTGCAAGCGATAAGACGTATATGATTAGTCAAAGGATGAAGGTGTATTTTGTTATCTTTTTCTTTCATCCAAAATTTGTTGTTGTTTATGATTAGTGTCAATGCGATTTGTTCAATGTGATTATTGAGATTTTAGTTACAAATGTCACTTGCAACTAAAAATTAATTGCATGGATTAGTTGCAAATAGACATTTTCTACTAGTGATAGCCTTGCCATGTTCTTTTCATGTTCATGTTAGCATATGTTAACATAATAAAGATTTGTTTTCACATTTGTTTTGCACATCTTGTGTTTTTGTTTTTAGTTTTTTTGTCCTTGCTTTTGAATCATGTAATCTTGTCATGCTCCTTGTTTGGAAGTTAGATTTTAACATTGGTTCTCATGGTTTTTTGTGTCCTTGATATGTGAAGGGTTCAAGTTGTCATTCTTCCAACCTTTGATACCTAGTCCACTTGGCTTAGGTTAGGTAGCTTAGTCTAAGTTTCTTAGGTTAAGAGTCTAACATTTGTTTTTAATTTAGGCCATTTAGCCTAGGTTAGATTGCCTAGGTTGCCTAACATAAGTAGTTAGTTTAGTTAGGTTGACTTTTGATTATGCTAACTACATGGGCTAAATTAGGTTGACTCTTTGGTCATGTGCAATGACTTATAACATGTTTATAGATTTTTGACACATGTGATCCATCCATCAAGGCATTTTTTGTAACATTTAGTTAAATAAAACAAAAAAGTTGAGATGGCAAGCATTTTACATGTCATACCAAGGTTAATGAGGACATGAAATTTCATTATTATAATAAAATTTTAAAATTTTAATTGTTAAAACAATGGGGCTTTGCAACAAAATGTCCCTTGCTATTGATGAGTGAAACAACATGGGTTTAGCAATTCATTAATCATTAGTCTCATATGTCCTTCTTGATTAGTATGTAATTATAAAAGTTAGTCACAAAACCTAGAATGTGTTGTTATGTTTAAGGGTAGTTGGGACCATTAAATTGAATGATTTTGTCAAAAAGTTTGACAACTGGTGTGATATGTAGTAGATGTGAAGTCCCCAATTGTTTACACTTTTCATGACATTTATGAATGATTACCATGAGTTCAAACATGCCCATGAGGTTCATGTTGAGGAGTGGCAATCATATTGGTCATCCAACAATGCATTTATTATCAAAATATTTGTGATTTCAACATTTGTTTTCACTTTAGGTGTGATTGGAATGACTTTTAGAAATGACTTGACCAATGGGGGTGGGAGTGTTGGTGCATTCAACTCAATTACATGCAATTCTTCCAAAAGTTACTAGGGGGTTCAAATTGAGAAACTATAAAATTTGTAAGAGTTCCAACATAAGCCCCATGAGAGCTTATGAAAGGCCTATGCATAGATGTGTAGGTTGATTATGGTGACACAAAGTATTATAGAAGTTTAAGTGGTTTAGTTTTGGTATGGGATCCTAAACAAACATTAATAAAAATCTTGTATTTTGTATCCATCAATTTTGTAATTACATGCAACTATGCATCATTTGTGACTATTTTCACAACTACTAACTACCTTTGGGCTATGATTATTTTGTGACAACATTATGACTATTCAAAGGTTCATCTTTCCATGTGGATGATTTTAATGTGCATTTTCATATAAAAACATGGTAATAAATCCAATTAGTCACATTACAAACTAAAAGTTAATTGCAAGTAATTTGACATAATATAAGGAATATATTAAGGATATATTTCGGGTACATTTTAAAAGGTGTATTAAAGTTAACATATTTTAGATATATTAATGGTATATCTATGAATAAAGTTTTAAATATTTAAAAAATTTAATATTAAAGTTATACTAAAGTTATAATGGATTATGGGGTATTAAGGTTATTAATATTGTATTAAAAATATAGCAATGGTTAAACTAAAGGCGTCAGATTTAAACCAAACTTTAATCAAATTTTAATCAAAGTTTAACAAAAATTTAATTTAACTTTTAAAAAAATAAAATTATAAAAGATTTAATGTTAAATATTTAACGAAGTTGTAGTTTCATCAAGGTTTAACCAAATTATAATTAATGTTTAACCAAAAAAGAAAAAATCCAAATGTTTGCCAATGTTTAGCCAAATTTTAATTTAACCAATATTTTGTCAAGGCTTAGCCAAATTTTATTTAACTAATGTTCAAGCAACATTTATTTTGCCAAAATTTAACCAAAATTTATTTAAGATTTATCCAAGGTCTAACGAAATTTTAATTTAGCCAATGTTTTTGCTAAGGTTTAGCCAAATTTAATTTTGTCAATGTTTAGCCATGGTTTAATCAAGTTTTAGTTTTGCCAAGGTTTAGCTAAAATTTAATCAAGTTTTAATTTTGCCAAAGTTTAACCAAGGTTTAATCAAATATTATTTTAGCCAATGCTTTTGTTAATGTTTAATCAAGTTTTAGTTTATTTTAAGTTTAACCAAGGTTTAGCCTAGGTCTCATGTGGCATATTTGATTGAGACATAAATGTCATGGGGGCTTAACCTAGGTGTGATGTTGACTACTTTAGTTAATAAACAAGATTAATTAGTAGGTACTAAATTAAGATAATAGATAATAGATTATGTTAAATAGTAATTGGTAGGTAATACCTCAAGTTATTTAAATTAATTACGTATATATATGTATATGTTAACTAGGTTGGTAGGTTAAAAAGGTAGGTCAATAGGTTAGGACGGGTAGCTTGGCTAGGTAAGTAAGTTAGGTTAGGTGGGTAGGTTAACTAAATAAGTAGGTAGTCTTTTTAGGAGGATCTTATTTTAATTTGGGATTAGAAAGTTTATTGTGCACATTTAGTTATATAATTTAACACTGAAAAAAGGACAAAAGAGATGGGATATGGAATATTTTTGTCCTCCATTTTAATCTTAAAGATTATATGAGGAGGTGCACTTGAAACATAAAAACACAAACAATTTAGAAAAGAAAATGTTATTTGGGATGAGCCAATAAAAAATGTTTGACATTAAAGGCAATTGAAAAAAATTAAAAAATTACTTACCTACTTACTCCCTACCTACCTACCTATTTACCTAGATTGATTAAAATTTTTTATTTACCACTGAGTGATTCACATAGTATTCAAGGGTTAATCAAATAATAGATTGTGATCCAAGTTAATCCTACCAAACGAACAAATTGTAGTCACCTATAATGAAAACAAGAATCCAAGCCCAACACATAAATGCAAAAACTAACATTGTGCACAAAACACATAAAAACTTGCATACAATAGTAAAGTTTGTTAAAATTTCAAATCATCAAAAATGATTTGAGATCACACAAATTGGGATCATATCCCATTCATAGAATATCCCAAACCCCATTCCCACCTGAACTAGTTTGATAATATTAAACCCAAACAACCAAGTTACCCCAATTTAAATGGGACCTAACCAATCAGCACACATGACAATGATGTGCACCCAATTCACATGAATTTCATTATCCAAGAACATTTTATAACAAAAAAATTCAATCAACAAATGAAAATTATGTTTTGAAAAATATATGTATACATGCCTGATTTGTATTAACAACCAAGGCAGGTGGTATGTCATACACTTTAACCAAATGTGCAACCTTATAAGCCATGAACATCCTTTGATCTTCCCAATTTGATGGAAATTTGCTACATGTTGTGGTAGCATGTCTATAATTCTAGTCCATTTTTAAGTAATTTTGAAATTTTCAATACCTTAAGAGCATAAGCAATAATGAAGACATAGATAAAAGGCCAAACAATGCTAGCAGTCAATGGTTGGCTTGCTTATTTCATCTTCAAACATAATTTATGTAATTCATGAATAAAATTTGGTGTCTCACACAAAGGACTTTTGTAACATTAAAAAATGTTCAAATGATAGTACCTATATGCAACTTTCAAGAAATCCAACACCTTAGAAATATTTTGATATTGCTTGATTGCTATTTCAATAAACAGACTTGTCTCCACAAACCAATTTTTGCCTTTTAAACTTTATTGTGATTGTTGCAATGGTGGACTTGAACTTGTGATAGATATATGGAATGTCATTTGAAGAACTTTGCAAGGCCTACCAACTAAGTTTTCGACTTTCGAGGAACACTTGTTTTCTTAATTGTAATTTCCCCAAATAATTGCAATGCCATTCTTTGTGAACAAATTTCTCTATCTTTTGTAATAATGGGCTTCACAAATTTTGTCAAAAGAACCTATTTGGAAGTCATCTTATCTTACCCTCAACAAGACTATAGTCACTTGATGAATGATGAATCTATGAACTCAAAGCTTATTCTTAATCAAGACTAGTTGTTGAATCAATTTTAACATTGTCTTTCTTCAAAGATTTGGTGAGCAATCAAGAGTTCTATGATCAAGAGACATGTTGGAGAGAAATTTCAAGCTTGGTCTTGTCTAAAGTCTTTGCCATTGAAGAGTAACAAAGCTTGTATCAAAGGTGCCAAACAATTCAAATGGTTACTCAAGTGCTGAAATCCTAGGAAAAAAAAGAGGTGTTGAATCAACTTAGGGGCCAAAAAATAGTAACTTCTCATGTACATCCACACTATTGGAATCTACCTTGAGCTAATGGAATATTCTTGAAGCAACGGGTATGATGAGAACACGGGTATGTGGATACCCTGGTATGTCAAAAAGTTCATACCAAAATCAACAAAGGTAGTCTACCCCCCCCCATCCTACTGAAATCTACTCAAGGATAGTGAAATTTTCCTTGAGGCGAGGTAAGGGGTACGATAAAAGTATGGTCCTTTTGATATTCCATACTTTTGCTATATAATCAACCGTCCATCACTGGTCCAGGGTCAATTCACTTGACCAAAGTAGTATGTGGATCCCTTGTCAAAAAGTCCATACCAGACCAACACCCGGTTTAACCATGGTACTAGTGTGGGTGCTTGTTCATCCAAGGTCCATTACCACATTCACTAAAGCTCATCAGATATATGTGCTTCAGTTCCATTCTAAATGCAAATACCATTCAAGAGAACTTGCTGTTGCTTATGGTGCATTCACACTTGACATTAAGTCAGTGTTAAATGAAAATCTAGGTGGCATCCTAGGTGGCACCTAATGTTAAATGGCCAACTGATACCTTAATGTTAAGTGAATGTTAACTTAACATAAAATGTTCATGGTAAGTAGGTGTAGGTCCTAAATGACTAGCATGGTGTTACGGGACTCAACACTAGAGTCCCTAACACCAAGTGTGAATGCAACCTTTGAACCAAGAAAGTCAAAACTTTAAACAATTTTAAGTTTGTAGTGGTTTGCACTAGGGGTTTTCTTTTTTTGCTTAAAATTCCTCAAGTACATCCACTAGGGACGATCTTGAGCGTTAATTAGCATTAAATGGAAAATCTCCTAGGTGGGCTATATTATTATTTTTACAAAAGTGCCGCTACAAGTGGAGGAGACCTAGGAAGTGCATTGGTCTAGAGGTGACTAATTTAGTTATATTTATTTCAAAAATGGTGAAAATATTTAATTCCCTACAAATCACAAAGAAATTGTGGAAAAAAATTTCACCAAGTTGCAATGTTTGGCCATAAGAAAAAACATTAATTTAAAAGAAATGGCAGATCAGTTGTGGGTTGGTGTGATTCTGGCTCAAAGATTGATAATTGCAATGTGACATGAATTATGCAGTTGTGATGAATCTCAACTGAGTTAATATTTGGTTTCACCTTGGTAACAAACGCTGTAGGAAATAGGTCTCATATATATAGGTAGATGGGTAAGAAAATAAGTCATTACTAGGTAAATAGATGGTTTATACATAGGTAAGGGCTGTTTTTACTACCTACCTACTAACAACCCACAAGTAGGTAGGTAGTAAGAAAAAAGCAACTGACTAAACATCATGGTTAGTTAGGGAACTGGAACCCAACAGAAAATTGTTTCCTGATCACTAATTATTCATCCTTCATGGTTTGCTGGTGGGTGCTGGTTCACTATGGCCCAAGGGGATCCAAGAGTCTCATGAGCTGGGTAGTGAGGGGTAGCATGATGGAATGTAACCATGGAATGGTAAGCCCCTGTCCATAATGTCAGATAAGGTGCCAGGTGAGCGAGTATGGATGTGGGGTTGGTGATATACCCGACATCATAAATGGGCATGGGCAAGGCCATTCCGTGACATTAAGGTCTGGGGTGGCAAATTCAACCCCTTTATTAAAAAGAAACATATTCAATTACGGAACAGACTCATTTTGGTCATAACTACAAGTGCATAATCTACACTGGAAAATTATGTCATATAATGTGGTGAAGAAAATGACATAATCTGCCACCCCCAGACCCTTGATGTCATGTATAAGTAGAGCTGCGTGAGTGAGAGATTTAAGCAGCCGTGGGAATATGCATTTTGTGTCTGGTCTAGATTGCATTCTTGAGTGCTGTTTTGGAAGAGAATTTCCTTTGTGGGTGCAGCAGCTTGTGGTTTGAAGAGAATTTTGTGCAAGCGAGCTTTGCATAGACATTGTGGGGTTTGTGTTCTTAGGGGGAGGAGGAGCTCATCATTTCGATATTGTGCTTGTTTGAAGTTTGCAAGGGATTTCAGCTTCCACGCTCTAGAGCACCAGCTTCAGTGTCGTAATTGCTGTTATATTCGGAAATTTTGTGATCACTTGGGAAGTAGTAGTTGTACACACCATGGGTTTTTGTAAGAATCATGTTGGGTTTATGTCTGTTCTCAGCATGATGGTGGTGGTGGTTTTGCTCATCATCCCAGATCCTATGGCTCATGCACAGATGGGTAACCCGAGAATTCTGAGTGTGGCTGTGAGGGGTTTTGATGGGCGATGTTCTGAAGTTCATGTTGACGGACAAATGAATCTCCCAGTAAATTCGGAGATGTTCGTGCAGCTGGTAGTGGGTCAACCACTCTTCATCAATATCAAGTTCAATAACAGATGTTATTATTCTCCAGGTTGTGGCTTTGCGCAAGTCTACATTCCTAAGGAGATTAACAGCATTACCATCAAGAGGGATATCTTTACCAATGGAGTGACAGTACAGGGACAATTCTTTGTGATTGCCAAATTCACACTCGGATGGGGAGCTGGCAATTGCGGTGTGCCTCCCCCCCGAGTCCATCATTAGCGGATCATAGAAGCTGGTGACAAGATTTTGAAGACTAGCCCCATGAACTACTACGTCGTACAGACAGACTTGTGCATTTCGTCTTCACATGATGATCATCGTCTATTCGTCACATCTCTTGATTCTCTAGTGTTCCGGAGTACTCCTCATGTCGATCATGCCCAGGGCTTTTGTTGTAATAATCTTCGTCTACATGTTATCTGAATCTTCTCATGTGCACTTGAAGCTCAATAAATAAAATGGCGATCTTTGCTGAACTCGAATTTGGCAAGATCCTCGCTGTGGTAGCTGGTAGATATATAATAAAAGCGAAATCGGGCGTGAGTGATAGTGGGGTTTGGTTTGTCTCAAAGCGATGGAGCTTGTCGTCGAGTGTTAATCAAATAAGATCTAAGCAGCACAAATCGTGTAATTATAAAGCTGTGTAGTAAAAAATATGTGAGCTGAATTTGGCCATCATAATGAATCTCTGTATCTCTCTCTCTCTCTCTCTCTCTCTCATGTTGCAAACTGCGATGAATCTGTCTTTCTCTCTGCTGTTGCAAACTGCGATGAATCTGTCTTTCTCTCTGATTTTGCAAACTACGATGAATCTGTCTTTCTCTCTGATGCTGCAAACTGCGAATGAATCTGCTACTACGTCAGTTGTGCAAAAACCTACGTAGACGTTGCAAACCATCTATGATGCTGGAAACTGCGATCAATCTAGCTCTTTGTACCCGCGCCCTGGCCAGAGTGAACCAGCACCCACCAGTGCACCAACGTGGATGGATGGTGCACTCATAAGATTCTCTTTTCTATCCCTGTGCCATCCCAGGTTCACTTTTTTTCTTTGCCCTTTTTCAGCCCTGATCTCAGTTTTTTTTTGGAACTTTATTTTCTCTCCCCATCCCCCACCCAGTTTCCATTTATTTTTTTTGGCTTTTGAAACTTTTCCCCCCCCCCCCCCCACCCCTCCCCCCCC
>Ga0209611_10005693_pt1 | contig 20745 bp, 17 predicted proteins | sample S1TSphgellanicum_3_FD_187693 | JGI IMG/M metagenome (GOLD analysis project Ga0209611, IMG submission 187693) | Host-associated microbial communities from peat moss isolated from Minnesota, USA - S1T2_Fc - Sphagnum magellanicum MG (SPAdes) (version 2) | ecosystem: Host-associated > Plants > Peat...
CCGAGAGCCACATCGATTCGGCGGCCCGATTCGCTCAGGTGCGCACGAGCTGGCCCGGCCGCCTCGCCGGTTTTCCGGCCCCGGTCCGCCGCTTTCTATTGAAGCTGCTTGCCTTGATCTTTCGCGACCAACGCCGGGTGAACGCCGAACTGGTCGCCGCGCTTCGCGAGCATAGCCTGCTCGCCGAGCGAACGCGTGCGCGCCTCCTCGCGCTCGAAGAGCGCGTGCAGCGACTCGAGCTCCATGATTGACGGCGGCTCGCTGCGCATCGCGCTCGTGATCCCCTGGTACGTCGGCGTCGCGCGCGGCGACGCGGAACGCGGCCTCTGGTATGTGATGGCGGAACTTGCCAAACGTGGCGCCCGGATTGACGTCCTCACGACGGGGCTTCCCTCGGAACGTGCTACATCGGAGGCCGGCGTCAACGTCGTGCGCTTTCCCGCCGATCCGCGCGACGCCGCTGCCTTCGAGCGCGCGAAATCGCGCCTCGCCCGCCAAGCGATGGATGAAGCGACAGAGCGCTCCTTTCTCGACAACGGGATCAACTCGGCCAAGCTGATCGCATTCGCGGAGGCCGCCTACGACCGCTACGATGCGTTCTTCTTCTTCACGTTTCCCCACGGGCTCAGCGTGCGCGGCGTGCGGGCGGTCGCCGGCAAAGCGGTGCTGCAACCGTGTCTGCGCGACGAACCCGCCGCGCGTTTGCCGGCTGCGGAAGCGGCGATTCACGCCGCGCGCGAGTTGGTCTTCACGAGCGACGCGGAGTTCGATTTAGCCAGGCGTCTCTACGGTCCCGGCGTCGCGGAGAAGTCGACCGTCGTGGGTCTCCGGCACGACGCCCGCCCGTTCGCGATAACGCGCCGGCGCGTCGCCGGTTTCGAACCAGCTCGCGAGAGTTACCTGCTCTACCTCGGAAAGCGGGATCGCGCCGAGCAGGTCGATCTGCTCGCTGAGGCCTTCACAGCGTTCAGGCGCGCCGATCCGCTGCGCTCGACCAAACTCTGCCTCGCCGGACCCGGCAGCGTTTCACTGGCTAACCGCAAACGCGGACTGCTCGACTTCGGCGACGTAAGCGAACCCGCGAAGCAGGCGCTGCTCGAGAACGCGGTGGCGGTGCTTGCGCCAAGTTGCGGCGAGAGCGCGCCGGACGCCCTGATGAGCGCGTGGGCCCGAAGCAAACCCGTCGGCGTCAACTCTCGCTGCCGCGTAACGGCGGACCTCGTGCTGTGCGCCGGCGCCGGCTGGACAGCAGGTTCGAAAGCCGAATGGTCGCGCCTGTTCGGGACGATCGATGCGCTCTCGTCCGAAGCGCTCGGGCAGCTCGGCCGGCGTGGATACGACGCATATCTCGACCGCGTCTCGCCAAGCAGAATCTTCGAACGGTACCTCGAGATCTTCGAACGCACGGCGGAATCGGCCGTCCACAAACGGGTGGTCCTCACGGGCTTCGCGCCGACCTCCGACCCCTGGGATGATGCCGCCCGGCGCGCGCACGTGGCCCGCCGGCGCTTGACCCAGCGTGGCATCGGCATCGCGGCCTCGGACGATTACTCACCCGGTCCCGTCGTCGATTTGACGGAGCTCCCGGAGTACACGCCGGCCGACGCCTCGACGTGGGACGTGACGCCGAGTCCCACGGTTTCGCGGCAACTCGCGGACGGCAAGCTGAACCTGCTCTACGTGGGACGCCTCGACGAAGACGCGTGCCTCGAACAGCTGATCGCGGGGCTCGCGTTTCTCCTCGCGCTTGGCCAGGATACGCGCCTGATCTTGGCGGGCCGCTTCGGCGACGACGGCGAGCTCTCGGAACGGCTCTTCGCGCAGATCGGCGCGAGCGGCCTCAGCGACCGCGTGCTGCTCTTCGAGAACGTTCCCGTGCCCGTGGTCGCCGCGTGTTATCGCAGTGCACACCTCTTTTGGTCGATGGCGGAAGACTGGCCGAGCGTGACCCCCGTCCTCGACGCGATGCTCTTCTCGCTGCCGGTCATCGCGTACGCCTCGGAGATGGCGCGCGCGGTGCTGGGCGGCGGCGGTCTGCTCTTCAACGCGAAGCAGCCGCTGCTGGAAGCGGCAGGTCTGGTCCACGTGGTTGCGCGTGATCGCGGGCTGCGTGAGGCGATCGTAATCGCGCAAAACGAACGCCTGCGCGATTACTCGATCGCACACTGGCTGCCCGCGCTCGACGCCGCCCTCCCGTGAGCGGCCGCGCATTGCCTCGTTACGCCTTCGCCGTTGCGCGGTACGGCGCGGAATGCGCGAACGAAGCGTCGTTGCTGGCCGCGCACCTCGCGCGCCGTTTCCAGGCGTGGTCGGACGTCGAAATCCTCACGACGTGCGCCGGCAGCGACCGGTCGACGGGGAACGAGCTGCCGGCCGGTCACTCCCGCGTCGACGGCGTACACGTCAGGCGCTTTGCCCTCGACCGGCCTCACCGTGCGCGCGTGCGTTTTAACGCCGAGTCCGAACCATCGCTCGAGGACCAAGAAGCCTGGCTACGCGCCCGGGGGCCGTTCTCGAGCCGCTTAGTCGATCACCTCGAAACGTTCGGTAACCGGTACGATGCGTTCTTGTTCGTCGATTACCGCTCCGCGCATTCGTACTTCGGCCTGCCGCCGGTAGAGGAGCGAGCGTTCCTCTTGCCGCTGGCGCACGACGAAGCGCAGCTCGGGTTCTCGATGTGGGATCGCTTCTTCGAGCGCCCGCGCGGCTTCTTCTTTAACTCGCCCGAGGAAGAACGGCTCTTGCAGACGCGCTTTCCGAACTTGGCGCTACCCGGGCCGATCGCGAGCCTCGGCTTGGATGCGCGTGCCGATGCCGACCCGAACCGGTTTCGGGAGGCCTACGGGCTGCGGCACCCGTTCTTGCTTTATCTGGGTCCGATAGATCCGGCCAAAGGGTGCGAGCACTTGCTCGAAGATTTCACGAGTTACCGCGCGGCGGGGGGACGCTATCGCGACCTCGCGTTCGTCGGCGAAGCCCACATGTCGTTGCCGCCGCGGGACGGCGTGCATTGGATCGGCGGACCGGACGAACGGACGAAGTGGGATGCGCTGGCCGCGTGCGACGTCGTCGTGATCCCCTCGCGCAACGAAACGTTTTCGCTCACCGCCCTCGAGGCCTGGACCGCCATGAAGCCCGTCGTGGTCAGCTCGCAAGCGGCCGCCGTCGTGAGTCAATGCCGGCGCGCGAACGGCGGCCTATGGTACGCGGATGCCGACGAACTCGCCGTCGTGCTCGATTTGCTGGACGAGGATCTGCGCGTGCGGCTCGGAATGCAAGGCCGGTCGTTCGCCGCCCAGGCCGGCGTGTGGTCGCCGCTCGAGACGTATCGCGCGGAATTGGCCCGCGTGGGGGCCGCGAACGGTGGACGATAGTTTTCCGCTGGTCACGGTCGTCACGCCTTCGTACAACCAGGGGCGCTTCATCCGCGAAACGATCCTGAGCGTTCTCGAACAGGATTATCCGAACATCGAGTACATCATCATGGACGGGGCGTCCAGCGACGAAACTGCGGCGGTCGCGGCCGAGTTCGAAGGCCGGCTGACGTTTATCTCAGAGCCCGACCGGGGGCAGTCGCACGCGATCAACAAAGGCTTCGCGCTGGCGCGCGGCGAGATCGTCGCCTGGCTCAATTCCGACGACGTCTTCCTGCCCGGCGCGGTTCGCCACGCCGTCGAGGCGCTCCAAAACGACCCCGATTGCGGGGCGTGCTACGGCGAAGGCTACCAGATCGACATCGACGGTAACGTAATCTCGCGGTTCGGCCCCACGCGGAAGTTCGATCTGTGGATGCTGCTGCATCTGTCAGACTACATTTTGCAGCAAACGGTCTTCTTTCGCCGAGCGGTCTTCGATCGGGTCGGATGGCTCGACGAGAGCCTTCACTACGGAATGGACTGGGAGATCCTCATGCGCATCGGGCTGCAGTACCCGCTGCGCTACATCCCCGAGTATATGGGCGCGATTCGGGAATACGCGGCCGCCAAGACGGCCGCGGGCGGCGCGCCGCGCGTGCGCGAGCTGATCAAGATCATGCGCCGGCACACCGGTGCCATGCTTCCGCCGGGCGCTATCCTCTACGGCTTGCCAACCTATACGCGGATCTGGAACGACCGTATCGAGGCGCTCTGCCCCGCGCCGTTGCGCCCGTTCGGCGCCCGCTTGCAGCGCGTGCTCGAACGCCTGAACGCCCAGAGCTCGGGTTTGACGTTGCGCTACGCCCAAGGAATCTTTAGCGACGGCTGGGCGTCGACGCGCGCGCGGCTCGTCATGCAGCCGCCGCGCGCGCGGTACCTCGAAGTCGACGTTTCGTTGCCCGAATGGGCCCCGCTCGACGGGCAAAGGATCCGCTTCCGCTCGGCCGGCCGCGTGTTCGCCGAGGAACGCTTCGGAAACGGTGATTTCACGATCCCCGTCGCCATCCCGCGCGACTCGTGGGACGCGCCGTTTTTCTTTTCGATCGATGCCGAACGCTTCTTTCGGCCCGAACGGGAACCGGGGCACCGCGAACTGCGAAAACTCTCATATCTGTTGCGGGACGTCCGCTACTCGTCGTAAGTCGCCGGGTCAAGTCCTCGCGGACGCCGCGAAGACCCGGAAATTCATGACCCGGGGATCGCCCGACACCGTCTTCCCGCCGCCGTCGACGTGTAAGATCGCTTCGGCGGGAACTGACGGGATCTTGAACGCGACGGTTTGCCGGCTCGCCACTTTGGCTTCACCGAGCGGGCGACCAGTGGCATCGAGCAACTTGAGCACGAACGGTTTCGAGTCAACTCCCGGACCCGGCTCGACGTCGAACTCGAGCGTCCCGCTGCCCGAAGCTGAGACCGCGAGCGACGCATCGTTGCTGACCCAGCGGAACGTCGAGCCACGAAAGGTCTCGAGCGGATACCACCCACGGCCGAGCACGACCCAGCCAGGCAAAACGTCGGAATTCAACTTCTCGAGCTTTAGATCGAAGGCGCGAAAATTCATGATCCGCGTGTCGTTGGCGGCCAGCAGTCCTCCGCCGTCGACGTGGAGCCGAAGCTCGTGTACTTTGGGTGCGGCCGAGGCGGGCAAATCGATCGCGATCGTCTGCTTCCCTATCACCTTCGGTTTGGCGATCGGGTCCCCCGGGCCATCGAATACCACTAACTCGAACGGCTTGAGACCGACGCCGGGGCCGGGTTCGATCAGGACGCTCAGCCGATGCCGCTCGGGCGACATGACGGCCACGTAAACGATCGCATCGTTCGTGGTCCAGCGAAAGCGCGCTCCACGATGTGACTCAGGGGCATACCAACCGCTGCCCAATGTCAAGACGTTGCTCGCGTAGATATCCGCGTTGGGTTCGGTTTCCCAAGGTCGCGCACCGGCGGTCATATGGTCCTCCCGACGTCAGCTTGCCTTCCGGCCTTAGTGGTTTCTCGGTTCTGAGCATTTCGCAAAGATGCTATTTCCGCTTCGCGCTCTTCGACGATCGCGGTCAGATCGGACAGGAGGGCGGCCCGCAGCTCGCCCTCGGCTCGCACTGCTCCGAGGGCGCGGTGGGCCTCTTCCAATGCGCGCAAACGTTCCTCGGCCGCATCGAACAGCACTTCCTTTTCCGCGCGTAGCGCTTCGATCGCGGCTAGCGAGCTTTCCGTCGATACTCCCGGGTCGCTCTCCATGACGCGCAGGCGTTCGGAGAAATCGTCAATGACGCGGGCGCGCTCGGCGGCGGCAGCGGCCTGCCGCTGCAATTCCGTTTCCTTGAGGTGCAGCTGCTCGCCGAGCTCCCGCGCGAGATTCTCGCGTTCTTGCGCGGCGCGAGCGATCAGCTGCAGTTGGGCCTCCTTTGCCCTGAGCAGGGCCTCAAACTCGAGCGTCAGTTCTTTCCGCAGGCGCTCGACATCTTCTTCCGCTTGCCGCGTTCGCTCGCGCTCGGCCGCCAGCTGGGCCGTCGCCTTCCAGCGACGTTCCTCGTCGCGCTCGTGGGTTGCTTTTAGCGCGACGATCGCATTCAACCGAAGCGCGCGATCCTTTTGGGCTTCTCGATAGCGTGAGGCCATGCTGCCGATCAGTTCGAGCTGACCGTGCGGGTGGTTCGCAGATTCGACGACCTCGGGCACGTTCGGCGGATGCGCTAACACGCGCTCGAGCGCGCCTGCGATCGTTTTCCGGTCGATGGACTCGACGCACACTCCGTGGCCGAATACGCAATCCCAGCCGCACCCGAAGCACGGCAGCGGATGCACGACCGCGATCGTCCCGGGAGCCCAGGCACGGTACCGGGGCCAGTGTCCACCGCCGAAGATGGTCACGCCGGGCAACCCGAGCGCGGCTGCGAGATGGGGCAAGCCGGAGTCGATCCCGAAGAATGCGCTGCAGCGGGAGAGCACCGCGGCCACGGGCGCAATCGAACCGGAACGGTTGATGTAGCGGCCGACTCGCATGCCGAGCGATCGTGCATCGGTCTCCAAGCGTCCAAGCGCCTCTTCATCGCCGGCATCGCCGATGAAGAGCGCGAACGGGTTCGTTCGTTCCGCGGCGGTCGCTAACGCGTCGACGTACACCTCAGGGGCAATGCGCTTTAGCGCCGCGACGCTATCGCCGCGATAAAAACAGGCGAGCGGCTGGTCGTCGCCGGCACCGCATGCGGCCAGAATCTCCTGGCCTTCGGCCGCTGCATCGTCGCCGAGCGCGAGCGTGGGCCAGGGAGGCCCGGGCACGCCGAGCCCCGTCAGGATCTTCCCATACCGTTCGAGTTCGGTGAGTTGCGGTTCCGTCGTCGACAGGGCCGGGGCGAATGCTTTGATCTCCAGGCGCTCCAGCACGGCTTCGATGAGCGCCCGGCTCGCCGCCGGCGGTGCGGCCGCAACCGTGCGCGGCGCGGCCGAGGAAGCCGCGACGACGGCCGCGAGCCACGTTGGCGGATCGTCAGCGGCAACGAAGAGGTCGCACCGCGCGTCGCCCAGATCCTCGAGCAACTGAAACACGCCTTCGACGAGCTTGCGGCTCAGCGTCGTCCACTCGTAGGGGTTCACGCGTAAGGGCACGACCCGCTCGAGCGTAAACGGGTAGAGTTGCACGACCGAGGCGACCTCGGGACGGCAGAGGAGCGTGACCGCCGCCTCGGGCCATTGCCGGCGGAACGCGTCGAGTAACCCGGATAGGAGCACGAGATCGCCGAGCCCACCCGGATGCATGACCGTGATCCGCGCCGGCGTCACGCGCTTAGTCCGCCACGCTCGCCGCGCCGTTTAGCCGCTGCGAATACCGCGCGCGAACCATCCGCAGCGCCACCTCGTCGATCGAGTCGAGGTAAGCGGCGATCGTGGATTCCACGCCGCCCGCGAGCCGTACGCGCCCGCGCTCGACCCAGACCACGCGGTCACAGGTCTCGCGGATCGTCTGCATCTCGTGCGACACGATCAGCGTCGTGATGCCTCGCTTCAAAAACCCCTCGATGCGGCGCCGCGACTTCTTGCGAAAGAGCTCGTCGCCGACGGTAAGTATCTCGTCGAGAATCACCACGTCCGGATCGACGTCGGTCGCGACCGCGAACCCGAGGCGCGCCAGCATGCCCGACGAGAGCGCGCGCACCGGGTAGTTCCGGTACTCTTCGAGTTCGGCGTAAGCGAGGATGCTTTCAACTTTTCGCAGGGTCTCCGCTCGGCTGCCGCCGAGCAAAACGCCATACGACACGATGTTTTCCGTGACCGACAGGTCGGGCTCAAAGCCCGCTCCCAATTCGAGGAGCGGCGCGATGCGGCCCGTCGTCCAGACGCTGCCGGCGGTCGGCGCCAGGATCCCGGCGATCACCTTGAGGATCGTCGACTTGCCCGCGCCGTTGGGCCCGATGATGCCGACCTTCGCGCCGGCCGGCACGTCGAGATCGACGCCGTCGAGGACCGTCTTCCGCAACGATTTCCGATAACGCCCCTCGACGAACGCGAACGCGCTGGCCTTGAGATCGTGGGAGTATTCCTCGTGCGTGCGCCGCACGAGCGACACGCCGGACAAGGAGATGACCGCTCGTTCGCTTACGGCTTCCGTCACAGCATGTCCATGAAGGTCGGCTTCATCATTCGGAAGAGCGCGTAGCCGACGGCGCAGACGCCGCCGCCCGTCAGCAGCGCCCACAGCAAGAGATACGGCTCGGTGATGACCGGCGCGAGCACGACTTCACGCAGGCTCTGCAAGATCGGGTACAGCGGATTCAGTTTGAGCACGGCTTGAATCCGCTCCGGCGCGATGGAGATCGGATAGAAGACCGGGCTCGTGATCCAGATGAGGAACGCGACCATTTCGTACATGTACGGGATGTCGCGATAGTGCACGTAGAGGCCGGCGATCACGAAGCCGATCCCGGCGCTCAAGAGCGCCAGCGACGCGAGCGGGATCGGCAAGAGCAAGAGATGTTCGGGCCGTCCCGAGCAGCCAAGCGTCAGCACCAGCAGAAACGGCGTCGCCCCCACGGCCAGCTGTACGCCGAACGACGCGACGGCGGCCACGGGAAACGCCTCGAACGAAATCCGCAACTTGTTCAAGAGCGTACCGTTTGCGACCACGCTCGTCAACGCGGCCTCCGTCGCACCGACGAAGAAATTCAGCACGATCAGCCCGATGAATACGTTGACGACGTACTCCTTGATAGAGCCGTGGTAGTATTGCGCGAAGTTCGCCCCGAAGACGCTGGCGTACACGATCGTCATCAACAGCGGGTTCAGCAGAGACCAGTAGACGCCCAGACGCGAGCCGCGATAGCGAACGTTCAGTAAGCGACGCGTAAGTACGAAGACGACGTCCCAAAATCGGCGCACGCTCGCGAGCGGTTTACCGGGCGCAATTCTCGCGGCGCGTTCCGCCGTTACTGATGGACTCTGCAAGGTATAATTACCACCGAGTCTAACGAGTCGACTCTGCGCTCGAAGCCATGTGCACGAGAGCCGCTAAGTCGAATTATGAGTCGTTGAGGAAATGATGCTTACGTTCCTGTTCGGCACCTTGATCGCCACCGTGGCACCTTCTCCCGCAACCGACATCGCCAGCGCGGGAATCATTTTACAGCAAGGCTGGTATTCAGTCGAGGCCGAGCGCGGCCGCCGCTTCCGTTGGGTCGATAACGACGCGACGTTTAAGGTCGAGGCACCGACTGCTCGCCTGGTATACGTAACGCTCGGCGTTGAAGGCGGGCCGGGACTCGGCCAAACGTCGTTCGCGGTACGCGTCCTCGATACGAGTAACCGACAGGTCGACGCGGTCCTCGTCACCGCGCAAAACGAACAAGCAGTTCTCGTACTCCCGGTAAACGCCGGCGGCAGCACGTTCAAGTTGCACGTCGACGGAGGTGGCAAGCGGGTCGGCAACGATCCCCGCGTGCTCAATTTCCGCGTCTTCAACTTAACCTTTCCCGGGACGCGACCGGCGGCTGTGGCCGACGTGAAGCCGCCCGTCGCGAACGGACCGGACATCTCCGAGAGCGGCGTGCGGATCGGCAACGGCTGGTATCCGCTCGAGCATTTCAAGGGCGATACGTTCCGCTGGGTCAACAACAACGCCCAGTTGATCGTCGACGCGCGACGCGACGAACACGCGCAGTTGCGACTGGCCGTCGCGACGGGGCCAGGCATGTCGGAACGACCCTTCACGCTCTACCTGCAGGATCGCGGCGGGCGCGCGCTTGGTTCCGCGCAAGTGCAGAGCTCCAGTAACGTGTCATTCACCGTCGATCTGCGACCGGGGCAAAACGCGTTCGTGCTCCACGCCGACGGCGGCGGCAAGCCAACGCCCAGCGACCCGCGCACGCTAAACTTCCGCGTGATGCACGTGACCCTGGCTACGTAGCGCGCCACCAGCCTTCGTCCGTCTCATACCCGAGCCGGATCAGGGCCTCGGTCCCCCCGAACTCATGAAAGCGCCGACGGGCCGGCGCGTCGAACGCCTCCCGCCAGTCGATCGTTTCCCCGCCGATCGACCAGTTCTTCGGGATGAAGGTATCTACGGGCAGGTCAAGTGATTCCGACCACCCCGGGACGCGGGAAAGCCGGCGCTTGTTTGACGATACGAACTCGTCGAAACCGCGCTGGTCCTCGCACGGCACGTTCGCACCGTTCGCGATCTCGCGGGCCAACGCGAGCAGCTGTGAGAAGTTCCCCAATACGTCCGCATAGTGAACTAAACGAATCCGCGCACCGCGCTCGCGCGCGTCGAGCAATGCGTTCGTGTGGTTGCCCCAGAAGCCGTACGGCATTTCCGCCGCAACGAACGAGATGAAATCGGCAACTTCGCCTCGGCGCACAAAGCGATTGCTGCCCTCGCCGTAGAGGTACCGTGCGAGCGACACGATCGCCGTGCGGCCGTCGCGCACCGGTGAGAGAATATCCGCGTCGAGGTATTCCGGCCGCAAGATATGATCCTTGACGATGACCGCGTGGCCTGGCGCCTGCTCGTGGAAGCGTCGCGAAAAGTATCGCGCCTCTGAGGGATACACAGAGTAGTGCGGCGCCGCAAACGCATACGACAGAAATTGATTCAGCATACTGCTGCCCGACCGCGGATAGCCCACGAGGTAGCGGAACGGCGCCAGTATTTCTAGGGGCCCCACGGCGTGAGGAATGCCGGATGCTGCTTCGGCGGCGATGAGCGCCTCAGCGACCGCCCGAAGTTGTGCGAAATCGCGGGCGAGGGTTACATCGTCGTCCTCGCATGCCGCGACGCGGTCGCAAATACGGTTCCGCAAGGCGATGGCCTCGTGAAGGTCACCAACTTCAGCAAGCGCGAGTGCGTCTTCGAGTTCGGCCTGCACCCATCTCATCGCCGGCCTAGTCCGCGAGCACTCTCATGCCGGCCCTCCGGTGGCTTCTATACGCGAACCAGTCGCCGACGTACCCCACCGGCTTGCGCGGATTGGCCCACAGACCGATGCCGAGCGCGAGGAGCGCGATCAACGGCGAACGGCCGCGCATGCCGGCGATCCGTTCCGAATGGTCGAGCAAGAACGTGGCATACCCCGCCGTCCACTCGTAGGGAACGAAGCCGCAGTTCTTCCGGAGCACGGAAAAGATCTCGTTGTAGACCTCGGCCCGCCGGGCAACGGTCTTACTCGCTACGTGCAGCCGGGAAAACGCGAGCGTCCGGTCCACGTATACCATCAGCGATTTTGCGTTGAGACGAAACCACAGATCATAGTCCATCGCGAACTCCAACCCCCGATCGATGCCGCCGATCGCGTCGTACGCGCTACGCCGCATCAGCGTCGCCGGCTGAGCGATGAAACATTCCCTCGCTAGTCTGCCTCGATCGAACGGACGGGTTGGATACGGCGCGATCGCCCGGCCAAACTCGTCGATATTGACCGCTGCGCCGTAAGCCGCGGGCGCCTCCGGATTTGCCTCGAGCACGCTTGCGAGCACCGAAATCGCGTCGCTGGCCAGCACGTCGTCGGCGTTGAGGTAGGTGATGAACTCCCCGGTCGTCGCGGCGAAGCCGCGCGCGATCGCGTCACTCTGCCCCCGATCGGGGCCCGTTATCAGACGCACGCGGCTGCCGAAGCCGCGGACGATCGATACCGTGTCGTCGACCGAGCCGCCGTCGACGACGACGTATTCAATCGACTCGTAGTCTTGGGTCAGAACGCTCTCGATCGTCGCACCGATGAAGCGTGCGGCGTTCAGAGCGGGCGTGACGACGGTGACGCTAGACAGCGATCGCGGCGGCGTTCGCCATATACCAGTGCACCGTCTCACGCAAGCCCGCTTCGAAATCGGTCTCCGCTCGAAAACCGAACAAGCGCGCGGCCCGCTCGATATCGAGCTTCCGCCGCGGCTGTCCGTTGGGCTTGGTCGGATCCCATTCGACGCGTCCCTGGAACCCACACTCCCGGGCGACGGTCTCGGACAGCTCCTTGATCGAGATTTCGCGCGAGCTCCCCAAATTGACCGGCTCCTCGCCGTCGTATCGCTCGGCGGCCAACACGAACGCTTCGGCGGCGTCGCGCACGAACAGAAACTCCCGAGTCGGCGAACCGTCGCCCCAGCACTGGAAGCTCGCGTCGCCGTTTTCGCGCGCGGCGACGGCTTTGCGAATCAGGGCAGGGATCACGTGCGAGGAGTTGAGCTCGAAATTGTCTCGCGGACCGTAGAGGTTCACCGGCAGCAGGTACACCGAACTGGTCCCGTACTGCTTGCGATAGGCCTGGCACTGAACGAGCAACATCTTCTTGGCCAGGCCGTATGGAGCGTTCGTTTCCTCCGGGTAGCCGCTCCAGAGATCGTCTTCGTCAAACGGGACGCGCGCGAATTTCGGGTAGGCGCAGACGGTCCCGGCAACGATCGTCTTCTCGACGCCGGCAAGTCGCGCGTGTTCCAAGATCTGAATGCCCATGATCGCGTTCTCGTAGAAGAACGACCCGGGATTCTGCTGGTTGGCACCTATGCCGCCGACTACCGCGGCCAGGTGGAAGATCACCTCCGGCCGCGCGTCCGCGAACAGCTTCTCGATCGCGGCGACGCTCGTCAGGTCGTAGTCGCGCCGGCGCGGCACGAAAACGTTTTCGCAACCCCGCGCCTCGAGTGCGTCGACGAGAAAGGAACCGAGGAATCCGGCTCCGCCGGTAACCACGATGCGTTTACGTGTCAGGTCCAGAGGCCGGGATTGACCATTTTGCAAGAAAGACTCCTACAGTTCGCACGGAGTAGAGACTAAGGCGCCAAAAGGCTGCGGTAAGATCGCTCGACGGAATCGCTCCACGACGCGAACCGGTATTCAACCAACGCTACGCCGATGTGAGCTTCCGCAGATTAGCAATCGGGAAGGTTCGTTTTCGATACGTTCGTGTTACGTTTAACGAGATACCATTTTCAAGCATAATCCTAACATGCGATCTTCGCAATACAATGCAAGCGAGTAAGCTGTGCATTTATTTCAAGTGAATTAAGTATGACTATACTTAGAAGTGCGTTCGTTACTTATGTTAGTAACTAAGTTGTGCGGTAGGTGAGCGAGCGGGCGGTCTTTCTCGATCGCGACAGCGTCATCAACGAAACGTCGTCCGCGACGGCCGGCCATATCCGCCAGGCATCGCTCGAGCAACTCGTAGTGGGCGAGCAAACGTCGGCTGCGTTACACGCTTTTGAAGACGCGTGGCTGTCGGCTCTTCGCTGTAACCAATCAACCAGACGTCGCTCGCGGTACGCAAACCCGCGAAATTTTCGAGTCCCTCAACGAGGGCTTTCCGCTTGTCTGCCCTTGGATTCGTTCTACACCTGTTATCGTGTTTATGACGGCGAATGCGAATGCCGTAAACCTCGTCCAGGATTACTGTTGACGGCCGCGAGACGTGGCAAGCGGTCGAGCGGATCGAAGTGCCCGCTCAAGAGATCTACGATCTGACCTTGGTGTCGCCGGAAATCCTACAGGGGGTTCCACGCTCCCTCTTCCCAAACGAAACGATCGAGGTCTCGGCACGCGTCGTCGCGGCGGCGCGATCCGGTCTGGCGAGGTTACGGATAACGCTCGTCCAGGAGGGTGTCTCGTGGTTCGACGATCACGACCCGTCCGGCGCCCTTGAAGGAGACGTCGAGTCGGCGCGGCCGTCTCGCCACCGCTCAAAGACAGCCACATCCTCATTTGACCTTCGCGCTCTTACTTGAGCTCGCTCGCTCTTACCTAACCTTGTTCGCTGTCTGTGGCCGGCTATCGCGGACGAGTCGAAGCACGAGCCTCTCGACCGCGGCTAGCCGCAGGTCGGTGAGCGCGGAGTGCGCGCGAATCGCCGCGTTCTCGTCGCGCAGGCGATAGTTCTCTAAGTTCAGCGCTTTGATCGCGGCCAGCGCTACACCGTCTTCGTCGATCGAGGTGATGTGGCGGTCGTCCTCACCGACCCGAAAGGCCGGAGGCAGAACGGAGTTCGCGATCGTGGCAGCCGGGGATCCCGTGAGTGCGAGGACCGAGCCGAGCGCGGCGACGGCGGCAAATGATCGTATCGGCATTGGCAGATTTTTCTAAGGAAGGCGGCGCTGTTCGACCATGAACTCGCACAACGTTCCGAGGTTCGTGAAGTAGAGGCGGCGCTTGCGGCGGACGTCGTCGACCGATCCTCGCCAGGCGGGTTCGCCGCCGTCCACCGGCTCGAACCACATCCGAACGATGAAGACGGAAGTGTCGTCGGCAGCATCCATGGGTCGAGGATAGACCCCGAGCGTCTGAAAAGCGTCCGAAGCCGCGCCGGACCCCGCCTCAGGCGCGCTGCGACTCCGCGAAGCGCACGTTCCAAGGCACCGCGGCGTACGCCGTGGCTCCGCCGTCCAAGGCCGCGACGCGAGTAGCGTACAGCTCCCGGGCGGCGCGCATCAGCACGGCAGCGCGCTCGTCGTCCCCGGTCGCCCGCGCGACTCGGGCGCGCGCCCACAACATCACGTGTGGAAACTCTTCGCCGGTCAAGAGTTCGTCGGAAAGCCGGCTCAGTTCGGCGTCGAGTGCGACGGCGCGTGATTCGTCACGGCCGTCGAGCGCCGCGTGCGCTGCCAACCCGAGCGTCAGCGCGAAGAGGGGGGTCGGGGGCTTGGTGCGATGGATCGCGAGGCTTGCGTCAAAAGCGGCGTGCGCCGCCGCCCAAGCGCCGCGTTCGGATTCGATCCAGGCACGAACGAGGTGCCAATTCGCCTCCTCGAGCCGGCCGCTGCCACGATAGAGGCGCGCCACGCTGTCGATCTGGCGTTCGGCCTCTTCCGGATCGCCCATGTAAATGCTGGCGACGGCTAAACCTAGTGCGCACGTGAACCAATTGGCCTCGTCTTTATTGTCTTCCGCGAAAGCGCGACATTCACCGTAGAGCGTCTTTGCGCCGGCATAATCTGCCATCCAGAGCGCGAGGTTCGCGCAGTTGTTGGCAACGCTGTCGACGCCGCGCGGACTGCCGAACCGGCGGTACGCCGCGGCGGCGCCGTCGAAATGCGCGCGCGCTTCGGCGAAACGGCCGGCCGCCATATCGACGTGCGCGAGACGCACCAGCGCTTCGGCTTCCGTCTGCGGATCGCCGAGCCGCCGGGCCTCGGCGAGCAGATGTTGGGCCGTGGCACTGAGTTCGCCGTCGTGCGCGCCGCGTCGCTGCGCCAAAAACGTCTCCGCGCGGAGGAGACGAAGTGCCGTGGTCTCGTCGCCCGGCGGCATCCGAGCCGCCGCGAGTTGAAGATGATTCGGCGCTTCCTCATAGTCGTCGCAGGCGATCGCGATCGTCGCGCACTCGACGTAACCTTGCGCGACGGCCGACGCGTCGTCGAGCGCAGCCGCCGCGACGACGAGCCGGCGCGAGGCATCACGCGCGACGTCGAAGCGTCCCTCCAGCATCGCGTTCACCGTACGCAGACGTTCGACTTCCAGCAACTGGACTGGTGAAATCGTCAGGGCCGCCAGCGCTTCCAAGGCGCTGCTGCGCTTTGCGTTCCAGCCCAGCGCGTTTCCCGCCCAACCACGGACGATCTGCATGTCGACCGCGAGCGCCTGATCGTCGCTGAGCGCGAGCGCGCGTTCGGCGCTGGCCAACGCCTCTTCGTTCGCGTAGAGCGAGCGCGCGTGACGCGCGGCGACGGCATACGCGCGAGCCGCATTTGGGGCGTCTTTCGCGCGATCGTAATGCAGCGCGATCTCACCCGCGAAGTCCGGACGATCTGCGAAGAGCGCCTCCGACACGCGCGCGACCCGTGCGTGGCGACGCCGCCGTTGTCCTTCCGGAATTGCCTCGTACACGGCCGCGTGGACGAGGTGATGCGAAAACGCATAATCGCCGAAACGGCGCCGCCGGCTCTCGCGGACGAAGCGGCTTTCAACCAGTTCGTCCAAGGCCAACAGGGTGTCGGCTTCGCTCCAGCCCGCGACCTCGCACAAGACCTCGACGTTGAAGCCGGCGCCGGCGACCGCCGCGATTTCGAGCACGAGACGCGCGGGCTCGCCCAGGCTCTCGACCCGCTGCGGCACGTTGAGGCGCCCTCCGGCAAGGGTACGATCGTTCGCGTGGACGGCCTCATCGAGGAACAGCGGCACGCCTTCGCTGTAGGCGTAGAGCTCAGCCGCGAGCGTCTCGACGTCGGAACGATCGGGAAAAACGCGGCACGCGACCTCGGTGACGTCCGCGAGGTCGAGGCGCCGCAGCGCGATCCGATCTAACGTGCCTTCGCTTTCAAGACGCCGGCGCAAACCGCGCAGCGGGTGCGCCCGTCCGACGTTTTCCTCACGATACGTGCCGACGATCAAAACAGGTAACCGCGCCACGCGCCGGCCCAAGTGCTCGATGAGCGCGGCGCTGGACGCGCTGGCCCAATGAAGATCCTCGAGGACGATTAGCAGCGGCCGTTTTTTCGCGAGCGCCGCTACGGCCGCGGCCACGACGTCGAAAACTCGCGCGCGCTCGATTTCGGGCCGGGCCGGCTCGGGCTCCAGGATCGGCGCGCGTGCCGCAATCTCCGGCAGCACGCGAGCGAGGACGCCCAGCTCTTCGGGCGTGTGCGCGGGGATCACGAGTGAGAGTGAGTTGCGGAGCGCGTCGACCAACGCCTCGTACGGTCGCGCCTCACCGGGGGTGGTCGTGCCGACGAGGACGCCGCCGCCCTGCCCCTCGGCGTGAAGCGCGACTTCGTTCGTGAGTCTCGACTTACCGGTGCCGGCCTCACCGCTGACGAGGACCATCGCACCCTTGCCGCGGGCAGCCGCCGCCCAGGAACGCGCAAGCGAACCGAATTCGGTTTCACGTCCGACGAACGGCAGCGCGAGCGGGGCGCGCAGGTTTGGCACAAACGGGGTCGAGGCAGCGAGTTCGTCCGGCGGTGCGTCGGCGCCGCGTGCGAGCGCATCGTACAGTGCTCGCGTTTCGACGGCCGGATCCGTATCGAGTTCGGCCCGCAGCCGCTCGGCGAAGCTCCGGAACGCGCCGAGCGCGCCGCTCCGATCTCCGAGTTGCGACCGCAGACGCATCTCGGTGCGGACCGCATCCTCCCGCCACGGGTCGATGGCAAGGATGCGCGCCACGTCGCCGAGCGCGCCGCCCAGATCCCGCTCGCCGCGCTTACGCTGCAGCGATACGCGTAGGAAGTCGAGTTGCAGCGCGCGCAGGCGTTCGCGCTCCGCCACGACCCAATCGTCCTGGTGTGTCTCGAGAAAATCGCCGCCGTACCAGCTCGCGGCTTCGGCCGGCCGCCCGGCCTCACCCGCCTCACAAAACGCGATCGTATCGACGATTGCGGGCGCGTCCGGATTCCAGCGCACCGTCTGCATCGTCGACAGCAAATAAGGAGCGGCGGTTTCCGTCTTCGGGAGAGCCGCGACCAGCACGTGCAGTTGACGCCGCAGTTTCCCGCGACCGTCTTCGGGTTCGTCGTCGGGCCAGATCAACTCCGCGAGAAAATTACGTGAGACGGGCGCATTGTGATGCGTCGCGAGGTAGGCCAGAACGGCGATCGCCCGAGCCGGCGCACGCACCGGCAGCGCCGCCCCGTCAACTTCGAAGCGGGCGTGACCGAATAACCGGATGATTACCACGCCGTTCGCCCCGCGCCCGGTCTCGGCGAATCCGCGACGGCCGAGCGGTCGACGGGCCGCGCGTCCTCTCGATTAATCGGGGAGTCCGTACCCCACATCGGCCAGCGCCACGACATCCCCGCTCGAATCGCGCGCTTCCACGCTGATCCGAACCCAATTCTTTCCGGGTCCATGATGGTGTTTGCTCTTCACCTTCGCCGTGGCGGTGACGGATTCGCCCACCTTGACAGGCTTCGTGAACTTCGCCTCCACAAAGCGGAGATGGCCGCCGCCGGCACTGAGCACGCCCCATTGGCGCGTGACGACGGAAGCAAGACTCGACATCGTCATCATGCCGTGGCCGACGGTCTGCGGGATCCCGAAGACCTGCGCTCGCGCCGCCCACTCGAGGTTCGTGTGCACGGGATTCATGTCGAGCGATGCGAGCGCGTAGCGGTCGATCGTTTCCTGCAGATAGTTCTGGACGAGAGGCTCGAAAACATAGCTCGAGTCGACTTCAGAAAAGCATGGCGCGGTTGAGGTGGATTGCCCGATTTTTTCAAGCATTGGCGAACCGCGCCACATCGCTACGGCTAGCGGGAAGGATGAGCGAGCACCACCAGCGTGCTTTGATCACCCCAGCCTGGTTGCGGAAGTCGAGGAGCATCTGCAAGTACGGCTTTCCTCTCTGGATGAACTTGTCGACCGTGGTGACGGTCGTTGTGATGATCTCGCCGTAGCGGAACGGCTCGATGATCTCGATCCGCTGTCCAGGATTGCGCGCTCCGGGCGTCCGCATCCATGTCCCGATGCCCTTCTCACCCACGGTGTAGAAGCCAATCGTGGTCACAAAAATGGGATGTTGCAGCAACTCTCCCGTGGGTGAGTGTTCTCGGGCATACGAAGGGTCAACCATCAGCGGATCGGTTTCCCCGCAGGCCAGATTGTATGACAGGATGTCCTCTTCGGTGATTGTGAAGGTGCGCTGCCCGGGACCAGCGTCTCCCACGCGGGCCTGTTCCCACGTTTCATAATCTTCCCAGCCCGCTAGGAAGTCGCGCGGGAAGTTTCGCTGCTTGTCGGTCTCGATGTATCGATCCAGTCGGGCTGGCACACTCATGACTTCCTCACTAGCACCCGAGCGCGGCGCGGCGTCAGGCGGTCGAGATTGAAGGCCGTTAGAAACCCGGTGAGCGTCGGAAACAGAAACAGGAATAGCGGCGATCGCGGATCGTTATCCAGAGAAAAACGATCTACGAGATAGAACCACATCACGAAGCCGACCAGAGTGCCGAGCACGAGAATTGGCAGCGAGCGCCAGGGGCGCTTCCTAGCGGGCGTGAGCGTGAGCGCGGCGATTCCCGGCAGCGTCCCAAACGCAAGCGACCAACACACAGTCAAGACAATTGATCCTACGATGCACCCGGGGCTGCACTGGTTTTCGTTGAAGATGCCGATGTCAGCGGCCAGAAACCCAACGAGGGCGGCACCAACCAGCGCCGCCGCCACGCGGTTCACGATCCATCCCGCACGTCCCATGCCGCATCGTTCGCCGTATTACCAAAGTTGCCCCTACCGGCCTATGGCTTGGGCGCAGTAATCGAAGCGATCTACGGATAACCCGCAGGACACGCGTGAATTAGCGTCGCGCGACCGTGACGCGCGCGTCGTGAGGCTCCGAACGCCGTGTCCAGCGAATCATCGCCCCTGATCGTCGAGTTTACCTTCCACGTCGGCCTGACGCGCGGCGCGTTCCGAAATCCCCGCTTGTCGGGGAGTTGGGATGCCTCCGGGCGTTACTCGGATCAATGGACCGAACTGCCGATGGAAGGTTCGCCCGACGAAACCGGCTGCGACGCGTTCACGGCGAGTGTGGCGCTCGATGCGACCGGGGTGGGGACGGTCTTTTCGTGGGGTGTGATCGCCGATCTGCCGGGTGCGCCGAATACGTGGGCGATCGCGACGGAAGTGCCCGATCCGAGCTCGAGCCAACGCTATCGGAGCTTCACGCTAGCCGCGGGAGCCACGCGCCAGGATTATTGGTTCGCGACGGGACGCCGTTTCGGGGCGCAGAAATACGTGGTTCCAGGCGCTGCGAGCCCGACCATTCGCTTTGCGATCTGGGCACCGTACGCAGATAACGTGGAGGTGGTCTTCGCGCTTCCGTACATACCTGGCGGCACGCTAGGGGCCGGCTCCCCGACCGGCTACATCGCCGACGACGGAAGCGGCATCGATCCGATGGCTCCCGTCGTGCCGCTGTTCTCGAACGGCGACGGCATCTGGGAGAGCGATCCCGCGCAGACGCCCGCACTCGATGCCTTCGACGATTACCTAAATCGCGCGTACATGTTCCGGGTCACGAACGAACAAGGCGTGCCGAGGTACAAAGTCGACATCTTTTCGCGAAATCAGATGGGCCGCGGCGGCACCAATCCCGGCGGCGCGCCTTACGCCGGCTCGTATCTGGATCTCGACGGCATCGTTAGCTGCTCGATCGTCTCCGATCCGGATCTCTTGACCGAAGGCTTCGACGACACGGGGCTCATCAAGCAGTCGCTGATTCCGGCCGCGGACTTCTGGAGTAACGAATATACGAACGGCCGAATGCCTCCGCAGAACATCGCGGACCTGATCGTTTACGAACTCCACGTCGGCTCTTTGGGCTTCCCGTCGACCGCGGCGGGCACGTTCGCCGACGCGCTGACGTTCGTCGACACGCTCGTCGATCTCGGCGTGAACGCGGTGGAGTTGCTGCCCGTCCTGGAGTTCGACGGTGACCTGCAGTGGGGCTACGGCACGTCGCTCTTCTACTGCATGCAATCGAGCGCGGGCGGGGGCAACCAGGTCAAGCACTTTGTCCGCGCGTGCCACCAGCGCGGCATCGCCGTCATCCTCGACGTCGTCTACAACCACTTCGCGACCGCGGACAACGAACGCTCGGAGTGGGGCTACGATTCCGATCCCAGCGTGGCTCCCGAGCACAACGTCTGGTACTGGTACGAGGGCCAGCCCTCGGACTATCCAGGCTACCCCGACGGCGGATATCTCAACAACGACTCGACCGGGTATGCGCCGCGCTTCAGCGAGGAGAACGTGCGTCGCATGCTCACCAGCAGCGCGCTGGCGCTCTTCGACGACTTTCACATCGACGGGCTCCGCGTCGATCTCACCGACGCCATCCATCAAAATAATACGCTCAACGCGAACGGCGCGCCGGTGCCGACCGCGAATCAGTACGGAATCAAGTTCTTGCGCGAACTGACC
>Ga0209611_10005694_pt1 | contig 20743 bp, 6 predicted proteins | sample S1TSphgellanicum_3_FD_187693 | JGI IMG/M metagenome (GOLD analysis project Ga0209611, IMG submission 187693) | Host-associated microbial communities from peat moss isolated from Minnesota, USA - S1T2_Fc - Sphagnum magellanicum MG (SPAdes) (version 2) | ecosystem: Host-associated > Plants > Peat...
ATGTACAACATCTTATCTATTGGTAGGGCCAATGTGTTTGTGAGGTCTTGTTTTGGTAATGCCCTCATCCTACACATGAATTGCACCAAGGCTCTACCAAGTTTATGTTAAAATGTTTGTAGATGGGTATGTTGGGACAAAGGTGGACTCATCAAATAATGTCATCAATGGGAAGATTATTTCACCATAGATTGGCCCATGGTACAATCTTCTATATTGTAGTACTTTGGCAGCTTCAACACATGTATGACAAATAATTAATCATTTTTCAAATTTTATTTTATTTAAAAAATTTATTTCACAATATTCCAAACACTACTAGAAATCTTGTCGTTTACAACTAATCATTATGCAACTAGCATGCAATTGGTTGTTGTTTGCAACCATCTTGGTCATATTTATAACTATAAATTTGGTATTGTATAAATTTTCAACCATACAATTGTGTGTGCAACTAACGTGCAACTAAATGTGTACAACATGGACACGTGTCATAAAAATGATGGCCTAAACCTATACATACTTAAATTATTATACTTAATATATCTACATAGGCTATGTATAATAATATTATGTGCCTTTAGTACTAAAGTTAACCACATGCTAACTTATGTTAACCTAAATTAACCTAAGCTAAAATAACCATGACTAAACTAACCTAGGCTAAATAAACTAAAAAGTTAAACTAACCATGGCTAAATTTATTGAGCTAAATTAATTATGGTTAAATTAAATTATGTTAAATTAACTATGGTTAAGTTAATTTAGGCCAAATAATTATGGATAAATTATTTATGGCTAAAACAAATTAAACTATATTATTTATGGTTAAAATACATATGGCTAAATTAAATTAAGCCAAACTAATTATGGCTAAATTAAGTTAGGCTAAATTATTTATGGTTAAAATTCATTCAACTAAACTAAATTAACATGAAATAAATATGGCTGAATTAAATTAAGCCAAACCAATTATGGCTAAATTAAGTTAGGCTAAAATATTTATGGCTAAATTAAATTAAGTTAAAACTAACAATGGCTAAATTAATTATGGCTAAACTAAAATATACTAAATTAAACTAAGTTAAACTAAACCATGGTTTAAATATATATTACAAATTTTATAATTTTACTTGTCAAATGTATTTAAATATTTTTTTTGGCAAGTAAAATTATTTTATTTTATTTTATTTGGAATATTTTTCAGAAAATGTAAATTTGATTAAACAAAAACATTATTTAGAATCAATTAATATGATAACATTAAATTTTATTATAAATATTCATAATTATCAATTAATTTTTATTATAATTATAATGATAATCAATTTTATATATATAATCAATAGGTATTATATATTTAAATTTTATTATTTATGTTAAAATATTAATGTAAATAGGCTACACGAATTAACCTCCAAGTACACAAACATCTTAAGCTAATTACTAGTTTAAGCTATATATAATAATGTTAAAATCATATTTTCATTGAGTAATCATAATTATTAAAAATATTTTACAATCATCTTTGAAATGCAAAAAAAGAAGGAGTAATGAAAAATTAACAAGAAGAATAAGTTTTCCAAGTTATAAAACGTTTTGTTTTTCTTTTTTTTGGATCCCTCTTACTTTCAAACCTCATAACTTTCTTATTTCTTACTCATTTTAAACGATTTAAAATGCTATAAGAGCGCCATCTGAAGTTCACAAATTATGTTAGAACTTGAATAGCAAAAAAAACAACATAAAAAGAACTTTCTGGGTGTTTAAAAATCAGCCTTTGTAGTGTTAAATGGTTTTCTTTTTGAGTTTTTGACCCCCTTTACTTTGGGGGGCCATAACTTTTTTGTTTTTAATATGTTTTTGACAATTTTTAGTGTGTTAGATGCACCAAGAAGAAGGCTTCAAGTTTTGTTTGGACACCAGAAATAACAAAACCCTCTCCTAGCTGTTATACTCTAATACATTAGTTGCATCTAATGTGCAACTAAATTGGTTCATGAAGTTTACAATGGAATTTTTTATTCCATATCTTTTGGCTTCCAATTCTATTTGGCTCAGTATATAACTAAGAAAATTAACTTTATTATAACCAAGCACCATATGCCATAAGGGATGAGTAAATAAATAAAGCTTGACCTTTATGAAATGGTTAATTTTAAAAATAAAATTGAATTATTTTAATCTTACTTATATAGCCTAAACGTAGCTATGTTCAACCTTCTTACATACTTAAATAAACCTACTTATCTAATAGGGTTAATAATTACCTACCTACCTAGGCACACGTGTCAACATCTTATTGGCCAAAAATTGGACGATTTAAATTTCATTATTTAATATTTTAAATTAAAAATAGGCCTTAATTGCCACGTGTCATAATATAATTTGTGTTTAAAAAGGACACGTGTCAAATGGTCGATGAACACTCCATGGTGTGTCACGTGTCATCATCTCAATGGCAAAAACTTTAATGATTGAGATTAATCCAATGAATTTTTTATTTTGAAAACACAAAAATAATTAAATAGTGACACGTGTCCACAAACTAATTGTTCAATTTTTAAACACATGTCATATTTTTATTAGTTACATTGTAGTTGCAAGGAGAGTTGCAACAAGGTGTAACTACATTTGAATTAGTATGTATGGATGAACATGTATATTAGCACCATATATACATGTTGCATACGTAATGTCGCATGCAGCTGAATGTCATGTGCAACTTGTCTTATGCAACTACACAAATTTGCAATTGCATGTGTCACATGCAACTGAATTTTAGTTGCAAACGACAATTGTAAAACCCAAAATTTCTAGTAATGAAAAGATTCTTCATTTTCCTTAACAAAAAATTTCTCTTTGAAATTTTTAATTTTTTTAATAAAGTAGAGATTTTGAAAATAAATAAAATTTGTGTTAAAATTGCCAAGGTACTATTATGGTATAAAAAGGTTTGTCACATGAAATGAATAAACTAAATTAGTTAATGTTCCTCTCAAGAAGATTAGAATCTAACATTATTAAGTTAAAAAATTGAAAAAACCTAACAACAACTCATGTGTTAGGCTTTGTAAAAACTTCCATGGAGTTTTGAATGTATGTGACTTTGCATTAGTTAGTGAACATCAGTTAGGCAACACATCAATGAATGGTTAGTTGGTTGAAATGTAGGGTAATGCCCAAGGAGCGAGGTGTTTATGAAATAAGTGCCCCTGAGGTGGAGCATTATTTGGCATAAAACACCTTCACATAATTTTATTTATTTTCACTTTTGTCTCATGCATTACACCAAAATGTGACATCCATGATTTGAACATATATAATTAATGTCACAATCTAATCATGAAATAATATATGCTTTACAACTATGCCATTTTTATGGTTTTAATCATTTTTATAACTTCATGAAATTATATTATTATAGTCATTTAAAAAAAATACTAAACCTGAATGCCATTGACCTTGTTTGAGTAGTTTTTCAAAATTGGACAACCACAAAATTGACCTTAGATTAAATCGAATGGTATGTTTAATGTATTATAGAAAAAATATTACATAAATATTATTAAATATTTACAAAGATTGAAGTTTTTTTTGCGATTTCACCCCAAGTCAAGCTAATTTACTAAGGTTCATTTTTTGTGTTATTCAAATTATTAATATGTTAGTATTAAAGTATGTAAAATTATTTTTAAATTATTTATTAATACAAAAATAATAATTTGTAATACTCTATCTTAAATTTCATTTAATAAATTAAAAGACCTTTTAAAAATGAAAACTTAATAAAAATTATGATACTAAAAAATTATTTTATAAATTAATAATTATAATATTTTATTAATTTATATGATTTATATAATGTTTTCAAATGCTCTACATAGTTAAAATTATCTGTTTAATATATTACATATTATAATTTTTTACATTAAATCATCTAATATAAATAAATATATTTAAAATTTTATTTATTAAAAATATGTTAAACGTGTGGGGAGATATAATCTTTAATTTTATGTTATTATTACCAATAAAATATTTTCCCAAAAAAAAAAATTGAATGTTGATTTTACATAAGTTTATTTATAAATCATGTCATGAAGAAAAAAAGAAAATTCTTTAAGACATCATTGTTGTTAAAATGTTTTAAATAACAAGATTCACATGCATTTTTAATCAAATTATTTAATATCATGGTCTTAAATTTTTTTATAGATGTGTCCATGTTGGAAAAATATTTAACAATGAAATTTAAATTTTTTCATTTTGGCAAAATTTGAGAAAAATAATAATGCTTAAAGTTGGCAACCTTTGTATGGGACAAAACATGATGTGAAATGATGTTGTAATGTTTCCCTTTCACTAAATTTATCCCATATCTTTTGTCAAGAAGTTCAAGTTTGTAACTATATAACTAAGTGAATGAAACGATAGTGTACACATAATACATAGAGTAAAAATATTCAAAATGTAAATAGCCCTAGTGATGAGCCAACCAAAAAGGCTTGTGACCAACAAATTAAATATGATCCTAATTACCTACCCAAACCTACCTACCTACCTATTTACCTATTTAGGCCTACCTACTAAGGCCTAGGCTAGGATTCTAAGCTCCTTAGGTCAATATATCTCAGTTTTTTTGGGTTATCCTAGGTTGTTTAAGTTTATAACCTAGGTTAGGTTTATAGGCTAAACTAATAAGTAAGTAGCTAGATAGTCCATGTGATTTATTATGTTTAAACACATATTTACATTTCAAAAGCCAATCAATACCTATTATTTAATTATATTTCATGTTTGTAGTAATAAAAGTCATTGTTTTCCCTGATTATAATCATAAAAGTCAGATGATAAATGGCATATATTATTAGACCAAAAAAATTACTAGTGGCATAAGGCACAAGTTGTTTAATTTTACTACATAATCATGTAGTAATAAGTGACCTAAGTTATCATAAACAAAGTAATATTTGAAGTAATATATGCCATGTTTTAACATGGTGATGATAGTTAATAAACTTGCAAAACAAAATTGAAACATAAAAATAAAGTGTTTCCAAAAGTGAAATGCTCACTCTTATTATGGGCATCTTGTTTTTTGAAATGCCTCACCTTTTGCAAAGGAACAATGCTCAAGTGAATAAAACATCTTGCAAATACATTAGGTAGTTTCTACCATTGTTTTTTAGTTAGGAGTTGAGACTTGGTCAAAATGGTCCCTTGTAAGGTTTTTTTTTTCAATTTTGTCAAGTAGGTGGATTAGCAATCATCCACAAGAGGAAAGAACCAAATCTAGCTAACTAAGGAAAACATATTTTTTTCCAAATCTCACTTTATCTTGGCACCCTCCGTGAATGCAATGTTTAAATGTGGCAATTTTTGACAATATTTCTTCAAATTGTGGCAAATTTTGCAAAAGAAATCCCAAAAAACACTTTGTAGCATTTGCACATGATTGTTTTGTTGTTTTACTGTGAATATTCACCCCAAAAAATATTCATCCCTTGATTCCATGGCAAGATTTGCTCTAGGGATTACTACCAAACCTTTTATTGCTGAATTAATTAAACACATATATATTATTATGGTAGTATACAATGTGATTCATATTAATTAGTTGTGAAGGCTATTGTATTATTTTGGGTGGAAAAATGTGGGTGAGATGGCCAAATGTTAATTCTTCCAACCATGGTTGCAAAATGGCTATTGTAAGTAAATATGTGTAGAAATTAATGGCACTTTCGAAAAATCAAATGAATGGTTTTGGCTACTACTTATATATTTTTGCATGGTGAAATATTTGAGTTTCCATAATTCTTCTTTTGCCTTCAGATACTTTTTTTAATGTAAATGGCAAGGCCACAGTGTGACACACCCCTTGTTTCATTTATTAATTGTACAGAATTTGCCTCAGTGTGATTTGGCCTCGGTGATTGCAGATTTGGCAGAAATACACTTTTCTTTTGGGGTTTTCCTTACTTGTAACGCTAAAGAGCAGGCTGGCTAGGGCTGATTTCTGGATTCATAGGCTCATCCTAAGGGTATCGTGCAAAGACTTGTTAGCAGCCCTTTTTTTATTGGTGAAAATCTGCCAAAAAGTGAAATTCAAATTGAAAAAAATGGAAAATGAAATGATTTTGGAGATTTTCAAATTTCGAAAGTGAGAAATTAATAATAATAATAATTGCTAGATTTTTTTTATTTTTTTTCAGTGTGTAGCCAAATATATAAAAGGATAATTAAATTATTGTATTTTATATATAGTTCAAAGCCAGATTTGGCTAAATCCTCCTATGGATGATTGCCCATTTGGTTTTTTTTTTAAATCCTAAAAGAATATTGCTTATGAAGACCTTAAAGTTTTTGTTTTACTGATGATATTTCACAAAAAGTTAATTTAAAAAGATTAAAAACTTGAAAAAGAAATGATATATGAAGGTTTTCAGTTGGCAGAAGTGAGGGAAAAAAAAACTTAAAAAATTGCCAGATTCGTATGTTTGATTTTCATTGTGTAGCCAAAAATATAAAAGGATGATTAAAGATTTATACTTTATTTCTGGTCTGTAGCCAGATTTGGCTAAATCTTCCTACCGGATGATCTCCACTTTTTCTACATCTTCATATGGATGAGAACCAGTTTGGCCACAAACAAAAATTCCGAAAAAAACAACGCTGTATGTACCAGGTGCTGGAATCCTCCCGGAAACCAGAGCTGTCAGACGGAGCAGCGTCGAGCGGCCGGCAAAAGCACCGGTTCATCACCGCTTGGTCCCGCAAAGTGCTACGGTAACAGTACGAGACATTGGACTGGATCCGGGACTCCGGCGCCCAGCAACTCCACAAGCTTACATTTTTGACAAAAGCACGCTGCTCCGACGCTCCAGAGATCAGCATCCATTCGTCCAAAAGGCATTTCGATAGAATATGCGGATTTGATGCATTTCTGATGAAGCTTCTTGTTTGTCGGCCTCCTGCACCCGTTTGCGATTCCACGACTTCTACAAGCAGTACTAGTACTGATCCTCCTACTGACTGACACGCCTGCAGGCCCCTGATGACTAGGAAAATTTGATCAGCTGTTAATTTAGTTGCTGCCCTACACGTCTTGCCATGCGCCGTACAAATGACGATAACTATGAAATTCGTGTACCACGCAATTCATAGCAGCTTCTGCTTGTCATAGTATCGATCCTTTGCTGCACCTATATATTGTATGCTTGTGGTTGTGTAGTTGCATTCTTGTCACTGATCATCAGCTCAATTGGCTCATTATATCTCACCTTGCTCTATACGCTAGAATTCTGCATCACATCCTCCTCTCTCGTGCTGCTTATAACAGCCTTAAGACGTCAAAGCAGATTCCTACTGTTGTTCAAACCTAGTGTTAATCATCAGTTCTGATCATCTACCTACTACTCCATTCGCCCGATTCTGAACCTAGTTTCATCTTGTAGTTAGATTGTGTGGAGCTTGTAGATTTTTTATACCATACTTAAATTTCCTGCGGCAATTTCAACATGGCGCGCGCTTGCTCCAACACTATGAAATTCGGCAGCGCTGCAATTCTCATAGCGATGGTCATGGCCATCGTGGTAAACAGTAACGTTGTCGCAGCTTCTAGACAATATCCTGGTGGACGTTCACTGCTGCAATCTCATGGCGCTCTCTTGATCGACTACATGGGCGCCTCTGGTGCCACCAGCTTGCAATTCTCCGACTTGCAGGCTACCGTTACGGTAACAGCCAAAACGTCAACAGGTACGATCCTGCAAGCACTACCGACTGGGTCAACAATGCGGTGTCATCGATCAGCAGCCTGGTGTCGACTTACAATCTGGATGAAGTCGACGTCGATTACGAAAACTTCCCTACAGGCAGTGCTACTTTCACCACTTGCATCGGCCAGTTGATTTCTAATCTGAAATCCGCTGCCACCATCAGCGTGGCGTCTATCGCTCCGTTTGGCAGCACTTCGTCGATATACGCGGACCTGTTCTCCAACTACGGTTCTTCCATAGACTACGTCAACTACCAGTTTTATGCCGACGGTCTCAACACCCAGAGCGACTATGTGAACGCAACACAGTTTCCGCAAGCTTTGATCCCACTAAGCTGCTTGCGAGCGTGGAGGTTAATGGTCGAGGATTGCAAGGCAACGACTTTATTGCTGCGGCCCAGCAGTTGTCGATCGCGGGAGTGATGAATTTCGACGTAGACAATTCCAAGAGCTCCAACTTTGCACTGGAGCAGTCTGTGGCTACTTTCCTCACTTCTTAACTAATTTGGCCACGCACCCTACAAATTATATATGTCATGTCCAAATTACTCAAGGGTTTTAAATAGTTACATGAACTTAATATACATTCTTTTTGTTTGTTTGTGATTGATTTCCTTAGGGACCATCTAGAAGATCTGGATATCATTCCCCTACATGTGCAAACATGAAATCCTTTGTTTGACGATGGGAAAATACAATGATGGAGCTCTGTTTCATGATATGAGTAAAACATGGAAATGATGTTAGTCCCCACTATGGCCTTTGATGAGCTTTCCCTAGCTATATTTTGTAGACATGTAATTGTTGTTCATAAAAAATCTCCACATAATTTTTCCACGAAGAAGAGTGACCAAAAAACAACAGTAAGTTTCCTACTGCACTCCTACTATTATCCTGCCTGCAGTATAAATTATAAGAGATTTGAGTTCTAGCAATTTAAAAGGGCTTCTTGATTCATGTACCTAGCACCTTGTTGGTGTGTTAGGGAATCATCCATCACAGATCATCTTGGTGGTAGGGTACGTGCTAGTACCCATAGCCAAACCATTCATGCACATCATAACTCATGAGAAATGGAGTAGAAAATGGATTCCTATCATCTCAGGTACCAATTTTCACTCATATTAATTAATTGGGGGATACCCAAAGTCGACTAATTAAATTCAGGATGTGAGACTTTTTGGCCCATCACCCCAAATTAATTCAAACCTTTGGAGGACTCCCAAGGCAAAGTAACTTTCTTATGTCCCTAACTTGGCCTATTTACAAAGCTTACAGCAGTGAACCTTGAGGCCACAGGATATGGGATAAAATGTGGTGTTATTGGGAAAAACTTGAGAATCGCATGGGACTTGACTAACACAATGAGAACATAAAAAAGAATCATTAGCAACTTGGTGTGAAGTGTGAACCATATGAAACACATTGGTAACACCAATATCCCAAACCTTCCTCTCCTTTGAAAGGGGTGGATGATTTCATTTTATGTCTCCTAACCTTCCTCTTGAAATTTTTGCAAACTTTTTCTCTTTTTTTTGCAACCTTCCTCTCTTTTAGAATGAGTGAAGATCTTTTTTGCCCACTCCAGCCGTCCTCAGGTGGACACATCATTGTTTTTTTTTCCTATCCAATCACTCTCTCTTTGAAAACTGACACATCATTTTTTCCACCGTTAAACTCCCCTCTTTTAGTTCTACAGATATCCTCTTCCTGTGCCAGACCCCCACAATCCTCTTTTGCAAGGAGTTCCATACAACCTCCATACTAATTCAGGAATATTAAAAATGATCTCATCTAATTTTTACATGTTTAAAATTTGAAGTGTCTCATCACCATCTCACACCCATGAAAACCATGGACATCCCAAACTAGTGTTATCCTTTCAATGCATAGGACTATACAAACACTACACAAGCCTGAATGACCAAGAACAATGTCACCAAAAAAACAAGAGTTTGGAGGAAATTAACCATTCTCATTTACACCAATGTTGGGCGGATATTAAAAAAATTGGATATCTTATGAGATATCACTTGCAAAATCCTCTAGATATCAAAAATTGTGATATCTAAAATGATATCCTTATTTTCAGATCTTAAAATTATGAGATTTGGTAATATATTATTTGGAGCCAGTAAAAATTTGAAAAATTGATATTTAGGTAGGATATCAAATCCTTGCAAAGATATGAATATGAGCATGGGGGATTTAGGTTTAATGTGTAGGCTCTAAGCTGGTAGAAGAAAAAATAAAATAAAATCGGTGCCACCCCCATTGACCTAAACCTAAAAAAACTTTAAAACCAAAGTAAAAAGGGGCCTGAACTTTAGCTTGAGCCTCACATTGTGTTCTTGGTCTTTTTTGCACTTGATGTTGTTCTTTTTCACATTGGTGTTCTTCATTGTGCTACTACACCTCTTCCAAATTGTTGGTGCTCCTCTTCACGCTTGCTATTAGTGTTCTTCTTTGTTGTTATTCCTCTTCACACTTGTTGCTATTCTTTTTCACACTTACTACCATTCCTTTCCATGTTTGTTATTATTCCTCTTCACATGTTGCTAATCTTTTTTGCACTTGTTGCTACTGCTCTTCTTCACATGCTAATGTTCCTTTTCATGTTTATCGATGTTCCTTTTCATGCTTGTTGCTACTATTCTTTGCATGTTGTTGCTCTTCTTTGCATTTGATAACGTTTTCTTTTGTGCTTATTATTGATCCTATTTGTGCTCTATTGCTTTTCTTTGCACTTGCTACTACTATTTGTGTTGCTAATTTTTAAGTACATGCTTTTTCATGATTACTCTTTTTCACGTTGTTATTAATTGTGTTGTTTTTCCTCTTAGTGACTTGTACTACTTCCCACCTTTCTTTATTGCAAGTCGGGAGTTGGGAGTTAACAATCTAGAATGAAACGAAGCATTTTTCAATAAACCTTCCATTCATTTGATTTTTTTGTTTTCATTTCTTTTTTGTGCATTTATTTTTGTTTGTGGTTTGTTGTGTAGGGCTTGTTATAAATTATATATATATATATATATATATATATTGACCAAAAATTTTGACTAATTTTTGTATTTTTGGTTATAAATGTTTTACATCATATTTAATTGTGTTGTTGCAACCCTAACATTGGGTTTGTAACTAAGTGTGAAGTGTAAAGACCAAACGTGTGTTTAAGTGTGAAACACACTTTCACAAATGGGAGAAAGTGTAAGGGATGAAGCCCAATGACTTCCAAGTGCACTCCCACTTTGGGAGTTACACTCGTGCGAGAGTTGCAAATGTTCAGAGACTTGGTTGGAAAAGTAAACAAACATCACATTGAACCCCCAAGATACCATTGGAAAGGACTTGAAGCATAAATGCTTAAAGTGCCCTCACATTGTTCATTTAGACTTGATTTGCACAAGTTATGACATTACTAAAACATGCGTCCTAGTTCACTCTAGGTTTCACTAGATTTTTGAATGAATTTGGACATTTTTACCTAGTGAAATTGTTTAACCCCCTGGTGAACAGGGCCTAGTTGCAACGGACAATGACTTGTTTCACTAGTATCTAGTGAAACAAGGTTACTCTCAAGTGAAATACAAATTTACCAAACCATTCACTTGCTAGTTAATTAACTAACCAGTAATTAACTAACTAGTATGGAAATTAATTAAATTTTAATTATTTAATATAAAATATTATTGATAATTTCATGATTTTAAAGCCCATATATTGACATGTGTCACTACCTATGCTAAGTTAAAAACCTAGCCTAGGAATTCGATAGGAGAATATTCGGTCAACATACCATTGTTGACCACACACAACACCACCCATGAAGTTTGATCCCTTGACCCTTGGAATGAGGGCAAACGCCCTTACCATCAAGCCACCCCACTTGTTGTGATAATATATTACATTACAAACTATTTATCAAATATTTCATTTTAAACATTATAAAAACACAAACTTTGAAAATTCATATTTTATTGAGATTTTGTTCAAATGAAATGATTCGAATTTACTTTTTTTAAAAATTCAATAATGTACATAATTACATATATTTCCTTTTAAAAGTTTAAAATCATTTGAACAAAAAAAAAGTTGAATATCATTATTCAATAACATTTCAATGACCATTCTTTTGAAAAAAAATTTAATAAATGGATTTTTTTTTGTTAATATAATAATACTACCTATGTTAAGCTACTTTCAATTATTATATGACTATTTTTCATTAATTGAAATTATTTCACCCTACATTATTTACGGCTATTTTAAGTTATTTTTGGCTATTGTAGATTATTTCAATTTAAATTATTTGTAATTATGATAAATTACTTTTGGTTGTTTTAACTTATTTCACCTTAGGCTATTTTCAGTTATTATAAATTTTTTTGGCTATTCTATGTTTTTTTTGGCTATTGTAGATTATTTTAATTTAGACTACTTGCAGTTATTATAAATTACTTTTGGCTATTTTAACTTATTTCACCTTAGGCATCAAAAAAGGAAAAAAAATTGAACTTTGGGGATCCCCACCAAAGTTTTTTCTTTTGGATGATTTATAGCTAGTTGCTAACATGCCATTGGACCTTACAATTTCATAGATCCGACAATGATGAAAGGAGAATTTCACCATGAGTCCCTTTTTTGGTTTTCAAAATTGTTATCTCAACTATTTTATAGGATTAGTTGATTATCACATCCAATAGTGGATGTAATTCCTCTCACCAAAAAACACAAGAATTGTCACAAGGGGTTGCCATTTGTGATTGCCCTCTTTTTAGTTTTAGGCATTTTTTCTTCCCTCTTAACGCAAGCACTTGCCAACAAAGTCTCATTTGTGCTTCATTAAGAAGTTCACCTGACCTTTGCCTTTCATGAAGGTCAAATGATTGCAATGTGAATATGCATATTTTTGTGTGCACTATGCAACGTGTACTATGGGACGTGGGTTCTAGTTGAGGCTTTAATATTCATCTTGATTGTTTGGACAATGGTTTATCCACACTACTACGTTGTTGCAAATGTTAAAATATCATTCCCACTTCATGTGGTGGTGACCATGTCATTTTACCAGGTGTCACAAAAGACTTTTGACTTGTTGGTGGTTGATTTCTTTGACAAGTTGAAACTTGAATCTCAAGCTTTTCTTTAATTCAATCATGCTCAATAATGCTTTTGAAACTGTGAAGAAGGATGGCAAAGAATGCAACCATTTGAAGCACATGTGGTTATTTGCATTAGGCTTTACGTGTTTCTTCAAACCATATTTGATTTTGTGAAGCTTGCCAAACTTGTCATGTGACAAGTTTTGGGATTTGTTGAAGATAAAGGTTATTTCAACACATTGTCTTTCATGAAGGCAAACACCACAATTGTCTAACCACCCATAGACTTGACCTGAGTGTGAAAATGTTTTCACAATATTTCTACAACATTGAGTTTTTTTCTTATAATCAACCATAGTTGTTTGGAGGGAAAAGAAGACTTAATGTAGTGTTCATGATTGAATTTTAGGCTTCTAACAATTTTGTGCATTTGTTCTTTGGCAATGGGCAATATGTCATTCAAGCCACTTCTTGTTTTTGGTCTCATTTGAATCCTAATCGCAACACTTGGGTTTTGGCTCTCTTGTAATTTGAGTTTTGATTTTCAGATTTTGAAGCTTGTGGTTTTACATTACCTTAATTTGATTTTTGACAGTTGACAACTGAGTAGCATAAGCTTATGTAAGGTGCATTGCACACTCAATAATTGTTTTGTGTTTTTGGTGACTTGCCATTTCTCAAATTTTGTGAATAGGAGACTAATGTCAAGTTTGCAATTTTTTATATTAGATGAGTTTTGATTTTTTATTAACAATTTGTGTTGTGTGTTTAAGTAGGCAATTTTTGTTGCAATGAGTAGGTCTTTTAGATTGGGGTTCAATTCCACCACAACCCATATTTGACTTTTTACTCTTGATTACAATGTGTATGTGATTTTTGATATGTCGTTAGTGGTCATTTTATAGAATCTACATTCTAATTCATGAATTGCTAATAAAAGTGACATTTCATCAATATTAATACTAATTTACATAATGAATTCTTTGCAATCACCAATAGAAATTCAAAACTTACCAAAATTGTTGCCAAACCTTCAAGTGTTTATATATAAGTAGTAGCCAAAACCATTCATTTGATTTTTCGAAAATGCCATTAATTTCTACACATATTTATTTACAATAGCCATTTTGCAACCATGGTTGGAAGAATTAACATTTGGCCATTTCACCCACATTTTTCCACCCAAAATAATACAATAGCCTTCACAACTAATTAATATGAATCATGGTATACTACCATAATAATATATGTGTGTTTAATTAATTCACCAATAAAAGGTTTGGTAGTAATCCCTAGAGCAAATCTTGCCATGTAATACAAGGGATGAATATTTTTTTGGGTGAATATTCACATTAAAACAACAAAACAATCATGTGCAAATGCTACAAAGTGTTTTTTGGGATTTCTTTTGCAAACTTTGGCACAATTTGAAGAAATATTGTCAAAAATTGCCACATTTAGACATTGCATTCATGGAGGGTGCCAAGACAAAATGAGATTTGGAAGAAAATATGTTTTCCTTAGTTAGCTAGATTTGGTTCATTCCTCTTGTGGATGATTGCTAATCCACCTACTTGACAAAATTGAAAAAAAAAACCCTTCAAGGGACCATTTTGACGAAATCTCAACTCCTAACTAAAAAATAATGGTAGAAACTACATAATGTATTTGCAAGATGTTTTATTCACTTGAGCATTGTTCCTTTGCAAAAGGTGAAGCATTTCAAAAAACAAGATGCCCATAATAAGAGCAAGCATTTCATTTTTGGAAACACTTTATTTTTATGTTTCAATTTTGTTTTGCAAGTTTATTAACTATCATCACCATGTCAAAACATGGCATATATTACTTCAAATATTAATTTTTTTGTGATAATTTAGGTCACTTATTACTACATGATTATGTAGTAAAATTAAACAACTTGTGCCTTATGCCACTAGTAATTTTTTTGGTCTAATAATATATGCCATTTATCATCTGACTTTTAAGATTATAATCAAGGAAAAAAATGACTTTTATTACTACAAACATGAAATATAATTAAATAATAACTATTGATTGGCTTTTGAAATGTAAATATGTGTTTAAACATAATAAAATCACATGGACAATTTAGCTACTTATTTATTAGTTTAGCCTATAAACCTAACCTAGGTTATAAACTTAAACAACCTAAGATAACCCAAAAAAATTGAGATATATTGACTTTATGACGCACTCCCAAGTCCCTTGTTGAACCCACTTGAAGGTCCAACTATGTAGAGTTGCGGAAAGTTGGGACTTGAGGGTCGTTCCCAACTTCCAGCACTAAAAGGGGGTAGAGGGGCATGCTAGAAGTCCCGGGATTAGGCCCTTCTTTTGCCCATAACTTGGGCTGCAGATGTCCAAATGGCCCATACAAGGCCATTTTGGGCATCTGCACTTCAAGAGCTTTCCATTGATATAAAGAACGCACCAATGCAAGGAGATTTGGCCCCTCAAATTGTCTTCTGAATTTTTGGGAGTCCCGGAGAATTCCATTTTCCCACTTTTGGGAGTGTGAGTTGCATTCTCACACTTGGCCCCAAAGTGGGGTTGCGACATAAGGAGCTTAGAATCCTAGCCTGGGCCTTAGTAGGTAGGTAGGTAGGTTTGGGTAAGTAATTAGGATCATATTTAATTTGTTGGTCACAAGTTTTTTTGGTTGGCTCATCATTAGGGCTATTTACATTTTGAATATTTTTACTCTATGTATTATGTGTACACTATCGTTTCATTCACTTGGTTATATAGTTACAAACTTGAACTTCTTAACAAAAGATATGGGATAAATTTAATGAAACGAAAACATTACAACATCATTTCACATCATGTTTTGTCCCATACAAAGGTTGTTAACTTTAAACATTATTATTTTTCTCAAATTTTGCCAAAATGAAAAATTTTAAATTTCATTGTCAAATATTTTTCCAACATGGACACATCTATAAAAAAAATTTAAGACCATGATATTAAATAATTTGATTAAAAATGCATGTGAATCTTGTTATTCAAAACATTTTAACAACAATGATGTCTTAAAAAAATTTCTTTTTCTCTTCATGACATGATTTATAAATAAACTTATGTAAAATCAACATTCAAATTTTTTTTAGAAGATATTTTATTGGTAATAATAACATAAAATTAAAGATTATATCTCCCCACATGTTTAACATATACTTAATAAATCAAATTTGTAATATATTTATCTATATTAAATGATTTAATATAAAAATATATAATATGTAATATATTAAACAAATAATTTTAACTATGTAGAGCATTTGAAAACACTATATAAATCATATAAATTAATAAAATATTATAATTATTAATTTATAAACATATTTTTAAGTATCACAATTTTTATTAAGTTTTCATTTTTAAAAGGTCTTTTAATTTTATTAAATGAGATTTAAGATAGAGTATTACAAATTAATGTTTTTATATTAATAAATAATTAAAAAATAACTTTATATACTTTAATACTAACATATTAATAATTTGAATAACACAAAAATTGAACCTTAGTAAATTAACTTGACTTGGGGTGAAATCGCAAAAAAAATTTCAGTCTTTGTAAATATTTAATAATATTTATGTAATATTTTTTCTATAATACATTAAACATACCATTAGATTTAATCTAAGGTCAATTTTGTGGTTGTGCAATTTTGAAAACCTAGTCAGACAAGGTCAATGTCATTCAAGTCTAGTTTTTTTTTAAAATGACTATAATAATATAATCTCATGAAGTTATAAAAATGATTACAACCATAAAAATGGCATAGTTGTAAAGCATATATTATTTCATGATTAGATTGTGACATTAATTATATATGTTCAAATCATGGATGTCACATTTTGGTTTAATGCATGAAACAAAAGTGAAAATAAATAAAATTATGTGAAGGTGTTTTATGCCAAATAATGCTCCACCTCAAGGGCACTTATTTCATAAACACCCCACTCCTTGGGCATTACCATACATTTCAACCAACTAACTATTCATTGGTGTGTTGCCTAACTAATGTTCACTAACTAATGCAAAGTCACATACATTCAAAACTCCATGGAAGTTTTTACATAAACCTAACACATGAATTGTTGTTAGGTTTTTTCAATTTTTTAATTTAATAATGCTAAACTCTAGTCTTCTTGAGAGGAACATTAACTAATTGAGTTTGTTCATATCATGTGACGAACCTTTTTATACCATAATAGTACCTTGGTAGTTTTAGCACAAATTTTATTATTTTTCAAAATCTCTACTTTATTAAAAAAATAAAAAATTTCAAAGAGAAATTTTTCGCTAAGGAAAATGAAGAATCTTTTCACTACTAGAATTTTGGGTTTTGCAACTGTGGTTTACAACTAAAATTCAATTGCATGCAACACATGCAACTGTAAATTTGTGTAGTTGCATAAGACAAATTGCACATGACATTCAGTTGCATGCGACACTACATATGCAACATGTATATATGGTGTTAATATACATGTTCATCCATACATACTAATCCAAATGTAGTTGCATTTTGTTGCAACTCTCCTTGCAACTACAATGTAATTAATAAAAATATGACATGTATTTAAAAATTGGACAACTAGCTTGTGGACACGTGTCACTATTTAATTATTTTTGTGTTTCAAAATAAAAAATTCATTGGATTAATATTAATCATTAAAAATTTTGCCATTGAAATGATGACACGTGGCACACCATGGAATGTTCATTGACCATTTGACACATTGGATGCAACTAATGTATTAGAGTATAGTAACTAAGAGAGGGTTTTGTTACTTCTAGTGTCCAAAAAAAATTTGGATCCCTCCTTTTGGCGCATCTAACACACTAAAAATTGTCAAAAACAGATTAAAAACGAAAAAGTTATGGGCCCCCAAAGCAAAGGGGGTCAAAAACTCAAAAACAAAACCATTTAACACTACAAAGGCCGATTCTTAAACGCCCAAAAAGTCCCTTTTATTTTGTTTTTTTGCTATTAAAGTTTTAACATAATTTGTAGAACTTCAGATGGCGCTCTTTAAGCATTTTAAATCATTTAAAATGAGTAAGAAATAAAAAGTTATGAGGTTTGAAAGTAGGAGGGATCCAAAAAAAAGAAAAAAAAAACGTTCTGTAACTTGGAAAACTTATTCTTCTTGTTAATTTTTCATTACTCCTTCTTTTTTTACACTTCAAATGTGATTGTAGAATATTTTTAATAATTATGATTACTCAATGAAAATATGATTTTAACATTATTATATAGCTTAAACTAGTAATTAGCTTAAGATGTTTGTGTACTTGGAGGTTAATTCGTGTAGCCTATTTACATTAATATTTTAACATAAATAATAATATTTAAATATATAATACCTATTGATTATATATGTATAATTGATTATCATTATAATTATAATAACAATTAATTGATAATTATGAATATTTATAGTAAATTTTAATATTATCATATTAATTGATTCTGAATAATATTTTTGTTTAATCAAATTTACATTTTCTGAAAAAGATTCCAAATAAAATAAAGTAAAATTTTTTTACTTGCCAAAACAAATATTTAAATATAGTTGACAAATAAAATTTAAAATTTTGTAATATATATTTAAACCATGGTTTTGTTTAGCTTAATTTAATTTAGTATATTTTAGTTTCGCCATAATTAATTTAGCCATTGTTAATTTTAGCTTAACTTAGTTTAGCCATAAATATTTTAGCCTAACTTAATTTAGCCATAATTGGTTTGGCTTAATTTAATTTAACCATATTTATTTCATGTTAATTTAATTTAACTTAATGTATTTTAGCCATAAATAATTTAGCCTAATTTAATTTAGCCATAATTATTTTGACCTAACTTAATTTAGCCATAATTAATTTGGCCTAATTTAATTTAGCCATATGTATTTTAACCATAAATAATATAGTTTAATTTATTTTAACCATAAATAATTTATCCATAATTATTTGGCCTAACTTAATTTAGCCATAGTTAATTTAACATAATTTAATTTAGCCATAATTAGTTTAGCTTAATAAATTTAGCCATGGTTAGTTTTGGCCTAATTAGATTTAACCATGGTTAGTTTAACTTTTTAATTTATTTAGCTTAAGTTAGTTTAACCATGGTTATTTTAGCTTCGGTTAGTTTAGGTTAACATAAGTTAGCATTTGGTTAACCTTAGTACTAAAGGCACATAATATTATTATACATAACTTATGTAGATATATTAAGTATAATAATTTAAGTATGTATAAGTTTAGGCCATCATTTTTATGACACGTGTCCATGTTATACATATTTAGTTGCACATTAGTTGCACACATAACTATATGGTTGAAAATTTATACAATACCAAATTTATAGTTGCAAACATGACCAAGATAGTTGCAAACGACAAGATTTCTAGTAGTGTTTGGAATATTGTGAAATAAATTTGTTAAATAAAATAAAATTTGAAAAATGATTAATTATTTGTCATACATGTGTTGAAGTTGCCAAAGTACTACAATATAGAAGATTGTACCATGGGCCAATCTTTGGTGAAATAATCTTCCCATCAATGACCTTATTTGATGAATCCACCTTTGTCCCAACATACCCATCTACAGACATTTTAACATAAGCTTGGTAGAACCTTGGTGCAATTCATGTGTAGGATGAGGGCATTACCAAAACAAGACCTCACAAACACATTGGCCCTACCAATAGATAAGATGTTGTACATGTGCATTTATGGGTCCAAATTCTTTAAGGTGTACCACTAAGGACAAAAAGGACCTAGTCCTTAATGGAATCTTATTTTATCCTATACTTTGATCACCATCAACATTAATGAATCAAAATGTGTCAAATATTTTATAACTACCATTACAACTTTAGATTCCATTAATTTCATCCATTTTGTGTCTTTACATGGTTATATAAAAACAATGTAAAGGAGTATAGAAAGGGTTATAACATGACATTATTTTGATACTCCTTAAAGAATTTGAACGTTTATGTATGTATTGATATATATAAATACATATATTATTTTGTGATTTATTTGTATGTGTTTGTGTACATGCATTTATGTGTTATTAAGTCATTTTGTGGTATTGTGTGGTAATACAAATTGTGGAACATAATCGGGTAATTTGAAAGCAATATAAATGGGTTTATGGTCTGTCCAATATGCTTGTGTTGTTCCAAAATGACATTGTTGTATTGGTGCATTTGTCCATATGTGATCTATTTGTGTATCATTAATAGTGGTGCTTTCTATAAAAGTGAGTTTTAAATTATATTTATTCATGAATGCTTGTAATGTTGATGATTGATTTGTTTTTGTGAGAAGTCTATATTGAAATCTCCAATTATTACAACTCGACAATATGAAGGCATTTTCTATATAATGCTTTCTAGGATATAATGAAAATGTGACACTTACATTTTGGGAGGTTTATATATTGCAATTATGTATAATGCTTCTTGTGTGTTATCATTAAAAAGTGCAATGAATCTTTCCATGAATCACAATTATTTTGCAAAATTGACATCCAATTTTTTAAATGGTTTAAATAGAAATAGTAATTTTCTATAATGATTTTTTGGATTTTTTTGTTGATTGAATGAAACCCAACAAATTATTTTACTTTTATTACGTATTTTATTTACTTTTGTATCATAATTAACTACAAATTTTGTTAAACACAAATCATTTAATCTTTCATTTTGATTAATATACTTATCAACTAATGATTTGCAATGGATTTCTACATTGGAGATAAGTCTTGTATTTTTTTTGTGGTAATAATACAAATGTTTATCTTGTT